>JACCEE010924826.1_pt1 | contig 10400 bp, 6 predicted proteins | sample 7449931 | NCBI WGS metagenome assembly JACCEE01 (sample SAMN15323457, study PRJNA562643) | freshwater metagenome | isolation source: river surface water | place: USA:Blue River Watershed | collected 2017-08-19 | reverse complement strand
TTGCCCTCGCAACATTTCTAAGGGACTCTGTGGCAAACCACCGCGTCCTGTGACAGTAAAAGAATTACCCTGTGCGGCAGCACAACCAACAATAACTCTCTCGCTAGCATCAATCACATTATCTGGCAGTTTCTCCAATCCCGATGAGGGATTAGCATCAGGATTATGAATCGTCACCGTCCCAGAAACCCCAAATTGGGAAGAAGCCGTAATATCGCTATTACCAGTAGGGAAAGGACGAAACTCAGTCCCGAAAATGCCTTGGGAACTGATTTGGATATTGCCCCCCGCTCCTGCCACGGCATTGGCGGTGATATCGCTATTTTCCAAAGCCGCAATTATATCAGCACCGATATTGATATTACCGCCGTTGCCAGTCCCTCGCGAAGTCGCCGTGATAAAACCCCCACTCCTTAGCTGCAACAAATCCGTTGCCAGAATAATATTGCCCCCTGCCTCCGAGTTAGTGGCCGCAGTCAGCCCCCCCAAATCTCCCAGAAATATCTCACCAGCATTAATTCTGATATCTCCCCCATCACCAGTACCATCATTCCGGGCGGCCACCTGACCTTTATCTGTGACGCGCAAAACTGGGGTATTAATGACAATACTGCCAGAACTGCCACTGGGCACCGGGCCAATACCATATAATTGTTGCCTGATTGGCTCTACCATCACCGCCGAAGAAAGGATAACACTGGGATTTGCCGCCCCCGGAACTGCCCCGGTGACTTCTATTGATTCACTGGCATTGATAGTGAGAGTGCCTGCGGAACCTGTCGCCAGATTACTGGCAGAAACCACACCCCCATTGCGCAACATTAAACGCCCAGTATTGATAGTTAAATTACCCCCATTGCCCGCATTCAAAGTAGAAGCAGCAATCACGCTACCTTGAAACGATACAGGATTTGCCCCCACCATTTCTATGAAATCTTTGGCATTTACTGTGGTATCCCCGCCCGCACCACTGCCTAAAGTTAGCGCCACAACTGTCGCCCCCTCAAGGACTTTGATACTCCCTGTGGAAATCGAGATTGCTCCTCCCGTTCCAGCATGGAAAGTAATCGCCCCAATTCTCGTGGGAATCACAGGATTAAGGGGGGAAACTCCTACTAGCTGCATCTGCTCGCTAATGTTGAAATTCAGATGGCCACCAGGAGCATTACTGAATGTCACAGCAAATATTCCCGCTCCGTCTTCCATCTCTAGGTAAGGTGCGGTCACATTGACATCCCCACCTCTACCATTGCCTACATTTTGGTTAACCAATAATGTGCGCATCTGACCATCGCTGGTTTCGCCACTAATTTTGACCGTAGAGTTAGCAATTAACTCCAAAGTGCCAGAGGGATTTTCTCCTTGATTTTCAATAATGATGGTGGCACCTTCGCTGAGGGTGATGTTATTACCTCTCACAGAAATGCTGGGGTTATGAGTACCGCTAGCATCGACGGCTGCTTGGCTGTTGAGTGCGATATCCCGAAACTCTTGCACTCCTTCATAACCCAATCGCCAACCTAAAGGCAATGGGGTGAAACTTACGAATCCTATTCCCACACTACCTAACTCTACCCTCCCCCCCGGTGCGGTGACAACTCCACCATCTAAATTCACAGAGCCGCCCACGAGGGCGAGGGTTTGTCCTGGGATGACTGCTAAACCGGTGTTGTTATTTCCGGATCCTTCAATTCTGGCATATATGGCATTTGTGGGCATCCTCAAACTATGTCCTACACCCATCACCCGAATTTCTCCAGGACTGTGAGGATTGCCTCCAAACTGCAACCCCAAGGGGACGCTGATGGTGAGTAGTGGCGGCGTTTCTGGATTAATGGCGCTGTAGTCCATACCATCAGCAAATTTAATGCTGTTAGCGGTACTGCCGATAAACGAACCACCGATATTTAAACTGGCATTTGGTCCAAATACGATGCCATTGGGGTTAATCAGAAATAAACTGGCGTTGCCATTGGCTTTGATTATGCCATCGATTTGGGATATATTGCCCCCGGTAACTCTGGTGATAATGTTCTCAATTGTGGTGGCATTATCAAACCAGGCGGTTGCTCCCGTGGGCAGGGAAAACTCCTGGAAGCTGTGAAATAGGTTGCCCCCGGCTTGGGTGCCTCCGGTAATTCTCTCGATATTCCCTTCTCTGGTGATGGCGGAGTTTTGGGGGAGGGTGCGATCGGGGATGATTTGACCATTTACGGATGGAATAAGGCTGCTCGATAAGACCAAAGTCAAGCCCAGAGTTAATAACCCATTGCCATTTCTCATAAGCCGATTGACCAATAATAATTGATGATTTATAATAATTGACAATTGTCAATTATCAATTAGAGCAAGTCTTCTGGCATCGTTTCCCTCCGTAGGGTTGCTTTTTGGAATTGGGCTACCTTGGGATAAAAACTTGTTGGTGAAAGAAACTTTTAGCTATAGCTAGTTTAATTGTATCACGTGTGGGCGAATTAATCTGGTTTTTTACAAAAGTTTAAAAATCATAATAATTGGCTTAATATTCGCCGAAATATGGCTCAAATAAACCCCCAAGCAAGAAGGGGCTCTGGGGGTGTAAAATTACAGCAGGAAAAAGCCGGGAAGTGGTGGGGTAATCTGGTTAGTTACTTTGTTGCCACTTGGTAATACTTTTTTCGGCGTCGGGATAAAGGGTGCTGTCTTTGGGGATGAGTTTGGCGGCAGCGATCGCCTCTGAGAAGCGACCCCGACGCGCCCGATATTGGGCAATTTCCCAAATTTGTTGGCTCCAGGATTCCGTAGCTGTGCGAGCTTGGGCGTGGCGGGGTTCGCCGGATGTGATGTCGCTGACTTTGGCGATCGCCTGGGTGTAAGTCGCCAGGACTCCGGGACGAATTAAAGCCTGTGCATCTTGGAGCAGTTTGGCATTTTCCTGCTCAAGTTGGGATTGTGGTTGCCAGATGGCAATTTGCTGCTCGGCTTTGGCTCGCAGTTGGGCGCGGTCTGAGGGCACCATCTTCGCCGCCGCGATCGCACTACCAAAATTCCCCTCCTCAGCTCGGGCGTAGGCAATATCCAAAATTACCTGACTCCAGCGATCGATATTTTGCTGTGCTTCTGGGTAGAGTGGAGCCGAGGGTTTCACTTGTCGTGAGCGCGCGATCGCATTCACAAACGCCGACGCCTGGGAAGATTTCAGCGGCGCCATCGGCAAGATTCCCGTAGCATTATTTGCCTTTTGTCCTTGGTTATTTGCAGGTGCTATTCCAGACGCAGACCCAGTAGCAGTATTACTCGGTTGAGTCGTAGCAGTATTACTCGGTTGAGTTGTCGCCGTATTACTCGGTTGAGTCGTAGCAGTATTACTCGGTTGAGTCGTAGCCGTATTACTCGGTTGAGTCGTAGCCGTATTACTCGGTTGAGTCGTAGCCGTATTACTCGGTTGAGTTGTCGCAGGATTACTCGGTTGAGTATTGGCAGGATTACTCGGTTGAGTATTGGCAGGATTGCTCGGTTGAGTATTGGCAGGATTGCTCGGTTGAGTATTGGCAGGATTACTTCCGGTCTCCCCTGCTCCCTGTCCCCCATTGGTGGAGTCACCAGGGACGATCATTCCTGGGAGGGGTGATAATTTTTGCATCCGCTCAGCCACAGTTTCTTGATTAGAAGCCTGCGGCTGGGGTTGCTGGTCGATAAAAGCGGCTAACTTTGCTAGGGCAATGCCACAAAGTAGGATGAGCGCCACTGCTGCGAGGGAAAATTTTTCCTCTCGTTTGGTGGGTGCTTCATCCTTATCTGTGGCGTTCGGAGTGGATGGGGGAACGCTGGTGCCATTAGTGCCATTAGTGCTGGGGGTCGGTCGTTGTTTTGCCCCCAGTAAGGCGGTGGCTGTGGTGAAATTGTGGTTATCGGCTTTGTCTCCGTTGAGTTCTTCCAGGTTGGCTACGGATGCTCTCCCGGGGATACCTTCTACCAGTGCTTCTTTCGGGAGGGTGCGGGGTGGTATGGGCAAGGCTTCATCAGTGGAAGGCTCGGTATCTAAGGTTTCTGGTGCGGCGGTAGCTTCTAATGGCAAGAAGACGCCTTGGATTTTCGCCGGGGGGTAGATGACCAAGAGGGGGTCTTGTCTGGGGCGAAAGTATTGCTCGCTGATTTCGGGGAGACGCGATCGCAGATGGGCGTCTAATTGTTCTAGGCTGTGGCAGCCTTGGCGCAAACCTTCTAAAAGCGTGGCGGTGAAAAAGCCGCGTTCTAGTCCGGCGACTTCTCGGGAAAATTGGTCGTGTTGGCAGGAAAAGATAGTGGGGATTTCTAATTGGCGGGCGATCGCCTCTGTAGCGGGTCCAATTCTGGCGTTACCCAGGGTGCCTGTGGCACGGTTGACATCCAGAAGTACCAGGGCCCGTTCAGAGCCAGAAGCAGCCTTCAGGCTTTCGAGGATTTCTCTGGTGGGAATGCCTGTATTACCCACATCATCAGGATTGCCTTCAGTGGGCATCAGGTAATCCTCTCCCTGCCAGCTTACCCCATAACCACTGAAGAAAAACCAAAAGATATCGCCTGCGGCCAACTGCTGGCAACCGCCTCGGAGGGCTTGCCGGATATTGTCGCGATTAGGATAGGTGCTGCGGCTGCCAATAGGCGGGGAGCTTTCCGTCAGCAATTGGCATTTAGGAGCCGGAAATCCTCCTAGCTCGATGAGAAAGTTACTCAAAGCCTGAGCGTCTTGTTGGGCAAAACTCAAAGGCTGAAAAAACTGATATTGATTGATGCCGATGGCGATGCTACCGTAATTTTTCATCCCTGCTAATTCCTCCTCTCGCGATCGTTGCCCTCACCCTAAATCCCTCCCCGTTGCCCTCACCCTAAATCCCTCCCCCAGGGCGGGGGAGGGACTTGGAAGAGCGCGCCTTCGTTGCCGGGGATGGGGCGGAGAGGCTTTATCTAATCTATGGTAGTGGGGAATTGACCCAGAGCGATCGGGCCGTGGGGCAGAAAGCTGCCTTCTGTACTTGCGGCTGATGGCAACACCTGATTTTCTGCCCCTGCGGTCTGAACAATTGAGGAAAAAACTAGCACCTCTGAGGGTAATGCTGCAATCCGGACATAAAAAAAGTGAGGCTTAATCTACCTACAGCCTCACTTGTTCCACCAATACCCCGATTTTGCCTTAACTTTATGAGCCCTGGTTTACCACAGTGCGCGCACAGGACGGCTGGTTGCCGGTTGGGAGACAGTGCGTGGCGGCGTCGTCGTTGGCTGGGTGGGTAAAGTCTCTACCATCCGTACCCCACCATCTTTATCTACGATCGCATAGGTGCCATCATTTTGCAGCACCGCATAGCTGTCATCGTCAAACACGATAATTTCCGTACCTGGTGTAATTCCTAAACGGGTTTGGGTGGTGCGGGGGATGTCCAGTCGTCTGGTGTCCCCATTCGGCGTTGTCACCGACACAATTTGGTTATTGATGGATGATACCCGACCCCGGTAAGCCTCTCTCATCGTAGCTTGAGCCACTAGCTGCTCTCCGGAAGCTGCCGCCGGTTCTGCCACAGTGGGATAGGCTGTGCCTAGGGAAATCAGAGCCCCAGCCAGTAGGCCCGCCGCCATTTTCATATTTTGTCCTTTCATTCACTCCTCCGAAATAATCTAATTTCATCCATAGCAGGCACAACCCCATAGAGGGAAAGCATTCAAGCTATGTTCCCGTTGGTCATGCCGGGATGGGCGCCCTCTGGGAACCGGGGCGCCTTTTTCTTAGTCTGCACCAGTCTGATGGCTTAGACTCAACTAACTTTCATCAGACCTAGTTGAGTCTGGGTTGATTCTCCCATTTAATCATCCGGATTTAAAATCGTCAATCTAGTTCAGGTTTTCTTAAAATAAGTTAACTTGACAGTCCTCTTTTTGGTGAGTTAAATTTTTCTTTAACAAAGCGGGAATTGTGCTGGCCTTGTGGTAAATAAATATAGTCTAATTGGTTGGGTAGGAATGAGAAACACAGGTAAATTGCGATCTCGGTGCCTGAGTTTGGCGCTTTTGAGTGTTGCCGTGAGTGTGGGTTTGGGGAACACGGGCAAAGCCAACGCATCCCTGCCTATTTCCCAAATAGAATTGATGCCGGTTCCAGAACCGCAGTTACCGCCCCTGGGTGAACTATCGAAATACCTACCTCCAGAAGAATTGTATCGGGAGGAATGGGGCACTCGGTTGGTAATTCGGTTGAGCGATCGGCGTGTTTATGTGTATAAAAACAATCAAGTGACCGCTAGTTACCCCATTGCGATCGGCAAAGATGGCTGGGAAACTCCCACCGGCGAGTATGAAGTTATGGAAATGATGAGAGACCCGGCTTGGGAACATCCCTGGACCGGAGAAATCGTCCCCCCCGGTCCTGATAATCCTCTAGGTGCCCGCTGGATTGGCTTTTGGACCGATGGCACCAATTATATCGGCTTTCATGGCACCCCCAATGAAAATTCTGTGGGTAATGCCGCATCTCACGGCTGCATCCGGATGTTCAACAAAGATATCCTGCTTTTATTCGCCCAAGTGGATGTGGGCACTCCCGTCAAAGTTGAACCTTAAAGGACGACTGTTGACGGAGACGGAGACGGGGGGACGGAGACGGGGATCCCTCTATCCCCCAACCCCTTTCTCCCAAGTGGGGAGACAGGGGGGGAATAGGGTGGGCGACTGAACTACTACAACAGTTGCCAATTAGATGTTAGGGAGCAGGGGGTGAGGGATTCGACTCTGGGGGAAGGGGGGGAGGCGGTGGCGCCGTTTTTTGGTCATATACATCTTGGCCATTGCCCCGAAAAATGTTGTTGAGAAAATTGGGCTGGGCTTCTTTCCCCACAAATATACCATACTCGCGATTGTTTTCAATGGTATTATCTTGGATGGTGGGACGAGCTTGGTCATTAATCATAATCCCAGAGCGATTGTTTTTGATTTGGTTGGACACAATCAAAGGAGCTGCCTCTTTTCCTACAGTGACGCCAAACCCAGTGTTATCAAACACATTGCTGCGCACTTGTCCACTTGATTGGCCTACGAGGGTGACACCATTGCCTGTATTATTGATAAACTGATTGTTCTCAATTTTGGGCACCGCAGTCCCAGAGGCAAAAATGCCCTCGCGGTTGTTGCTGACAAAACTGCTGTTGCGGATGATGGGGTCGGCGTTTTCTACCCAAATACCGGTGCCTCGGGTGTTGGGGTTGGTGACGGTGACGCCGATAATTTCTGTGTTTGTGGCGGCGACGATCGCCACATTCTGGTTGGAATAAGTCCGGCTGAGGTGCTTGCCGCCACCAGTAATCACCACCCCAGCGCCTAAACCTCCTTCATTTCCTTTCAGAATCACACCTTCTTTTAAATTCAGGGGAAAAGTTTCTTCCGGTCCGTAGGTGCCGGGAGCCAGTTGGATGATTGTGTTGTTGGTGGCTTGCTGTAGGGCCGCAGTAATGGTGCGGACACTGCCAGTGGGACTGACTTCGATCGTATTTCTCTGAGCAATAACTGATGGTGGTGCTGGCGGGAAATGCTGGAAGTTTTCCCCAGAGCGCGCTCTGGCAATCATGGGGATAGCTTCGGCGACTACGATCGCGATGATGAGAGCCAAACCCATCTGCTTACGAGAAATTCTTGTTGGCAAATTAATCAGCATATTTTTCGGGGTCGGTTGATAATTTTTGGTCCACTGCCACCCTGAATTGTCTGGTGGAAATCTCGGAAAAACCCATCCTAGGTCCCCCCTTGCCGGAAAAGGGGGGGCCTCAATGGGACTTTGGTAGGCACCCATATAGTTATTGGGGAAGATTGGGCAAAATTATGCAGGGTATGCCGTCCCAAAGTTTAAATAAAGATGAACAATTACCCTATGCCCTCTATGCCTGAAGTGTTTTCCCCCATTTGCCCCATTCCCGGTCTTTTGATGGTGACTGGTTGGCAATCGATGATTTTAGTTTGGGGCTTGAAGAGGGGTAAAATAACAAACCACAACCAGTTTACCAGAAAATTAGGGAGAGAATAGGGTGTAAGGTTTAATTATGTGGATTTCCTTACAGCTTGTTCAACAGTGAATCAGTACAGCGATTTTTCCCCCTCACCCTAAATCCCTCGACCAGAGAGGGAGAGGGACTTTGAAGATGTATCACATGTTTTCAGAACAAGCTGTAGTTATCTCTAGTAACGGTGGAGTTTCAAATTAGTTGGGCTGAATTGTACGCTAGGGGAGATTTTCAGTTAAAATAAGAATGAGATATTGTGTTTATTGGTTTAATTTTGGCTCAACCAAGCGATCGCCTGTTTAATCCATACTCCCGAATCAGTCTCTGGGGATAATTTGGGGTCTCGCACTAGCGCAGCTAGAGCGGTCATCACTTCTTGGGCATTATATCCCAGAGCAAAAAGGGTCATTTCTATATCTTCTTGTAGTTGGGGTGACATTCCCGGGGTGGGGATGCTCAATCGCTCTTGCCATTGAGCCAACTTGGTGCGCAGTTCTAAGGCGATGCGTTCGGCGGTTTTTTTGCCGACGCCGGGGGTTTTGACCAAGACCTGGTGATTGCTGGTGACGATCGCCTGCACCAAATCCGGTAGTTCCAGAGTATCCAACAAGGCGATCGCCAATTGCGCCCCAATCCCGCCCACACTAATTAACTGGCGAAACAAATCCCGCGCCGCCAAGCTGCCAAACCCATAGACGACCCACTGGTCCTCCCGCACTTGCAAATGAGCAAAAACCTGCACAGGTTCCCCCACCTTGGGCAACTCAGCCACTAAACGAGAGGGAATTTGCACCTCACACCCCACTTGATTTACTTCCAGAATCAGCAAAGTGCGATTTCCCTGACGGTGTACCCCTACCATTGTGCCTTTTAGATAGCTGAGCATCTTGTTGCCTTTGATCTTGCTGCCTTTTAAAGGAAACCAAAATATTCCAAACCTTCCAGGATACCCCGAGCATAGTTAGCCTGAGCCAAATAAATTTCGGGTTTCCGGTTTTCCCCATACCATTGGCGTAATTCCGATTTCGCATTACCCACAATGATGCCCCTTTCTGACCCCACAGCAAACAAAGCAATGTCGTTGCCAGAATCACCACAGGCGACGGTACTCTCTGGGGAGATGCCCCAGCGTTTGCCTAAAAACTGCATTGCCAAACCCTTATTGCCATTTTGGGGGAGAAAGTCCAGGTCATTATCGCCACTATACACCAGTTGCACCTTTAAGCCTTGCTGGTGTAAACGTGATTCCACTTGGGGCAGGATATGAGCAGCTAGCTCCGGGGATATATAATAACTAAGTTTGAAGGGACGCTGTTCTGACTCCGGTTGGGGGACTAATGGGGAAAATTCTGCCGCAGTAGCGGCGACGATTTCTCGGTTCCAACCAGGAGCCAGGAGCGCAGACCAGTGGCGATCGGGAATGTGGCTGCTATCTTGATAGTAAATTTCCGTGCCCACAGAAGTCACCAAAGCATCGGGGTTCATCAAAGATTTTGCTACTTTTAGCTGCTGGTAAAGCTGTGGCGATCGTCCGGTAGCATACACTATCTTAGTACCGTAGGCTTGGCGGTGTTCGCTAAGCCGTGCCTGCAACTGCGCCAAAGCATTGTCGTCACCAACAAAGGTATGATCCAAGTCGGTGATAAATAAGAATTGGCCTTGGTGTCTTTCTGGGGCAAGATTTGGGGTGATGTTGCCTTTGTCAAAAGTCATTTGTCCAAAGTCCTTTTTCCTGTGACTAAAAACGAGATAATTTCAGAACCGACGTGAAGAGTAATGATTTAATCCTTATTTTGAGGGAGGTTCACTGGTAATAACTATGTTGATTCCCTCTCCGGAAGCATTCCCACCTCCGTCAGGGGCACTCCGCCACAAGTGGGCGATCGCCTCTATGTTCCTCCTCGCCCTTCTCATCCCTCTGTTCCTCAGCGCCATTACTGCCATGACGAAACCATATATACTGCTAACCGATCCCTTTTTGCAATTTCCTACCCCAACCTCAGTGAAGGTGGTATGGTTTACCGAGTTTCCCGGTTCCCAGCATACAGTGGAATATGGCTCTGAGCTGGAAAAAATCGTTGGTGCTACTACTACCAAACTCAGCCATACTCGCGAAGACGCCCAATCTCAGATCCGAGGGGAATTAGCAGCGCTGATGAGTCCAGAAGGCACCCCCAAAGAGCAAACCACAGCGCGGGATATCTGGCGCCATGAAGCAGAAATTACCAATTTAACCCCCGGAGAGCGCCTCCCCTATCGCGTTACCAGCATAAGCGAAGATGGTCTGAGTGTCAGCAGCGCCACTTTTTCTTTGGCGAGCGCTCCCCGACCAGGAACTCCCCTAAAAATTCTACTCACTTCCGATCACCAGGTCAAACCGATGGTTGCCCCCAACCT
>JACCEE011095827.1_pt1 | contig 10402 bp, 5 predicted proteins | sample 7449931 | NCBI WGS metagenome assembly JACCEE01 (sample SAMN15323457, study PRJNA562643) | freshwater metagenome | isolation source: river surface water | place: USA:Blue River Watershed | collected 2017-08-19 | reverse complement strand
CAGAAATAATAGGTTATTTGCAGCCTATTTGGGTGCGCCGGCCCGTTCCCGCTGACACCGGCGAGCGCAGGAAGCAGGGTGCGTCAGTAACCGACACGCACGGCCGGACCGGTTTCGAGGTAGCTGCCTTCGGTCGGATGGCTTGCGGTTCGCACCATCTGGCGGGAAAGCAGCTGCGGATGGACGGCGGCCTCTTCGGTGCTCAGCACCGGGGTGACGCAGCAATCGGCCGGTTCGAAAAGCGCAGTCCATTCGTCGCGGCTGCGGGTGGCGAAAATGGCATCAAGTTCGGCGCGCACCGCCAGCGCATCGGCACCGCCGATGACCTGGCCGAGCGACCAGTGGCGGGTCTTCAGGTCAGGTCGACCGAGCACGTCGCAGCAGCTTTCCCAGAACTTCAGCTCGAGCGCGCCGACGGCCATGTAGCGGCCGTCGCTGCAGCGATAGACGCCGTAGCAGGGCACGCCGCCGGTCAGGAAGTCGCGCGCGGGCGGGGCGCTGTGCCCGTAATGGTTCAGCGCCAGCAGCGGCATCAGGTTGTGCGCAAAGACTGCGTCGGTCATCGAGACATCGACGAAGCGACCGGAGCCGCCCATTTTCACGGCCAGCAGCGCGGCCAGAATGCCTTGCACGGCCGCCTGGGCGCCGCCGAGCAGGTCACCTACCTGCAGGTTCGGCAGCGCCGGCCGGCCGCTGTCGTCGGTGGTTTGCGCCAGCATGCCCGCATAGCCGACGTAATTGATGTCGTGGCCGGCTGCCAGCGCCATCGGGCCGGTCTGGCCGTAACCCGTGATCGCGCACATCACCAGCTTCGGGTTGCGTGTCTTCAGCGTCTCCCAGCCAAGCCCCAGCCGCGCCATCACGCCCGGGCGGAAGCTTTCGACCACGGCGTCGGCCGTCTCGACCAGCGCGAGGAATTCCCCGCGGTCGTGTGCATCCTTCAGGTCGAGCCGTCGGAATTGCTTGCCGCGGTTGACCGCGATGAACAGCTGCGACAGTTCGTTCTTCACGTGGCTCATCGTGCGCGCATAGTCGCCGGCGCCTTTGTCTTCGATCTTGATCACGGTCGCGCCCATATCGGCCAGGTGCAGCGTAGCCATCGGGCCGGGCAGCAGGCGGGTGAGATCGAGGATGGTGATGCCGGCCAGCGGCTGGCCGGCATCGTGCGGGGAAGGGAGTGATGTGGTCGTCGTCATGCCACGATTATGCGGCATTCAACGGCAGGCTCAGGCGCGTGCCGGCTAGATGCGCGCCTCCTTGTTTGGCGGCGCACCATCCGGCTCGCCGCTGGCCGGACGTTTGCCCGGCCGGGCGTCGGTTGCCCGGGCCGCTGGTGCGGCTGCTGCGACCGGGGCCGCGGCTGGCGCCGGTGCAGCCACCGGTGCGGCGCCGGCCATGTTGGCTGCCCATTGCACGAAGGCTTGCCGGTCCTGGGGCAGCATGACGGTGACAGAGTCCTCGTCGTCGAGCGCCGTGCCGGCTTGCGTCGCCATCGCGCGCGTCAGCAGCGCCTGCAGCTCGGCAGGGGTACGCCATTGGCGCGAATTGCGCGCCGTGCGCAGCGCGTGCTGCCAGGCGTCGGCAAGCGCGTTGCAGGCCAGCTGGGGCAGGCCGAGGGCGATCTGCAAACTGCGGGCGAACGCGCCCGCATCAATCGGCTGCAGGTGATTCCGGTTTTCGAAGCGGCGCAGCCAGCGGACCGGGTCAGCGCAGAACTGCGTCAGCGGCGCCGGTTGCAAGGCGATCGCTGACCCGAGGATGGTTGCGCATTGGTCCGGCAAGGTCTGGTCGTCGGTATCCAGATTCTGCAGTGCCTTGCGCATCAGGCTGGTGGCGAGCGTGGCGACGAATTGGTTGGTGTCCGGCAGCGAGTCCGGGGCGACATGCCATTCCTGCGCGCGGCGCGCAGACCCGATCCAGCTTTTGCTCACGAGGCGGTTGAGCTCATCCGGCATCCCGTAGTCTTCGGCCAGCCGCTTTTTCATGAATTTGTGCAGGTCCTCGTCCGGCGGGCAGGACGCGTCGCATTCGAGGAAAAAATCGAAGGTCAGCACATGCGGCAGTTTGTCCATGGCTTGCGCGACGAACGCAGCCGAGCCGGCGTGCAGCGCCTGCCGCTGCGCATGGCGGCTCTGGGCGGTCTGCTGCTTCCAGCGCTGGTCCGGCGGAGCATCATTCGCCAGCTGCGTGTCCGGCGCGTGCAGCGCCGGAAGGCACTGCGTCAACTCCCAGGCGGCCTGAAGGCAGGACTGCAGATTCGGGGAGGTTGATCTGTCGATGCGCAACGGCAGGAGACTGGGGAGCGCGTCCCTGAGCAGCGAAGGAAACAGGCCGGCAGAGGCCATCTGCGCAGGATCCGAACTGCATTGGATGATCTGCTCGAGCAACGTACCGAATTTCACATGATCGCCGGCAGGAATCGGCTCGCACACCGAGGCAGCCATCAGGTCGATTTTCTCGTCCTTGCCTTCGTCATGATCCATCTGCACCGCGATGTCCCAGAGCGTTTCACTGTCGGCATTGTTCGGCTCGATCCTTGCGCCGCAGCCGAGCAGCAGCGCCACATCAGTGGCGTCGCCGCAGTCGATCGCGATACCGATCGGTGATTCGGCCGATCCGTCATCCTCGCTGTAGTCATGCAGCGGCGCGAGCAAGCGCAGGCATTCGATCATTCCGTGAAAATGCAGAACTGACGACAGCGCCGGGCGGCCGGTCTCATCGACATTCACCGGCACTTCGGCGCCCTCGCGCAACAGCAGGGCAATCGTTGAGGTGTGTCCGCGGCGAGCCGCAAGAATCACCGGCCCGCATCCGCCTTCATCCAGATGGGCGCCGGCATCAGCCAGCGCCTTGACGATCTCGTCGTCGCCCCTGGCGGCCGCAATCATCAGCGGGGTGACTTTGCAGCCTTCGAGTTCATGCTCGCGACCGAATAGCGATTCCAGCTCCGCAGGCGTCATGTCGGTCGTGGACTTGTCAACTTTTGCGCCCGACTTCAGCAGCAGATGGACGATGGCGACCGAGCCGGAGATGGTGGCGCAGTGCAGTGCGGTCTTGCCGCTGTGATCGCCCTCACGGATGCCGTAGCCGGCATCAACGATCAGCGCTTCTGCCATCGCCGCATGACCTTCGGTGCAAGCCTCCATGAGGAGGTCGATGCCGTTCTCGGGTACGGCCGGCAGTTCCGCGCCGCGCGCCATCAGTACGGCGATCGCCCACGGGCGGTTGGCGCGAGTCGCCATCACCAGCACGTGTTCGTCGTAGCCCTGGGCCTGATTGAATTGCGCGCCTGCTTGCAATGCGCGGTCGACGAGGCGGCCGAGTTCGTTTTCGCTTCCGTGTTCGATCGCGTCCCGTAGCATCCGCCAGGCTTCAGCCGGACGGGGGCCTTCAGGGGCGGGATAGGCAACGTGGCGGGGTGGCGCGGCGTATTGAGGTTGCATGGCAGGGAGCTCCCAGGGTGAAAATCCCCGACTGAGTAGCCCGCCTGCAGGCGCTGTTCCGCCGACCTTACTCCCTTTGCAGTTGTTCGAGATCGTCCTGCAACTGCAGCCACTCGGCTTCGATTTGCTCGAGCATCTGCCTGCCTTTGGCCTGCTGTTCCAGCAGCATCTTCAGTTCGTCTTTGCGTGCCGGTTCATAGATCGCACTGTCGGCGAGTGTCTGCTCGACTGACGACTGCTTCTGCTGGAGCTCGGCCATCTGTGTCTCGATGACTTGGAGTCGCTTCTCCATGGGCTTGCGCAGTGCGGACAGCCGCTGCCGCTCCTGTGCCTCCAGCCGCTTCTGTTCCTTGCGGTCGGCCTGCGAGACGGGCGCTGCACCGTCGAGCGTGTCTGCCGATGCTGCGGCATTCGCTGCGTCCGCCTTGGCCTTGAACAGCCAGTCGCGGTAGTCGTCGAGATCGCCGTCGAAGGGCTTCAGCCGGCCATCGGCAACGATCACGAATTCATCGGTGGTCGCGCGCAGCAGGTGCCGATCGTGCGATACCAGCATCAGCGTGCCGTCGAACTGTGCGAGCGCTTCGGTCAGCGCCTCGCGCGTCTCGAGGTCGAGATGGTTGGTCGGTTCGTCGAGCAGCAGCAGGTTGGGGCGCTGCCAGACGATCAGCGCCAGTGCAAGCCGCGCCTTTTCGCCGCCGGAGAAGGGGGCGATCGGGCTCTTCACCATCTCGCCGGGGAAGTTGAAGCTGCCGAGGAAATCGCGCAGCTCCTGTTCGCGCACGTCGGGCGCAATGCGCGCCAGATGCATCAGCGGCGAATCGTCAGGACGCAGCATTTCGAGCTGGTGCTGTGCGAAGTAGCCGATCACGAGCCCCTTTCCAAGACGGGCGACGCCGTGCAGCGGCGCGATGTCGCCGGCGATGGTCTTGATCAGCGTCGACTTGCCGGCGCCGTTCACGCCAAGCAGGCCGATGCGCTGACCCGACTGCAGCGCGAAGTCGATGCCTCGCACGATCACTTTCTCCTGGCCGTCATCGCTGCGATAGCCGGCATCGACCTTGTCCAGTACCAGCAACGGATTCGGCGCGCGCTCGGGCTCGCGGAATTCGAACGAGAACTCGGCGGCCGCGCGCAGCGGTGCGAGCTCTTCCATTCGTGCCAGCGCCTTCACGCGGCTTTGCGCTTGCTTGGCCTTGGTCGCCTTGGCCTTGAAGCGGTCGATGAACGATTGCAGGTGGGCGCGCTTGCGCTGCTGCCTTTCGACCATCGCCTGCGCGAGCACCAGCTGGGCGGCGCGCTGCCGTTCGAACGCGCTGTAATTGCCGGAGTAGCGCTTGAGCTTGCGATCGTCGATATGCACGATCACGTTGGTCACGCCGTCGAGGAAGTCGCGGTCGTGCGAGATCACCACCAGCGTGCCCGGATAGCGCTTGAGCCAGTCTTCCAGCCAGAGGATGGCGTCGAGGTCGAGGTGGTTGGTCGGTTCGTCGAGCAGCAGCAGTTCGGACGGACACATCAGCGCCTGCGCGAGGTTCAGTCGCATGCGCCAGCCGCCGGAGAAGCTGGCGACCGGACGGGTCATCTGCTCTTCGGAGAAGCCGAGGCCGGCCAGCAGCTGCTCGGCGCGCGAGCGAACCGTGTAGGCGTCGGCGTCGGCCAGCTGCGCGTGCAGTTCGCCGATCCGGTGACCGTCGGCCTGTGCACCTTGGGCTTCGAGCGTCGCCAGCTCCTGCTCGAGCGCGCGCAGGTTCGCATCGCCGTCGATCGCATAATCGACGGCAGCGCAATCGAGCGCCGGCGTCTCTTGGGCGACATGCGCGACGCGCCACTGCTTCGGAAAATCGATGCTGCCGGCGTCCGGATGCAACTCGTCGCGCAGCATCGCGAACAGCGTCGACTTGCCGGCGCCGTTTGCGCCGATCAGGCCGACTTTTTCGCCGGGGTTGATGGTGAGGTCGGCCTGCTCGAACAGCGGCTTCGTGCCGCGCATCAGACTGAGTTGTTGGAGGCGGATCATGGATGTGGGAAAAGCATAGTCGCTATGTCCCGGCCTGCGCCGGGGTGAGGAGTTTCGCAACGCAGGCGTTGCGTCTGCCGAAGCGCCCTGGGGTGCAACCCGGGGCGTGGGGCCGTCGCTCCTCGTTTCGTTGATTAAAGCTGACCGGCAGTCAGAAGGAACACCGCCTCATCCCCCGCGCTGGTGGAGAGCCAGGTCAGCTCAAGGTCGGCAAACGCCGCCTCGGCATACGCATACTCATTGCCGATCTCGACGACCAGCACGCCGTTCGGGTTAAGCCGTTCCTTCGCGCCGGCAACGATGCGGCGCACGAGGTCCATGCCGTCTTCACCGCCGGCCAGCGCCATCTGCGGTTCGTTCCGGTATTCGGCGGGCAGCTTTGCCATTGACGCGCTGTTCACATACGGCGGGTTGGTGACGATCAGGTCGTACGCCTTTTTCGGCAGGCTGTCGTACAGGTCGGAGCGGATCAGCGAGATCCTGTCCTGCAGTTCGTAGTCGGCGACGTTTTTCTTCGCGACTTCCAGCGCATCGGCCGACAGATCGACCGCATCGACTTGCGCATTCGGGAAGGCGTCGGCCAGCATGATCGCCAGGCAACCGGAGCCGGTGCAGAGTTCGAGCACGCTGGTGACTTCATCCGGATCGAGCACCCACGGCTGGAACTGTTCAGGTATCAGCTCGGCAATGAACGAGCGCGGGACGATCACGCGCTCATCCACGTAAAAACGGTAGTCGCCGAGCAGCGCTTCATTGGTCAGGTAGGCAACCGGCACGCGGTCTTTCGCGCGGCGTTCGATCAGACCGAGAAGGGTGGTAATTTCTTGTTCGGTCAGACGCGCATCAAGGAAGGGGTCGAGCCGGTCCAGCGGCAGGTGCAGCGTGTGCAGCAACAGATAGGCGGCTTCGTCGAACGCGTTGTCGCTGCCGTGGCCGAAAAACAGTTTTTCGGCATTGAAACGGGTGACGGCGTGGCGCAGTACGTCGCGCAGGGTCTGGAAGGGAGCGGGCATTGCGGCGGCCCCGGCAAAGCCGGGGCAGTTCTGTTCAAAGCCGCAAGGATACCGGATTGGCGGGGCGAAGCAGGCAAATCATCGGGCAGGCCGTGCCGCGCGGAGCGGCCCACCGGAAAACGGTCGCGATCAGCCGTTCCTGCCGGTCACGCCGGACCCGCTGGCGGCAATCAGCGTCCGCAGCGCCTGCCTGCCGGCATCAGTCTTTGCCGTGCTGGCAAGGTTCTCGTCGATCTGGATGCGCCAGCCTGCCAATCGCGCCGCGAGGCCCGCCGGATCAAGGTCGGCCAGCAGACGCAATATCGTCTCGCCCTGGAAGTCGATGTGGCGCTGCAAGTCCAGCCCGGCCTGCATCATCGTGTCGAACCCGCGCAGGCTGCCGGCTTGCAGGACTTGTTCGACCATCGCGGTGAGGATGGCCGACTGATCGCCCAAGGCGAGCTGGCGCAATTTTTCGCTGTAGTACGTGCTGCGATCGGCGGCAAATTCCCAGGCGGCGGTATTGCCGCTCTCCGCGGCGTAAATCATCATCTCCTGCATGTGGGCATCCTCCGGCGGACCGTTGAGCATGGCCATCACCGCATTCATCCTCTGGTCGGCATAAGCCGCAGCGTTGGCGAAGACCCTGGATTTTCCGGCATCTTGCAGTCGCGGCCAGAGGAGCCGCGCCAGTGCCATGTAGGTGTCGGCACTCATGTCCTTCTGCCGCAGCAGGATCTGGTGATAGGCGATGTCGTGCAGGGGCTGGCCAAGATCCGGGCATTGTTCTGCCAGCAGACGAATATCGGCTTCGCTGCGGCAAAGCAGGAAGGTGCGCAGCACGCGCCTCAGCGCGGCGTCGATGCCCGAGCCGTGCCATCGCTTCTGTACGGTTTGGATGACAGCGATGAAGTTGTCCACCGTGCCATGCCTGGCCGCGATTTCCAGCGGACTCTTTTGCGACGGCGTCCTGACGAAGGGATCGAGGTTGAGGTCGGCCGCTTCGCCCTTGCGTATCGCACGGCACAGCAGGCTCGTCTGTGTGTTGTCCTCGTAACTGGCGAGGGCGATGCGCAGTTTCGGGAATTGGTTGGCCAGCGCCAGCACCTCGGCCTCGCCATGACGTTTCACCCAGTCGGCCAGACTCAGCGGGTCTTCGCTGATCGGATAGGCTTGGGCATCCGAAAATGCAGACATGGCGTGCTCAAGCATCAGGCTGAATACCTCGTGCGATCCCGCTTTCAGCGCGAGCCGGTAGGCGGAGGGCGCCGGTGAATCACCGGCATGCGGGTAACAGCAGCGCACGTCAGCATCCGCTTCGGCGTCCAGCAGCATCCGCAATTGCTGCACGTCGCCACGTTCAACGGCGATGGAGAGCGGCGTGCGGCCGTTGGCGTCCGGGTTGTCGAGCACCTGTGGCGCGAATTCTTCGGCCAGACTGATGACCTGCCTGAGAAATTCGGTGGGTGCGGGCTTGAGCAGGCACAGCGTCAGCAGGTTGGTGCCGAGCAGGCAACCGCTCCCTTCAATTTGCGTGCTGCCAGCCCTGTCGACGGCCATGTCGACGATGGCCTTGCGCTGCAGGTCCGGATGGGTGCTGGCCAGCGAAGCCGCCCAGCTCGATGAATGCGCGCCCTGGGTCTTGAACTCGGGCGGTCTTTGCGTGGCCGGCGGCAGCCAGCAGGGGCTGAGCGCTTCCGTGCAGAGCAGGTCGGTCGCCGCGTCCCAGTCTTCATTGACGACGGCCGCGTGCACAGCCGGCAGCCCGGTTTGCAGCAGATACTTGTTCTGATCGCCGCGCTCCTTCCAGTCAAGTTCGAGCTTCGCGGCATGCCAGCCCGCGGGGCGCGACTGCATGGCCGGTTGGGGCGAGGTGCCGGAGGCGGTGGAAGTGGTTGACGTAGGCAGGTTCGACGCGGAGGCGTCGGTGCTGACCGGCGGTGTGATGTTCGGGATGACGTTCGGTTCGCGGATGGCCACGTGCGCTCCTTTCAAGAGCGTTGAAAGCACGTTTCGTGAATTCGCCGTTCGCGGTGGTTCCTCGGGCTTTTCTTATTTGCACAGGCTGATGTCAGACAATCGCTGGTGTGCGGGCATGACGCCGGCGAGCGTGTCGCCGGCATGGCGGGTGGCCATTGCCGGCAACGGAGAAGTCAGTCGGATGACTGCGAACGGTCGCGATCGGCCATGAGCGGGATGCTGGCGTGCCGGGATCAGTCCGTCCGCGAATTGGGTATCAGGATGCGCAGCGCCTGCCGGCCGGCATCGGTCTTCGCCGTGCTGGCCAGATTCTCGCTGATCTGGAACTTCAAGCCGGCCAGGCGCGCCGCGAGGCCCGCCGGGTCGAGGTCGGCCAGCAAAGGCAAGATGCTCCCGCCCCTGAAGTCGATGTGGCGCTGCAAGTCCAGCCCTGCCTGCATCAGCTTGTCGAAGCCGCGCAGGCTGCCCGCGCGCAGTACCTGCGTGACCATGTCGGTGTAGATCACGGACTGATCGCCCTTGATGAGCTGTTGCACCCTGCCGTTGAAGTCCAGACTGCGATCGGCTGCAAATTCCCACGCAGCCGCATTGCCACTCTCGCCGGCGAAGTGCAGCATCTCCTTCAGGAAGGAATCTTCCAGCGGACAGTCCAGCATGGCCAGCACAGCGCCCATTCTTTGATCGGCGTAAGCCGCCGTGCTGGCGAAGACCCGCGATTTCCCGCTGTCCAGCAGCCGTGGCCAGGTCAGCCGCGCCAGTGCCACGTAGGTGTCGGCGCTCATGTCTTTCGGCCGCAAGAGAATCTGGTGATAGGCGATGTCATGCAGGCGCAGAGCATATTCCGGGCACTGTTCCAGCAGCAGCCGGATGTCCGCTTCGCTGCGGCAAAGCAGGAACGTGAGCAGCGTCTTCCTCAGCGTCGGTTCGACGCCGGAACCGATCCATCGCTTCTGCATGTGCTTGATCAAGGCGATGAAAGTGATCACCGAGCCGTGTTCTGCGGCCACTTCCAGCGGGCTCTTTTCCGACAGCGTCGCATGGAAGGGATCGATGTCGAGGTCGACGCTCTCGCCATTGCGCAGGGAGCGGCACAACAGACTGGTCCGGGTGTTGTCTTCGTAACTGGCGAGGGCAAGACGCAGCCTGGGGAATTGCTTGGCCAGTGCCAGCACCTCGGCCTCGCCGTGGCGCTTCACCCAGACGGCCAGTTTCAGCGGATCTTCCGCGATCGGATATTTTTGCGGCGTTGGCATGGTGGACAGCGCGTGCTCCAGCATCAGGCAGAGCAGTTCGTGCGGTTCACGGGTCAGTGCCAGCTGGTAAGCCGATGGGGCCTGTGTACCCTCGGTATGTGCAAAACGGCAGCGCACCTGGGGATTGGCTTTGGCATCCAGCAGCATCCGCAGTTGCTGCAGGTCGCCGCGCTCTACGGCGATGTAAAGCGGCGTACGGCCATTGGCGTCCGGGTTGTCGAGCACCTGTGGCGCGAACTCTTTGGCCAGACCGATGACCTGTCTGAGGAATTCGGTAGGGGCCGGTTTCAGCAGGCACAGCGTCAGCAGGTTGGTGCCGAGCAGGCAGCCGCTGCCTTCAATCTGTGTGCTGCCAGCCCGATCGATGGCCATGTCGACGATGGCCTTGTGCTGCAGGTCCGGATGGGTGCTGGCCAGCGCAACTGCCCAGCGCGATGAATGCGCGGCCTGGGTCTTGAACTCGGGCGGTCTTTGCGTGGCCGGCGGCAGCCAGCAGGGGCTGAGCGCTTCCATGCAGAGCAGGTCGGTCGCCGCCTCCCAGTCTTCATTGACGACGGCTGCATGCACAGCCGGCAGCCCGGTTTGCAACAGATACCTGTTCTGATCGCCGCGCTCGCTCCAGTCGAGTTCCAGCTTCGCTGCATGCCAGCCCGTGGGGCGCGACTGCATGGCCGGTTGGGGTGAAGTGCCGGAGGCGGTGGACGTGCTGGAGGTGGT
>JACCEE011161113.1_pt1 | contig 10404 bp, 10 predicted proteins | sample 7449931 | NCBI WGS metagenome assembly JACCEE01 (sample SAMN15323457, study PRJNA562643) | freshwater metagenome | isolation source: river surface water | place: USA:Blue River Watershed | collected 2017-08-19 | reverse complement strand
GGCAAACTAACTTTATCGTACAACGTGATAATTTTAGAGAGTTAAAAGATTTTGTCGAATGGCAATTAACTTTCAAATCAAAACCAAAAGTATGGACTAACTTACTAGCACAATGGCATCACTTAGATGATCAACGTTTTAAGGGTATGGCTGTGTGGCAAGAAGGACATGTAAATAGAAATGACCTAATAGAAATTCTTAAAGATCCTATATTCAAAGATCCTAGAGTCAAATTAGGAAACATGACCGCATTGGTACCATAATGGAAATCTGGGACAAACAATTACTTGAATGCAAATCTAACGTAGACCGAGCATTGTTGGCTAGGAGTTATGAATGCCATCACGTTTTGTTAAAAGCATTTTGCTACGATGATTTAGACCCATTAGTAGTAGAAGAGGCAGCATTAAACCCTTACAGTGAAGAACATTGGGTAAAACGTGCGTTAGTTAGATTTCCTCTATTAGATACACCTAGTTTTTGGGAAGCACGTGAAAATAATATTGCTAAGTTACAAAAAGAAATTGAAAAGAAAGGATCAATGATTGTCGCAGACCGTGACCAAATGATTCTCAAACATATTCTTAGAAAACCAGCAGATAATGTTTTCAATCACTTAGGTACTAACAAAAAAGAAATCACTGACATTCAATTTAAAAACCCTATTGTTGAATGGGCAGATACATCAAAATATAGAGTTGCAATGATTATGGCTCCTGCATGGGGAGTTATTTTTCCACCATATAATCTAGCAAAACTAACTTCAATATTACGTAAGTTTGATTATAGTACTAAGGTATATGATTTGAATATTGAATCTTATCACCTTTTAAAAGATATGGATCCGTCAGTTGACTATTGGGCTTCACATCAGTATTACTATTGGATGGTAAAAGAAAACTTTCAGATATTTCTCTTACCTAAACTAAAGCCTTTATTTGACAAAGTTATCAATGAGTTAGTTGAATCCAATCCTAGAGTCATAGGTTTCAGTGTATACAATACTAATCTATGGGCTACTGATTACTTAGTGAAAGAAATCAAAAGAAAACTACCAGATGCATGTGTCATCGTAGGTGGTCCTGAAGTAACGTCTACTGGAAAGAAACATTCATTCTTTAAAATGAACTGGTTCAATTACTTGTTTGTAGGGGAAGCCGAAGAAACACTACCTAGCGTTTTAGAAAACTTACCAGATGTATTACCTATGCATCAGTATATCGGTACTACCGACAGTAAGATTAGATTAGAAGACTATCCTTATACTGACTATTCTGATTATAATTTATCAAACTATCGTAAAGACAACGGGGTAAGTATGGAGACTTCTAGAGGCTGTGTAGCTGATTGTAGTTTCTGTGCTGAAACTGCTTTTTGGAAATTCAGAAGTAATGACCCAGAAAGAGTTATCAACGAGATTCAACATCTATATGATACAAAGAAAATCAAGCACATTTGGTTCGTTGATAGTCTAATCAACGGTAACCTAAAAGTGTTTGAGAAAATTGTTGACTTGTTGATTGAACGTGATTTGGGTATTGAATGGAACTGCTACGCAAGATGTGATGGTAGAATGACTAAAGAACTAATAGCCAAAGTAGTTAAGAGTGGTTGTTCAAGTCTTAGCTATGGAGTAGAATCAGGTAGTCAAAAAGTCCTACATGATATGCGTAAGAAAGTTGAAATCTGGGAGATAGAAAACAATTTACGTGACGGTAGAGAAGTCGGATTAGACAATCACGTTAACTGGATGGTTGGTTATCCAACAGAAGAACCTATAGATTTTTATCATAGTCTAGTATTACTTGCTAATTGCAGAATGTGGATAGGTGCTATTAGCCCTGGATTTACTGTTGGCATCCCTGAAGATAGCCACTTACAAACAGATTGGAAAACATACAATATTGCAGGCGTAGAGTATCCCGGTGATATGACTTTGTTGAATTCTTGGCACACTGTAGATTACACAAACACAGTATTACATCGTCTAGTTAGATTAAAGATGTTACATGTATGGTTAGATATCATTGATATCTATGCAGGTTCTATCATTGACAATGGATATTATAATCCAGAGTTTAGAAATTTTTATAAAGCAAAACTAAATGACAGTAAGAAAGAACGCATTGAATATGATGAATACGTCAATTTAAATAGGTTAGATACGTCAGAGTTAAAAAATTCTGTTGCTAACGAGTACTTTACCTTTGCATATATACTATACAATCAGTTCGGTGCAGGAACATTTGAACTTTACTATAATCCTGAGCTAGACTTGCCTATATTTGGAAACACATTAGTTCATAACTACAATGCAACTTTCAAGTTTGAAGTTGATGAAGAAGGTAATTACACACTTTCATTAAATCATACTTTCAAGCATGAAGCATTAAGTGAGCACCTAACTCCTATCATAGAGGGTGAAAAGAAAAGAATAGGTGATAAAAGTTTTGATATGAGTTACACAGACTCTGGCAACTTACATGATTGGGTAGTTGAAGAAAAACAGATGAAAGAAACTGTACATTTACAGTATCGTAACAAGAAAAAAGTAATTCCAATTACCAGTTCTCGATCTTCCTAATTACATCAATCTCTCTGACAAGAGGTCCTAAATTAGTTCTATCTAAGTTGTAGTGTCGTTTGAAGAATTTACTTTGTTCAGGACTGTATGTACACATAGGTAGTCCTAACTTATCACTTAGTTGTTCACCGATACTTGAACTATTTTTAGTTGGATCAACATCTTTGATATGTTCCCACAATGTTGCTAGATTATCGAACCATTGAACATCTTTCACGTTCCAGCCCTCAATCATAGTCATGTATGTTCCATATCTTGCACCGTAGATAGCCCAATCACCGTTCTCAACATCACTGCCTATGTTGTGCCATATAGTAAGATTGTTCATATTACGTCCGGGTACACTACGCTTGAATTCGTCAATGTCAGGAACTTTACCATTAACTAAACACATCTTCACACCTTCACGGAATCCTGCACGCCATGCTTGAAATGGTGTATAGTTAGGATACGTTGTTGAGTAACAATCATTCATACTCCAATAGATTGAGTTTGAATAATCTAAACAAAAGTCAACGGTGTGCGTGTCGTTGCCGTCACTCGCTTCATGGGTACGCATATTTCTGACGTAAGTTTTTGTCCACGAGCTAATTCCACCGTTGCCATAAATCAAACCATTGATATGATTACGTGCTTTCCAACGATATTGTGCTTGATGATATACTTCTTCTTTGTCAGTATAATCTAATACCAAATCAAAGAAGTCAAAATCAGGTATGTTGTCACCGTCGATTAAAATAAATCGTTCAGTATCAGAGGCTTCCGCGGCTGCTTTATGAGCAGCATCACTGCCCTTAACACCGTCGACACGTCTGGCCCAGGGTACCATGTTCTTAATCTTGACCCAAAATTCTTCTTTCTGTGGTTCATCATAACTCAAATATATAACATCAAGGTCTCTAACCTCAATTTTGTCTGTACTCATTAACTTCTACTTCCCAGTATTTAAAAGGTTCTGTGTCAGTAATAACACATACATCATTTACTTCACATTTAACACCTTTATCAGATGTGACTAATTTAGATATAATGACATAATCACTTGACTTTGTTATCTCTCCATTTACTACACGCAAGTCTGGTCTAGATTCTGCGTATGTTTGGGCATCAATAACAACATAATTGCCTTCTAACTTTTCACAAGTATAGCATATTACCTTACCATTGTCATCATAATATAATCTGAATTCAACCATAATGTTTCTTCAATTCCTTAGCAAAGTCTTTGACATGATAGTGAAATGGGTATTGTTGGGGGAATGTAGCAACTTTAAATGGCTTATATTCACACACTAACTCTCTAGTCCAATCTTCTGTAACCAAATCATTGATGTACTGTTTCATATGAACCATGCTCATTGGTAAAAAATCCATAGTAGTTTTCTCTGTGCCCAAGACGTGACAAGCTATGCTATATGCCCAATCTGTTGTCACTACTTCATTTGTATTACAAACTAATATATTTTTCCAGTCGTACCAGTTTTCAAAAACATTTCTAACTATCCCAAAAAACTTTTCGGCAGTCTCAGACTTTCTAAAATAAGTGATAGCATTATACACATCAGGTAACTTGTTGTTATATGTGAAATTTCTGTAGGCTTTTACATTTGATATTTCACCTTTATAGTTTCGAATTGTTGAACTAACAACAATATCACGTTCTTTCAGAATGTCCCACCAGTGTTCAATAGATTGAGGGATATACATATCCGCTTCTAATTTGATAGTGTAATCATATGGACTAGCTTCATATACTTGCCAATCGTTTTCTAGTTTCCAATCGCTATCAGGAACCTGATCACCATACGGAAGTTCGGTAATGATTGACACGTTGCTATTTGGCATCACACGTAGTATACTATCTCTTAAAACTTCAGCACATTCAACATAGTTTGTTGTTGCTGTATTTTGAGCCATTATTACGAAACCTTTATTCATCAGTAATGTCCATAAAGTTTTTCTTACTCAACAAATGAAAGTCAACATCTTTTAGGGTTATATATTTGTGCTTATCGTCAAAAAAGATATACTCTGTATTATCAATTTTGCGGGCTTGAACTTGTTGATTCAAGTGTAACAATGACCAAGGAATGTAATCACTTTGATTTTGAGTATGTCCATTCACTATCCAAAGTGCTATTGTAAGTGAGTAATCATTTCTATACATTAAACTATTCATGTCAAATATGTTCGCATAATGTTGATAGTTATCTTGTACCATTTGCATACAGTCAAATATTCTTTTTGCTCTATCAGTTTTCTTAAAGAAGATAACTGTAGCCCAACAAGTGTTTATAAATTTGTTACTAACTTTCTCTTGTTGTGCGTTTGGAATCATTATAAAGCTAGTTGAATTATGGCACATGAAGTCATCATACAACTCAAATGGCTTTAATAAAGTATCGCTGTTTATTAGATAATCAGTATCTAAAATGATTGTTTCATCGTATGGGCTAAGTTCAAATGCTTTGTGTCTTCCCTTGTTGATCCATACTTCTCTGCCTTTTTTATTAGAGTCATCAAAATTTTCAATAAACAGATTGTCAAATGTATAATCGTAATTTGAAAAGTCCGTGTTAGGTCCGGTAACCACACTTACAGGTAGATTCAAAAACTGATTCACTCTTTTGGCAGTTCTAATTGCCATTTCATAGTAATCAGTTATACCGTTATTGAATGCGAATAATAGAACACCTTTCATCGTTTGTGTCTAAGTTCTTCAAATTCTTTATACCACAATGTCATTGTGTCATTATGTACTTTATATAACGCATCATGTAATAATACACGATTTACTAATACAGGATTCTCGTACTCATCCATTAAAATTACCACCGTATCTGTTTCAGTTGCTAGATAACTAATTAACTCAGGTGTGGCTTTCCAAAGCCCACCTTGATTGGCTACTAATAATTTGGCTTGATATTTTTCTTTTAGAAGCTGTTTGACTGAGTTATGGTCAAATCGAGCTTGTGCTTCTCTTATTAAGGCTTTGGTATCCATCTAATACTCCTGAAAGTATTTAGAAAGATACCTGTGTGTTTGAAAATTTAGCTTCCTGTTACGCTACCAACCACAGTAGGAGTACCCCATGTGTTTGATATGTATGATGTTGATGGTGGACGAACTGTTAATGTAGTAGCTGTACCAGCACTGACCGTCAATCCATTTGGTACTTCGTCCCATACTGTAGTGAAGGTTATAACGCTTCCATTATCACCCTTAGAGCCTTGTGTACCATTTGATCTTGCATTAACTGAAATAAAAGAGTTAACATAACCTGATGGTGTTCCACTAGCGAACTGCTTGAAGATTTCAATATTGGTTGTAGTTAATCCATAATAACCTGTATTAGTCGCTAATGTTGTTGCAGTACCAGAACCACCTACTTTAGTGATACCGTTATATGATGTACTAGCAATAGTAATTGACCCTGAGCTTTGTGCGCTCATAATGATAGTACCACAAGCTGTTCCTAAACTATTCATCAATGCATTAATGCCTGATCCTGAAGGACTTGAAAATGTTAAAGCAAGTTGTCCACCGGCATTAAAAAAGTATCGTGCGGCGTCGCCAGATGAAAAAGTAACAGTATGAGTAAATGTTAATTGACTTGCCCAGGTACTTCCAGCAGAAGTTGTAGTTGAACTAGTAGTACCTTGTGCGGCAGCATTAAGTCTACTAGATGTGATTGAAGTAAGGTTAGTTGGAATTGCAGAAGTATAATCTATTCTTACACCTTGCACTGGGACAGTAACAGCAGTAATTGCAGTACCCTGATGTGATGCGACAGTAGATGTTTTATTTACAAGATTAGCCCAATCGTTATAAACTACTTGATTGTTTGCGAGTACTTCAGGTACTACTGTCTGACCATAACCTTTACTTCCGTTACCTGGTCCTAGAATTGCATTTAGTTGACCGTCAGTACTAGTAGTACTACTTCCAACTAAACCATTAAAGTCTGAGGCTTCAATTTTGCTATTTTTTGCATATGACATGGTAACTCCTTACTTAGTAATTGCTACTACTGCAAGTACTGTTCCTGATTCACTGGTAGTTTTGTTTTCCAGTGCACGACCGATAACATTGAATGCTGTCATTTCATCACGTTTTGCAGCACGAGCATAACCATGTCCTGCTGAAACTAGACGTTGACCTTTCTTAACTTTACCAATTACTTTAACCGGTACACGACCTGACATAGCGATTGCTGGGTGTGTATCATCGTCACCTGCAGCGCCGTTCAATGTGAAAGCAGCGGATATACTTACAACGCCAAATACTTCTTCCGACAAATCTTCTTGAACTTCAGTGATTTCTTTCTCTCCACCTAACTCAACAACTGTACCTACATCATAAATTCTGTCAGATTCAAAGCGTTCTGCCAAGTCAGCGTATGTAGCTTGAATACGTGCACCGGTATCTAATGTCCAAACGTTAGAAATAACACCACCGCCTGCAATATAACTTGTTGTAACTTTAGTAGGAGCAATATTACCTGTAAATTGAGTCACACCAGTACCTGTCAGATAGTTAAACACGTTTGAGTTAGTGTATGTACCACTTGGAGTGAATGGTTGACCGTTAGAATACATATAATTATCGCACTTAACACCATAACTAGAACTAGCAAATGTTACGTTACCTTGTGCGATATTCAGAGCGTAACTAGATGAATTACCTGTGACAGTCCATGATCCAGTAACTGTACCAGTTGTAGTTGCACCTCCTGTGGTTACGACTTGAGTTCTTACTGAACCTATGTTACCGGTAGAGATATTAGCAACATCAGCAATGATATTACCAGAGAAAGTACCATTAGTAGCAGTAACATTATTACATGATACATCTTCTGTAACAGCCACGTTATTAGCACTAAGATTACCAGTAAGCGTAATATTACCTAAAGTAGCTGAACCTCCTGTGTTTGTTGTAGCTATCACTACCCAACTGTTTGCATTGGTTGTACCGTCTGCTGGACAGATGTTCAATGTATTCAATGTAGTATTATACCACAATTGCCCTTTCAAAGGATTTGGGGGAGGTGCAGAGTTTGCGAAGTTCTCTGTCATTCTTACAAAGTTTGTGTCAAGTGCTTGACCGTAACCAGGATAATTGCGACCTGGAAGTTGCAATGATGTGCTAGTTGTATTAATATTTCCATCAGGGATAGTCGTTAAAACTGTTCCGTTACTTCTGATAATTGTATATGCCATGTTCTGTTACTCCAATATTGTATTTATGCTGTAATTAAGTTAGTCAAACTTTGGATTCGAATAGTGTAGTCGATCTGGATTTGACGGTTCAAGCTCTTTTGAATCGGGTGAAAGATAACGTGAGTAAGTAACTTAGATAGTTCATTACCCAAATCATCAGTTCCGTAATTTGCGATGAGTCCGATTTCATCAAAGACATACGGTGACTCTAGTTGTACCCCGTTATCAAACGCCATTTGGTTAGGTGGTTCGCTATAATCTAACAAGCATTGAACAACAATGTCTGTATAAACTTTACCAGAAACGTGCCCTACTGTCATCTTATTTCTAGTTGGGTTAGTATTGCTTACATTAGTATCGTCAACTATCTTGCTGTATGTTTGATTATACAAACTAGCATTTTGTCCAGTAGTATTTGGGGGCAAATAAGTAATGATACCTGTTTGGTCTACACTTGCGCCACCGTTCCCAAAAGCCATTTTGTAAATTGCACCAACAGCACGATTGCTTAATGCATCTGCAATTGCAATACTGATATTCTCATAGTGAATAGCGTTAGAACCGTCAAAAAAGACTTCTTGGTTGTTAGGATCGTAGACCTTCAAAAAGCCCTCGATGGAAATTGGAATCGTTGAGTGTGCCATTAATTATCGCCTCGTGTTTGTACTAGTATTTCTTCCGTATTAGGGTCGAATATTTTAATAGCTGAACTGAAATAGAAGCCCCCTATATCGTTGGGCTTCTTTTCAGTCAATATTTCTTCTTTTTGATCGACCTTTTCGGATTTATTATTCATCTCTTTATTTATCATGGGTAAACCTTACGCTCTAAGGAATGTGGAGGCTGATGTTGTACTAATCTGCAACGGATCGCCCTTAGTAGTTAAATTGAAACTATTCCAAGAAATTCCATAAGCTGCAGGGTCTAACTTAACTGAGTCATTTATACCAAAAATACTTTCATATGTGTAATGGTCGGTAACGGCAGTTCCATTCAATCCTCTGATTAGACCTGAAAGTGTGTTATTTTCTAAGTCAATATTTTCAAAATAAATCAACTCTGTTCCTATGTTTACAATATTACCAACATATAGCGTAATTAACACTGTCTGACCTTCAGACACCCCTGATGAGAAAATAATTGCAGGTCTACCATCAATCAAAGTCAATTCCATAGCTGATTCTGGTATATCTGCTAATTCAGTAACATTATAAGCTACGTAATTTTTGACTTGATTAATATTTCCTGAAACAAATGCAACAGTGTCAGAACCTTCAGTCACAACAGTAACTGTTTGTTCAATTGGATCAATTAATCTTTCAGCGTTTTTGACATAAATTTCAGTACTTGATGCAGTCAAATCTTGTACTAACCATGAACCATCAGTTACATTTTCTCTATATACTGAAGGTGATCCATTCTTGTCAATAATCAAACTGAATGTTTCTTCGTTAGGTGTATACCCATCCACGAATGCAGTACCGAATACCATAACGCCTCCAGTTATAGGAGCACAAATGCTTAGTTTATTATCTTCTCTGTAGATTAACTTACTAGGATCAATTCTATAACCATTTATATATACCCAAGTTCTCCAGCCTTCACTGTAAGAAATATCTGGCATGAATGCTGGAACTGCTGGGCTTGCTGTAGTATAAGTTGCAGATTCTCTCCAAACAAAACCTCCGCCGGTATAAGACCCAAGGTCCCAACCAGTTACTGGTTCTAGTAAAGATGAATCTTTGTACAGTTCATATGTATAATCACCTGTAGTAGTAACGTTCTTAACATAGTAAGTGTTACCATTAACTCCTGTTGCACCTTCAACTCCATCAATACGAACTAAAGTACTGTCACTAAAAGGTGTATCAGTGGTAGTAAACTTAGCAGGTGCTGTGTTATATACATATGTTATTTCATACGTTGCAAGAGTTGTTGTATGCCCAGAAGAAATCCACTGTCTTCTAGTGTCATTGTATGTTGTTATTGAAACAATATCGTCACTAGTAGGTTCAGATACATCAATTAATGTAATTGTGCTAGTATTTGCATCAACTGTATAGTCATAACCTGATATTGGATAAGGTAATAAACGTCTTCCGTTTAATTCTACAACTAAGTTATCAGGATTGTCATATTCTAAATTCAATGTAGTTACGTATTCAAATCCGTCACCCACAAAGACTTCAGTTTCAGGTACGCTATAACCATATTGATTTGTGTTGTAATCTGCTACAGTATTACCTAAAATAGCAAAACTGATAAAATCTACGGTATCATCATATAATGCATCCAACAATAACTTCAAGTTATTATTAGCGTCAAATGTAATTTGATAATCAGTATTATATACCAACTTGGTTCCATTCAAATACACAACTGGATCTGTTGGTATTGTTTGATATTGAACGTTGAACAACATCATAGAATTACCAGTAGTTTCATCTACACGCAATGGGTAGTTAGTTGATGTTCCTCTAACAATCTGTCTACCATTACCGATAGCGTAAACTTCAACTAACAAACTTTCATTAGCAGCCAATGCTTGATTAATAGTAATAGTTTGATTAATCCAGTCAATTGTATATGACACTGGATTAT
>JACCEE012504782.1_pt1 | contig 10406 bp, 13 predicted proteins | sample 7449931 | NCBI WGS metagenome assembly JACCEE01 (sample SAMN15323457, study PRJNA562643) | freshwater metagenome | isolation source: river surface water | place: USA:Blue River Watershed | collected 2017-08-19 | reverse complement strand
CAGGCGGATTTTGGCTGGTTTTTCTGGTGATAATATTCGCAGGCTGTTTGCGCCCGTAGCTCAACGGATAGAGCATCTGACTACGGATCAGAAGGTTTGGGGTTCGAATCCCTACGGGCGCGCTCTATTTCGAATTCCAAAAACTCACTAACTCTTTGGCCAACAAATCTGGATTCTCCTCGTTAGGGCAGTGTCCGCAGCCTGGCAAAACGGTCAGCTTTGCCTGTAAATCCTGCGCCATTCTATTTTGATCTTCGATGGGCCAAGCATCATCATTTTCGCCATAGATAACATGAGAGGCAATGCCAAGCCTGGAGATCTCTGTGATTAACGATGATTGATTCAGGAGATGATCACGGTATGCCATCGTTGCGGTTGCATCGCTAGCAAGCCATCGCTTTTTCCAAATATCAAACTTGATATTGCCAAGCCGTTCCGGCTCCAGGATTTCTCTCCAAATATCAGCCTTATTCTCATTATTTAGATTTTTGAATTGTGGATCATCGAACCAATTTGCCTGTCCGCCAGGTCCTGAACACATCAGGGTAAGAGAGGACCAAATTGAAGGATTGAGCATCACTGCTTGTTGGGAAATTAAACCGCCAAAGGAGTGGCCTAATAGATGTGGGTTTTGTAATTGAAAATGCAGGCAAATTTCAACAACATCTCTTCCAAGAGATGGCATAGAGTAACCATCCGCTCTGCTGGTGTGTGCCGACTCATGTTGTCCGCGATTATCAAAGGTCAGCACGCGATAACCTGCATCAGCAATTAAAGGGGCAAGCAAAGAAAAATCCTCTTTACTGCCAGTGAAGCCATGAACTAGAACTACATCTGCTTTACGGTTGCCGACAGCTTCATAGAGAGTTGCAGCGAGAGATTCGCCCTGAATTTCTACAAATTTTGTCATAAATGTACGTCGGTTCTATTTAATGGAGTTTTTCCGCAACAGCTCGAGATGAGTTAAAAGGGTGGAGATCAAAAGATATATAACTGCTACGCCTAACAGGAGACAGGTACAAAACAAAACTAGAATCCACGCTTGATTTACTATGGCGAGAACTGTCATTCCTAAGTAAACAATCAAAGCGATTGCCATAACGAGTTTCGCAGATTTTTGCAGCAGTGCAGATTGCTTCGTGGCCTTCTCAAGCAAAGTATTCATGTATTTGAATCTATCAGTAGATCAAGAGATTGAGAGATCATTTGATATCTCTGTTCTACACCTCCATCAATCTTGGGTGACCAGCCCATCTTTATTCCGAGGTATTCAACTTCGCCAGCAGTTCGCATCGCCTCAGCAGCAACCTCTGCTGTCAGAAGAGAGTTAGAGTCTCCATAATTCATACCTGCATTATTTTTGAAGGGTAAATGGGCGTCGATCCAGGGATAGCCAAAATCGCTTTCGACATCAGCCACACCCGAGAAAATTAATCCTGATAGCAGGCCCCGAGATTTTGCCTGCGCGATGTGCTCGACAACTCTCTTAGCGTCGCGAAATTCGATTGCAGAGCGTCCCCAATTAATGAAGAGTCCAATATCAGCAGAGGCTAAATCAATTGCAGTTAATTCTTGTTCTAATGTTAAAAATCCTTTTTCCGGCGATTGTCCTTCAACCCAGGCATCACAATGTTCTATTACTAATTTGGTGTCTCCCCAATTCCAAGAAGTCATTTCTTCAAGTGATTTAGCCAAAGCACTTACATTCCCAACTCTTCTTGGAGCGGTGTGCACTTCCACCACCGAAACTATGGATTGACCGACAGAACTATTGAATTCATCAACAGCTTTCAGAATTTTCTTTGCATCTGATATCGCCTCACTTCTGCCACCTTCATCGCTAGAGGCCAAGCCGTAATTGGCATCTTTACCAACCTTTGACATAACAAAGGGAATCGAAGTGATTGCGGCTTGAAGGTTTCGCGGAAAGTTATTGATCAACCAAGTATCGTCGTGAGGATGGATGGAACCGAGCCAAGGGATTTCTAGGGCGGAAATCCTTGGATCGGAAGACAACAGTTCAAATAGATGTTTCTCCTGGGCAGAATCCCAAATTTTGTGAGCTGCCGATGCTGGGTAGGCACCGACAACATATCTTCGACCCGAGTGAAAATTTGATTGATTGGTAACCCCAGCCATAACTACATCTTATTTGACTCTTGATTCGGTGGCGTTGAAACCAATTTTGAGCGCGGGTCCAATACTGTTGCAACACTAAACAGGAGGAACCATGGCTTCATCTACACCACTTCAAATACCGGCCGAGAGATTAAATGGTCTTCGGCGCTATAACGCTATCGCAGGGGCATTTCACTTGATTCAAGCGATTGCAATTGTAATTCTGGCAAATGATTTTGCTTTACCGGTCTCAGTAAGTTATCTACTCGAAGCACCAGTTCCTGGAGCTAAATTTGAGGATGTTGCGCTCTTCAATTTCCCAATAGCAATCGGCGTCGCATTATTTTCTTTATTGAGCGCGGTTGCACATCTCTGGCTTGTTGGCCCAGGCTTTAAGGGTTATACCAATGATCTAAGCAATAAACGCAATATTGCACGTTGGGTTGAGTATGCAATCTCGTCAACTTTGATGATTATTCTGATATCTCTTATTAACGCGGTTTGGGACATAGTGGCTTTGATTGCGATTGCTGGTGCGAATGTTGCGATGATTCTCTTCGGTTGGCTACAAGAAAAGTATGAAGAGCCAGGCAAAGGATCACTGTTGCCGTTTTGGTTTGGATGTATAGCTGGAATCGTGCCTTGGATAGCGATGTTTTGGTTGCTGTTCTCACCTGGCAGTCAAAATGAAGCACCAGGGTTTGTTTACGGAATCGTCTTCTCCTTATTCCTACTTTTCAACTCATTCGCCATTATTCAATGGTTGCAGTACAAACAAATCGGTAAGTTCGCCGATTACTTGGTCGGTGAAAGGGCTTACATAACCCTTTCCTTCATTGCTAAATCCGCTTTAGCATGGCAAATATTCGGTGGGGTTCTAGCTCTTTAACTAACCGATTATTGGACGAAGCTCAATTCTTCGATTACAAGCCTTAGAGCCCTCAGCAGCTAGCTCTAAGGCTTGTTCTTTATTATCAACTTCAATGATCCAAATGCCGGCTGCGAATTCAGCTGAATCCACTAATGGTCCAGGTGTATTGGAAACTCGGCTACCCCGACCATCAACAACCACCGCTTCTTTAGGAGACTCTAAGCCAATCGCTAGGAGGCGTTGACCGGCAGCAACTAATTTGTCATTAAAGGCGTCGATTGCTGCAATCTCTTCAGGTGAATGTGGGGAGCGGCTCTGGGAATCTATAACGGACAAAAGGAACTTCATGTGAGAATTAAATCATCTCTCTATACTGTCGTTATGAAAGTTAGCAAAAGCACCTCGGCTTGGGTAATGCTATTAGCCGGAATTTCAGGGTTAATAGCCTCATTTATTTTGACGATAGATAAGTTCAAAATTCTCAAAGATGCTGGCTACACCCCCTCCTGCAACATAAACGCAACCTTAAATTGCAAGAGTGTGATGCTCTCTAAGCAGGCAGAAGTATTTGGTTTCCCCAACTCAATAATCGGTATCGGTGCTTTTTCCATAATGCTGACTATCGCAGTCTTGCTTTTCTTCGGATTTAATTTTCCTAAATTGTTTTTGCAACTTGCAACATTCGGTACCGCACTGGCTGTGATTTTTTGTCATTGGCTTGCTTACCAAACAACTTTCGTAATCGGCGCGCTATGCCCTTACTGTATGGTGGCGTGGGTTGCGACGCTCTTGGTGCTTTCGGTGCTATTGCGTGAACTTGTAGAGTTAAAGAAGCAATCAATCGATGATGAAGATGGAATCGTTGCGATAGACACAATCAAAAAGTGGCTAGTGCCATTCCATGCGCTTTGGGCCACCCTGTTGGTTGGCGCAGCATTTCTTGGCGTCTAAATAACAATTAGATGTCCAATACTCGGGTTCTAGTAACAGGGTTTGAACCATTTGGTGGCGCGAGCTTAAATCCATCGCAATTACTGGTCGAAGAGTTGGCGAAAGAAAAATTGCCGGGAGTTGATTTAAAAACTGCTATTTTGCCGGTTGAGTTTGATCGTGCTGCCGAGACCCTGTTAGCAAAAATTAACGAGTTTTCTCCAAGTGTAGTTATCTGCTTTGGTCAGGCAGAGGGGCGAAGCACGATAACTCCGGAGAAAATCGCGATAAATCTGGATGATGCGCGGATCGCCGACAACTCAGGAGATCTTCGAAAGCAACAAGAAATTGAGGTTGGTGGGGCCGATGGTCATTTCTCAACTTTGCCGGTAGAGAAAATGGTTTTGGCCATTAATGAAGCTGGGGTCGCAGCCAGCCTTTCACTTTCAGCAGGCTCATTTGTGTGTAATCACATCTTCTATCGCATGCAGCAAGCCTTATTAGGTAGGGGGATTAAATCTGGGTTTGTACATCTCCCATTGGTTCCCGAGCAAAGCGCACAGTTCCCCAATCAGCCTACGATGTCTTTGAATCAGATGATCTCCGCAGCAAAAGCTGCAATTCTCAGCACACTATGACCCAAATTCAGCAATTAATCAGGAAGTATTTCTGTAGAAAAGAGATAATTACCTAATGTCAGAGCGTCGTTTTGTTATCCATGCCGGGTTCCACAAGTCCGGCACGACAGCGCTTCAGGAATCCTTCGACGCCCAGAGTGATGAACTAAAAACGCATGGCGTGGTTTACCCAAACATTGGAAGAAAAGCTCATCATAGAATCGCATGGGCTTTGGCAGATAAAACCTGGGGTTGGGGTAATCGCGGTGGTGAGAAGACTCCGAAACGCAAGTGGAAAGAGCTGGCAAAACAAGTTAACTCTAGCGATGCTGAAACAGTCTTGATCAGTAGTGAGTTCTTCTCGGAGCTTAATGGCGATGCAATCCGTACAATCTTTAGTGAAATAAAAAATAGACAGGTGCAAGTAGTTTTCACGGTTAGACCATTGGTGAAGTTACTAGGCTCTTCGTACCAACAGTATTTGAAGTATGGAATCAAAGCTGATTACACAACCTGGTTGCATTCAGTTCTTGATAACCCTGGAGAGTCCAAGATAAATCCCACCTTTTGGAGACGCCATTTTCATGGTCAAGTAGTAGCGCGATGGGTGGATGTTTTAGGTGCGAAAAATGTGACCGTGATAGTGGTCGATGAAAGCAAACCAGAGTTCTTATTTGACTGCATTAATGAGTACTTAGAGTTACCAAAAGGCCTATTAAGGGCGCAGGAAACTGGCAGCAACCGCTCTCTGACAATGGAGGAGATTGCGTTATTAATCGAGTTAAATAAGCGTTTTCCAAAAGAACGCGAGTGGAATGAGTATGAAGTATTTATCCGAGATGGATATATAAGAAGATTAACAGACCACGTCAAACCATCTAAAGATTCCGGCAAATTACCAACCCCCAAGTGGGCGATAGATAAAGGCAATGAAGTTGGAACACGGAACAAAGGTGAATTAATTGCAACCGGCGCAAAGATAATCGGGGATGTTGACTCTCTGGATACAGCTAAAGTGCTTGAAGGAGAGCCAACTTACCCAACTGATATTTCTATTGCAGTGGTGGCTGAAGCAATGATCGGGTTTGATAAAAATCTGGTAAAGAGATTTCCACTTGATTGGGTGCAGTCAAACATTTTTAATCGCTATAAGAGAAAAACTATTAATGAATTAAGAAAGCTACGCAGGAATATCTAGTTGAAATTAAGGTTGGCGCGATCTAAATCGGCCTGGAAATCAACCTCAACCGCAAACAAATCAGAGATATCTACCGGTTCGATTTGAATGCCGGCTTTCTCGATCGCCAACTCGAGGCCGCGCTCAAAGTAATCATTGTCTGCGCACTCTTCGAGGTATTTAATTACAGAGGCTTTGTGATGCTTTGAGATGAAGTTGATGCCAACCGCTTCACCTAAAGCATTTTGTACCTGCTTTGAGAGAGCGTTAATGTGCCCATTTGCATCTACCGTGTACTTAACCTCTTCTTCAGCGGTTGCAGAGGTATTTACGCAGACAAATGAGCTCTCATTACGCATCCGATCGGCTATGCGCTCAAGTACTCGGGAATCGAAAACTACATCGCCATTTAGCCAGAGCACTCCTGATTCATGGGAGGCGCGCAAAGCTTTCAATAAACTTTTTGAAGTATTGGTTTGATCATAGATTTCGTTGTATACAAAGCTCACATTGGGATGAGCCTCCATAATCATCTCCATTTTGAAGCCAACCACGATTGTGGTTCTGACATCATTTCTAAAGACTTTCTCAACATTCTCTAATTGTTGTTGCATGATGGAGCGTCCATCAGCGAGCGGAGTTAGTGGCTTGGGCCATGGTTTGCCAAGACGGGTGCCCATTCCAGCAGCAAGAATCACAACTTGAAGGGCCATAGATTTATACTACAGGAAATGAATCAATCCCTTTCATCGTTGGTGGTTACCCCCGCGACAAAAATCGAAGAGATCTTGCAAAGCTTCGTAAATTCGCCATCTGATCTTCTGCTAATTGATGAAAACTCAGTAATCGCAGATCCTCATATGGAGTTATTAACGGATTATCCACGTAGCGCTTCTGCCGCACTAGTTGCAGTAGAGAAAAATGGTGACACCTTAGTTAGGCAAAATCGAATTGCCAGCGCAACCTCTGACTCTCACAAAGTTACTATCGGAAATAGAAAATTCTTGGGTATTATTCGCCTCTCTAAGAATCAAAGTGCAGAAATCATCTCCGCTCTTGAAAATGCGGTTCAACATAATGTAAAAGGCAATGCGATTGATTTAACGTTGGTGGCCCTAACGCGCGCTATGATAAAAATTGATGCTGCAGAGGCTTGGGCTGCTCCATTTGCTAGAACTAATGATCCTGCAGTTCGTGCTGAAACTAAAGATGCAATTAAGAATCTGAATATGGGTCGGGTACGTTTAAGTATGGCCAACCGGGCCAATGATGGCTTTTTCTCGGTATTTTTCCTAAGAAAGTTCTCAAAGCTGCTTACCTGGTTAGCAGTAAAAGTTAACGCAACCCCAAACCAGGTCACCTTAATTTCATTTGCTATTGGTCTTTACTCTGCTTACAGCTTTGCGCAAGGAAGTTTTTGGTGGATTTTTCTAGGAGCGGTTCTTTTGCAGGTAAGCATCATTGTTGATTGCGTAGATGGCGAGTTAGCGCGCTACACCAGAAAATTCTCAAAACTAGGCGCCTGGTTAGATGCGGTAACTGATCGAGTCAAGGAGTACATGGTGTTCCTGGGACTTGCGGTTGGTGCCGAGAAAGACGGTCGGGATCTTTGGATTCCAGCAATCGCCATGATGCTAATTCAAACCTTTAGACACCTATCTGATTACAACTTCGCTCGGGTGATACGCATTCGAGCAGAGGATAAATTTGCAGTTCCTGTGGATTACACAGCTGATTTTGATGGAATTGTTCCCTCAGAGAGGGAGCCAAAGGGACGTTTGCGTTACTGGTTGGGCAAAATAATTCAATTCCCAATTGGCGAACGCTGGTTGGCGATTAGTGCGAGCGCAGTTATAGGTGGCGCAGCTTTTACCTTCACAATCATGCCAATTCTGGCGTTTATTTCTGCGGTTGTAGTTTACCGTGGCAGAGTCATTAGAACTTTAACAAATATGCCGAATGAGGCGATTAATAGTTCATTCATCGTTGATCAATCAGATTTATTTGGAGTGAAGCAAAGCGTTTTCAAGAGATTTGATTGGATTGAACCATCCTTATTACGCGCCATTGAAGGTGGGTTCTTGCTTTGGATATTCACCAGCGTTGATGAAATTAATATTGCTAGCTACATGATTATCTTTGCAATTGTCTTCAATCACTACGACAATCTTTATCGCGCGCTACAGGGTGAAAAAAAGCCAAACTGGCTCTCTGCTCTAGGATTATTTGTTGGCGGAAGAATCTTGTTGTTGGGCGTCGCGGCGCTGCAAGGTTGGGCGTTGCATTACCTGGCTTGGTATTTCTGCGGCTTATTCCTAGTGGTTTCGTCAGCACAATGGGTTTTGAGCCATCGAGCCAATAAGATTGGGTAATGACATCTAGGCCATCAAAGCCAACGATTGCGCAGATTCGAGAAATTTCTCAGCCGGTATCTGTCACCGGTCGGTCAAACGCCGAGCATTGGGTAGCAGATCTTTATCTACGAAAAATCTCTCCTTACTTGACGAGAGTATTACTAAAGACTCCAATAACGGCAAACGGCGTAACTTATTTTATGATCTTCACAGGAATCTCAATTAGTGCCGCTCTAATTGTGCCTGGCTATATAGGCATAGTTCTTGCATTGTTTTTATCTCAACTTCAAATGCTTTGGGATTGCTGTGATGGTGAGATTGCGCGTTGGCGCCAAACCCAATCACCCAAAGGGGTATTTCTAGATCGATTAGGGCATTATCTAACCGAATCCTTGATTCCGGTAGCTCTGGGATTGCGTCTTGCGGGATGGCCAGAAAATCAAATTACCGATTGGAAACTTCCTTTTGTAGGCGCACTAATCGGAATCATGATTCTTTGGAACAAAGCCTTTAATGACATCGTTCATGTCTCCCGCGCTTTTGCTGGTTTGGAGAAATTAGCAGATGCAAAATCCGTTGGGGCGCCCACAAAGAGTTGGTTGCGTATCGCCAAAGCACCGTTCCGGATTTTCGCGGTACAACGCCTATTTCACTCAGTCGAGATGTGCATCATTATCGCGATATTCAACGGACATGAGAACTTGCTTAACTGGGGAATTTATCTCGCCTTATTTGTAACAGCAGGTCATTTACTCTCCATACTTGGCTCCCGAAAGCTAGATAGGGGTTAAACGATGCTATTTATCTGTCGAGAGATGATCGCCGGCTTCAGACACTTATTTCCGCGGGGAAGATTTAGATTTGTCTTAATCTTTTTATCTCTAATCGCTGCGACGATTTCCGTATCCGAATTGTTGGTAATGAAGTTTTTTGCCACTTTGGTGCTGCACGAGGGTGAGCTCGATTCATCATCCTTGACCTTGGCGGTCATAGGGTTTTTCGTATTTTTTGTTGTCACACGGGTGAGTCAGTACTATCAAAGAAATTACCGGGTCAAGGCTTTCGCTAGATCATTCCGGGCAGCCAAAAAAGATCGCACTATGAAAGAGGAAAATCGAGAGTGGGCGATGGCCTTTGAGCTAACCAATGTCCTAAGTCTCGGTACCCAATTAGCTGCGATTCTGCTCTTTTTCCTCTTGTTGAACCCTTTATTTGCCCTGGCAAACACCGTTATTTTGTTGCTTGTTTTGCAGACGGTAGGAAATTTATTCCGCAAGCAAATTGCGATTCAGGCTGAGCTAACCGCGATGGGTGGAAAGAAGAAGGTAAAGCCAGATAAGCGTTATGCAGTCCGAATCAAAGCCGCCGAAACCGGAGCGCTTAGCTCTGGAGCAGGCACACTATTCCTATTGGGACTTTTACTATTTTTAAGTATTGATGGCCAAATTACGCCAGCCAATACTTTGGTGATTTTCCTCGGCGCCAGGTTGCAGAACTCAGTCATTTCTAACGCCTCCAGATCTTTGATGCGTTATGCCAAATCAAACTCCAGAACTGTTGTTGATGATGACATCGAATGAGTTTTTATTAACAATTGGTTATTCAACACTGGCACAACGGGCTAGTAATATAAATTTTCCACAAAATTCCGAAGACCGACAAATTCTAGTTGTAGTTCAAAACCCAAATCAAGATAAGTTACAGATTTCAAATAAAAGTATTGATTTAGTAGAACTGAGCAATCGCGGTGTAGCAAAAAGTAGAAACGCCGCACTTAGTAACGCCAAAGGCAAGTACCTGATCTTTGGTGATGATGACATAAAGTTTTTAGATGCGGGATTAGAACATCTAGTTGATTACTTTGAACAACATCCAGATTGCGCAATCATCATGGCCCAAGCGGTTGATGAAACCGGAACTTTGAGAAAAAGTTATCCGGCAAAATCACATCCACTGAGTCGATTTAACTCCGCTAAAGCTGCAACCTACGAGATGATGGTGAGGGTTGAAGCGATTAAAGATAAAGGAGTCCGCTTTGATGAAAACTTTGGTGCCGGTGTGGAGAATTATCTGGGTGATGAGTACATATTCATAACTGATGCGCTGAAAGCGGGGCTTAAAGGGGTCTTTCTTCCAGTTCCAGTAGCGGTTCATCCAAAAGATAGCTCCGGTAGCGGGTGGGGAACTAGACGGGATCTCACCGCCAGAGCTGCGGTCTTTTCTCGAATCTTCGGCATTTCGGCACCATTGATTAGGGCGCTGTTTCTAATCAAATCCCGCAAGGGCAACGTTGGATTTGTTAATGCAGTTCGCTTCATAATCGGGCGATGAAGATATTT
>JACCEE012667708.1_pt1 | contig 10407 bp, 10 predicted proteins | sample 7449931 | NCBI WGS metagenome assembly JACCEE01 (sample SAMN15323457, study PRJNA562643) | freshwater metagenome | isolation source: river surface water | place: USA:Blue River Watershed | collected 2017-08-19 | reverse complement strand
TGCGACACGCGGTGGGTTTTAGAGAGCGGGTTTGGGAGTTGAGATGACCTGCGTGGTGAGAAAGTCGTTCATTCCTTCGTGTCCTCCTTCAAGCCCGATGCCGCTTTCCTTGATGCCGCCGAACGGGATTTCTGGTTTTAGCGGACGCCACTCGTTGATGCCGACGATGCCGACTTCGAGGGCGCTTGCGGTGGCGAGGGCGCGTGAGGAGTCGGCCCCGTAGACATAACCTGCGAGTCCGGAGGATGTTTTGTTTGCGCGGGCGATAGCCTCTGAGATTTGGTCAAACGGCGTGACGCAGAAGAGCGGGCCAAAGATTTCGGTTTGAGCGGCGGTGGCGTGGTCAGGCACGTTGTCGAGGATTGCGGGAGCGAAGAAACTGCCTGCGCGGAGGGTGGGGTGGAGCGAGTGGGTGCAGTTTTCGGAAATCAGGGTTGCCCCGTTGGCGATGGCGTTTTCGCGAAGGGACGCGACGCGGTGACACGCTTGGTGATGGATGAGTGGGCCGGCATCGGTGGTGGGGGTGAGTCCGTCGCCGATGGATGCCGCTGCGAGGCGCGCGGAGAGGGCGTCGAGAAAGGAGCGGTGGATGGCCTTTTGAACGAGGATACGATTTGCGGTGACGCAGACTTGTCCTGACACGAGGAGTTTGAGGCGGACGAGATGATCTGCGGCGAGGGTGATGTTGGCATCGTCGAGGACGAGGAACGGGGCGTTACCGCCGAGTTCGAGGGAGACGCGTTGGAGGGAGCGTGCGGCGCGCTCCATGACGGATTTTCCGGTGGCGGTGGATCCGGTGAGGCTGAGGTGCCGGATTTCGGGGTTGCCGACGAGTGCGTCGAATGTGTCGGGGCCGGTGGCGGGGAGGATTTGGACCACGCCGCGAGGGAGACCTGCCTCGGTGAGGATTGGGGCGATGGCGAGGGCGGTGAGGGGGGTGAGTTCGGACGGTTTCCAGAGGGCGGTGCATCCGGCGGCGAGGGCGGCGGCGAGTTTTTTTGCGCCTTGAGCGAGGGGGAAATTCCAAGGGGTGATGAGGGCTGAGACGCCGACGGGACGGGTTTCGATACGAAACTCACGGGTGGCGTCGGGATGGGGACTGATTCGGCCGGCGTGGCGTCGGGCTTCCTCTCCGAACCATTGGAAGAAGCCGGCTGCGTAGTCGACTTCGGCTGCGGCTTGAGCGAGGGGTTTGCCCTGTTCGAGGGTGATGATGCGGGCGAGATCCTCTTTTCGCGTGAGGAGGAGTGCGGCGGTTCGTTTGAGGATGTCGCCGCGTTCGAAGGCGGACACGGACTGCCATGCGGGTTGGATACGTGTTGCGTGCGCGGTTGCTGTTACGAGGGTTGCGGGGTCGGCGAGGGCGACGGAGGCGAGTGGTTGAGCGGTGGCGGGGTTGACGATTTCGCGTTGGTGTTCGGAGTGAGTCCACTCGCCATTGAGCCAGAGTGAGGGTTCGAACCAGAGGTTGGGGAGGGTTTGCATGGTGTCTGGGTGGGATTGAGGGTTTGCGTGAAAGTTGGCTGGAGGGATGACTCCCAGGGAAAGGCACGCTAGGAAGTGGGGATGCTCACAGATGCAATGGTCAAGGGCGCTTTGGCGCGCGTCAAATATCCGGGTTTTTCGAGGGACATCGTTTCGTTTGGATTGGTTCGGGAGGTGAAGATTGAGGGGGCGGCGGTTTCGGTGTTGATGCAGTTGACGACGGCGGACGCGAAGGTGCCGCAGCAGATCAAGGCGGAGGCGGAGGAGGCGATTCGGGGGTTGGCGGGAGTGGAGCGGGTGACGGTCCGGATTGATATTCACGCACCGGCGCAGCCTGCGGGGTCCTTGACCCCGCCGCGGCTTTCGGGTGTGCGGCATGTGATTGCGGTGGCGAGTGGGAAAGGTGGGGTTGGTAAGTCGACGGTGGCGGCGAATCTTGCGTTGGCGCTGGCGCGGACGGGTGCATCGGTGGGGTTGTGCGACTGCGATTTGTACGGCCCGAGCATGGGACTGATGTTTGGGACGACGGAGCGTCCTTCGATGGATCAGCAGACGCAAAAGATTTTGCCGGTGGAGCGTTACGGGGTGCGGTTGTTGAGCATGGGATTGCTGTTGGATGACGGGGCACCTGCGGTTTTGCGGGGGCCGATGGTGACGAAGTACACGCAGCAGTTTTTGATGGGGGCGGCGTGGGACGGGGTGGATTACCTTGTGTTGGATTTGCCGCCGGGGACTGGGGATATTCAGTTGACGATTGTGCAGACGGTGGCGTTGGCGGGGGCGGTGGTTGTTACGACGCCGCAGGAGGTTGCGTTGATTGATGCGAGGAAGGCGGTTGCGATGTTTGGGAAGGTGAACGTGCCGGTGTTGGGGATTGTGGAGAACATGAGTTATTTCGTGTGTCCGTCGGATGGGAAGCGGTACGACATTTTTGGGACGGGGGGCGGTCAGCGGGAGGCGGAACGGCTTGGGGTACCGTTGTTGGGTCAGATTCCGATCGATATTCCGACGCGGGAGGCGGGCGACCGTGGGTACCCGATTGTGGAGGCGGAGGCGGACGGTGCGGTGGCGCGCTCGTTTGTTGAGGTGGCGCGTCAGCTGCGTTCGGGGCTGGAGTCCACGTAGGGCGTTGGGCTAAGGTCCGGACTTACCCAAGAAAATGAGCAGCACCCCCCGAGAGACGTCCGCCAAGGCAAAAGATTCTGAGTTGTACCGAGAGTTTCTTGCGGAGCGTGAAGAAATCTTGAAGCACAAGTGGCTTGAGAGTGAGAAGTTGGGGCAGGACATTGGCTTTGAGAAGGCGCTGTTGGATTGGGTGACCAATCACCGTTCGGAGTGGCGGCAGCGGCGGAAGGCGGAGTTGGCGCGCAGGTAGTTGGGGGAGCGATTTTTTGGCTGCGGTTTTGCGAGAGGGGCTCTTCGTGTTCGATGGGTTCCTCGGGTTGTTTGCGTGGGCTTTGGGTTGGGTTTGTTTGGTTTGAAGGAGGCGATGGATTTGGCGGTGAGGATTGGCTTCACGGGGGGCGGGGTTTCGCGTTTCATCGTTGGCCGTCATGACTGTTTCGAAAGCGATTGATTGGAAGCGTAAGGATCTTGTTGGCCTACAGGATTTGGAGGTTGCGGAGATTGAGACGGTGTTGGATACGGCGGCGGGGTTTAAGACGGCGGGGAGTGGACAGATTCGTACGGTTTCGGCGTTGGAGGGGCGGACGTTGGTGAACTTTTTTGTGGAGCCGAGCACGCGGACGAGGGTGTCGTTTGAGTTGGCGGCGCACCGGTTGAGTGCGGATGTGGTGAACATGACGGCGTCGGCGTCGAGTTTGACGAAGGGGGAGACGTTGAAGGATACGGCGTTGAACTTGGAGGCGTTGAAAGCGGACATGATTGTGATGCGGCACAGTTCGGCGGGTGCAGCGCGGTTTTTGGCGGATCGGTTGGAGGCGTCGGTGATTAATGCGGGGGACGGGGCGCACGAGCATCCGACACAAGCGTTGCTGGATCTCTTCACGATTCGGGAGCGGAAGGGGCGTTTGGCGGGGTTGCGGGTGGGGATTGTGGGGGACATCCTTTTTTCGCGGGTGGCGCGGTCGAACATCTTTGCGTTGGCGCGTTTAGGGGCGAAGGTGACGTTGGTTGGGCCGCCGACGTTGGTGCCTCGGGAGTTTGAGGCGTTGGGGGTGGAGATTTCGACCGATTTGGATGCGGTGTTGCCGGAGTTGGACGTGATTAATCTGTTGCGGATTCAGCAAGAGCGGCAGCAGAAGGAGCATTTTCCTGGGTTGGGCGAGTACACGGCGATTTTTGGACTGACGAAGGCGCGTGCGGAGCGGCTGCGGGAGGATTGTTTAATCATGCATCCTGGGCCGATTAACCGAGGGGTGGAGATTGACAGTGACGTGGCGGACAGTGGGAGAAGCGTCATTTTGGAACAGGTGACCAACGGGTTAGCGGTTCGGATGGCGGTTTTGTATTTGTGTGATCAGGCGCGGGTTGCGGCGGGAGCACGGTAAGGGTGTGGGAGGAACTTGATAGCGAACGGGATGAAGCTCATGAAAAAAGGTTCAGTGTATTTGAAGGGCGGCCATGTGTGTGATCCGGCGAATGGTCGTGATGCGGTGGGAGACGTGTTGGTGGTAGATGGGATTATCCGCGATGCGTCGGCGGGTGTGCCGGAGGGGGTGACCGAGGTGGATTGTTCGGGGCAGTGGGTGGTTCCTGGTTTGATTGATTTGCATGTTCACTTGCGGGAGCCGGGGCAATCGGCAAAGGAGACGATTGGGAGCGGGACGCGGGCGGCTGCGGCGGGCGGGTTTACGACGGTGGTGTGTATGCCGAATACGAGTCCGTCGGTGGATAGTCCGAGCGTGGTGACGTGGATTTTGGAGAAAGCGCGTGCGGAAGGGGTGGTGAAGGTATTGCCGACGGGGGCGATAACGAAGGGAATCGCGGGCGAGGAGTTGGCGCCTATTGGGTCTTTACGGAAGGCGGGAGTGGTGGCGATTACGGACGATGGGCGCTGTATTCAAAATAATGGACTGATGCGCAGGGCGTTGGAGTATGCGGGGATGTTTGGATTAGTGGTGATGGATCACTGTCAGGATTACGGGGTGGTGGGCAAGGGGGTGATGCACGAGGGGTACTGGAGTTCGGTCTTGGGATTGCCGGGTTGGCCGGCTTTGGGGGAGGAGTTGATTGTGTCGCGGAATGCGGCGTTGGCGGAGGTGACGGGGACTCCGATTCATTGCCAGCATTTGAGTGCGAAGGGGAGTGTTCGCATTTTGCGCGAAGCGCGTGCGCGCGGGATTCCGTTGAGTGGCGAGTTGTGTCCGCACCATGTGGCGTTGACGGACGGGTTGCTGAAAGATTACGACACGAACTTTAAGATGAACCCTCCGCTCCGGAGTCAGGAGCATGTGGAAGCCTTATTGGAAGGCGTTGCGGATGGTACGATTACGGTGCTTGCGAGTGATCACGCGCCGCATTGTGGGTATGAGAAGGAGGTGGAGTTTGATCACGCGCCGTTTGGGATCTTGGGATTGGAGACGGAGTTGGGGCTGTTCATTGACCTATTGGTTCACAAGCGGAAGGTGATTGGAATGAAGCGGTTGGTTGAGATGTATACGGTTGAGCCGGCGAAACTTTTGGGGCTGTCAGCGGGAACGCTATCGGTGGGTGCCCCGGGGGATGTGACGGTGATTGACGCAGGGAAGGAATGGGTGGTCGATGCGGGAGCGAGTTTTTCGAGGAGTCGGAATACTCCGTTTCACGGGTGGGAACTGAAGGGGCGGGCGGTGCGAACGGTGGTGGATGGAGAGACGGTTTGGTCGCTGTAAGTCGTATTTGAGCCAAAGTTTATGTCTGTATTGATTGTTGGATCTGTTGCGTTGGATTCGGTGAAGACTCCGATTGAGGAGCATTCCGATTTGTTGGGTGGCTCGGCGAGTTACGCCTCGGTGAGCGCGAGTTTTTTTTCTCGGGTGAACCTTGTGGGCATTGTGGGAACGGATTTTCCTCAAGCGCATTTGGATTATTTTGGTTCGCGTGGAGTGGATTTGCGTGGTTTGCAGGTGGTTGAAGGAAAGACCTTTCGTTGGTCTGGCGAGTACATGTGGGATTTGAATACGCGTGAGACGCGGAGTGTGGAGTTGAACGTGTTTGAGCATTTCACGCCTCTGTTACCTGAGGGGTATGAGACAGCGCGGATTGTGCTTTTGGCGAATATTGCGCCGTCGTTGCAGGCGCATGTTCTGGATCAGGCGAAGGCACCTGGGTTTGTCATCGCGGACACGATGGATTTGTGGATCAACATTGCGCGCGGGGATTTGGAGTCCTTGTTGAAGCGTGTGGACATGTTGATTTTGAACGACAGCGAGGCGCGCCAGTTTACGGGGGAGACGAGTCTGATTAAGGCGGGGAAGAAAATTATTGGGATGGGTCCGAGGTTTGTGGCGGTGAAGAAGGGGGAGCATGGGTGTTTGCTCTTTTCCGAGACGGAGTTTTTCTCGTGTCCGGCGTATCCGTTGGAGGACATCCATGATCCGACGGGGGCTGGGGACACGTTTGCGGGTGGATTGGCGGGGTACTTGGCTTCGCGAGTGGAGGGAGAGGTGGGGTTTGCGGATTTGCGGCGCGCGGTGGTTTGGGGGAGCGTGATGGCGAGTTTCAACGTCGAGGCGTTTAGCTTGGAGCGGTTGCGGACGTTGGTTCAGCCGGAGATTGAGGCGCGGTTCGGCGAGTTTCGGGCATTGGCTAACTTTGATTGCTGACGGGTTGCGGAGGTAAATTCTGACGATTGCAGAGTTGCGGAGCCGGGGGGATTCCGACCAAGAATGTGTAGGTGATTTCCCCTCAAAATCAGCTGGGCCTCTTGGATTGGTGGATGAGTTCCTCCGGGACTGTCTGGCCCGATTTCTTTGCGGCAAGTTTCGGCAAAGCGGAACGTTTGGGGCGACGTTAGGATTCAAAAGGACATGACGCTGAAAAGTCGCATTTTTTTGGGGAGTGAGGGGTGCCGGACTTCGTCGGTTTCATTGTTGCAGCGTTTTTGCTCTGTCGGCGTGGCGATGGTTTTTGGGGTGGTTTGGTGTTCAGTGGGCGCTCTGGTGTTTTGGAATCGAGTAGAGGCGAAGGAGGGGAAGAAGGATGCGGGGAAGTTGGAGCGGGGCTGCGTGGTTGAGGTGGTTCGTGAGGAGGCGTTACGATTTTATGGGAAGCCGTTTCAGACGGCGAAGGTGGGCGAGCATCACACGGTGTTGGAGGTGCGTGATTCGGCGAAACAGGTGTTTGTAGGGGTCAAGGACAAGGGGCGGATGGTCGCACTCTCGTTGCCGATGGATGCGGTGCGATGGATTGGCGCTCCGACGGAGGCGTCGAAGTTAGAGAAGGTGGACGCGCTCTTTGCGGGGATGATTCCGGTGATCAACTTGGTTATCGATAAGGCGAATATTGACCGGTTGGCGCGGGACCCTCGGACCTACGTTGAGGCCTCGATTGAGGAGGCGGACGGTAAGACGTCGAAGCACGTTGCGGTGAAGCTGAAGGGGTCGGCGGGTAGTTTTCGTGGGATTAATGAGAAGGCGGGATTTTCGATTAACACGGGGAAGTTCAAGGGCGGCGAGGCGTTTCACGGGATGAAGCGGTTTCAGCTGAACAACGGGGCGCAGGATGGATCCTATTTGCAGGAACTGATTGCAGGGGAGATGTCGCGCAAGGTGGGGATTCCGGCGTCGAGGTGCACGCACGCGATTGTTTCGTTGAACGGCAAAATGCTTGGGCCTTACGTGTTGAAAGAGGGGTTTTCGGAGGAGTTTTTGCGTCCGTTTTTCACTCGAACGGATGGCTCGTTGTTTGACGGCGGTTTTTGTGCGGAGGTTCGGCCGGACATGGAGTTGGACAAGGGCGAATCGCGAGAGGGGTTGCAGGAGTTGTTGAAGGCGATGAATGCGCCGGGGGGCGATGTGCCGAGGGCGGAGGCGGTTGCGGCCAAGGTGGATGTGCGGGCGTACATGCGTTACTTGGTGATGGAGAATGTGTTTTGTCACTGGGACGGCTACTCATTCAACCGAAACAACTACCGGATGTATGAGGATCCGGCTTCGGGGAAGTTTCACTTCCTGTTGCACGGGATGGATCAGGTTTTTGGGGATACGGGTTGGTCGATGCGGCGTGAACCTGGTGCGGCGGTGGGGATTGCGTTGTGGAAGAAGCCTGAGTTTCGGGCGTTGTATGATGAAGAGTTGGAGTATGTGCATCGGACGATTTTGAAGGATGAGGATTGGGGCGAGCGGACGAGGGCGGTGGGCAACCGGTTGATGAGTGCGTTGGAAGCGAAGTTGCCGAACGAGGCCAAGGGGTATGCGGGCCAGTTGAACGGTGCCGTGGATCGTATTCGGAATCGTGTGAACAATATCCGGCAGCAGTTGGGTGCGGTGGAGGTGAGTCGGATGGTTTTGAAGCCGGAGGGGGCGCCGTTGGCGGAGTTGCCGTGGAGTCCGGTGACGGATGGAAACTCGGAAGCGTCGGTGGTGGACTACGACGGCCGGAAGTGTTTGCGGATGTTGGCGCGTGGAGGCGAGGCGAATGTGTCGTGGCGGAGTCCGATGCGGGTTCCGCAGGGGGTGCAGGGCCGCTTGCGGGTGGAGTGTCAGGTTGCGTGCAGGGAGGTGGTGGCGGCTCAGGTGGCTTCGGGTCCGGGCGGGGGCGTGAGGATTTCTGGGGGAACGCGAACGCCTGGGATGTCGGTGAGTGGGACGACGAAGTGGAAGAAGGTGTGGTTTGATTTTGATGCGGGAGCTGGGGAAGTGGTTTTGGTTTTGGAGTTGCGCGCGAGTGCGGGCGAGATGTGGGTGGATCGGGGTTCGATTCGGTTAATGCGGGCACCGTGATGTGAAGCAGGGATGGACACGGCTGATCGATTTGAGGTGAAGATGTTGTTGAATCCGGCGCAGCGCGCGGGGTTGGGCGAGGCGTTTGGCGATCGGTTAAAGCCGGACACGGAGGCGTCTCCGAACGGGGAGTATCCCATTGTGACGCTGTATTTTGACACGCCGGATCACCGGTCGTTTTGGGATTCGTGGCGTGGAGTGGGGAGTCGTCGAAAGTTGCGGGTGCGGGTTTACGGATCGAGCGATGGGAGGATTTCTCCGGCGGTGTTCATTGAGGTGAAGCACAAGGTGGACGGGCGTGGTGTGAAGCGGAGGTTGCGGATGGGATTTGAGACAGCGGGCGCGTTGGTGGCGGGGGATGACGCGCCGTTTCGTCGGGAGTTTGGGGAGCATCGGGTGGGGCAGGAGATTCTTGGGATGCTGCACGAGGAGCGGTACAGCCCGTTTTGCGTGATGCGTTATTTTCGGAAGGCGTATTTTTTGGAGGGTTCGGAGGCTTTCTCTGGGGGCGAACCGGTGCGCATGACGTTTGATGAGGGGTTGGCGGTGCGGTTCTCGTTGTTGGAGTTGTGTCCTGACGATGTTCGGTTTGAGCGAAGTTTGCTGGAGGAAGGGATGCAGATTCTTGAGGTGAAGGGGTTTGGTGCGGTGCCGTATCCAGTGACGCAGGTTTTTTCGGGACTGGGGCTGTCGCCGGGGCGGTTCAGTAAGTTTCGGAGCGCTTTTGAGGATTTTCGTGAGAACGGCGGCTCGGGTATTTGACGATTTATGAATGAAGCAAACGGATTGGTGCAGTTATTGGAAAAGGCGTTGTCAGGTTTGGCGGCGGGGAGCGAACCGGGTGTTTTGGAGGTGGTGTTGGCGCTTTGCTACAGCTTCGTCCTGAACTGCGGTATTGCAGGGGTTTACAAGTGGACGTATCGCGGGGCTCGGTATTCGCAGGACTACGTGCACACGCTGATTATTTTGGGGACGGTGGTGACGGCGGTGATCATGGTGGTGAGTCGGAATGGAGCGACGGCGTTTGGGATGTTTGCGGCGTTTTCGATCATCAACTTTCGGCGTGCGGTGAATCAGTCGCGGGATATTGGTTTCATTTTTTTGGCGATGGCGACGGGGTTAGCCGTTGGGGCGCGGGCGTATACGCTGGCGGGGGTTGCGACGGTTTTGAGCGCATTGATGATTAGTGTGATTTCGAAGAGCGATGCATTTGCGCCTCGTCGACTTTCTCATCATTTGCGGATTCGGATTCAGAATGATTTGGACTACGACAAGGCCTTCTCCTCGTGTTTCGGAGACTATTTGTCGTATCACGAACTCACGTCGGTGGAGACGGTTCAGGCGGGGATGATGACGGAGCTGCGCTACGATGTGACCCTCAAGGAGAACGGGCGGCTGAGCGAGTTTACGAATCGGTTGCAGTTGCTGAATGGGAACAATCGGATTTTGGTGACGAAGGCGGGCGAGGGGTACTGAGGTCGGGTTTCGGTTTTAGTGGGAGAGACACGTCCGCTCTGCTGATTCCCTCGATGGAGAGGGAATGGAGACGAGTGGATTGTGTTTAGCGGCGGCGGTTTGTACGTCGGGAGTGTTCGCGGCGTGTCGGGGCAGGGTGTTTTGGACGTTTTGGGTTTCCGCACGGGCCCTGGCGTTTATTTTCGCTCTGACGGGTGGAGTGGCGTTTGCGGGACCGGGTTGGTGGGCGGTGCGGGGGATGAGCACGGTGGATGCGCCGGATGACTTTGCTCCGCTGACGACGGGTCAGTTGAAGACCCTGTTTCTTGGCGCGGTACGGGAGATTGAGATTTACCTGCCGGGTGGTGCTGGGAGCGAGGCGTGGGTGTTGGCGGATCGGTTTGAAAGCTCGGGGATTGGCGAGGTTCCTGAGGATTTTGCGCCTGCGAACTTGGGGCAGTTGAAATACTTGGGATCACTGGTTTACCGACGGTTGATTGAGGAGGGCGTGGTGGAGCGGTATCCTTGGGAAGTGGAGGAGTCGGAGGAGGTGGACGATGGGGGGGGCTACGTTTACGGGGGC
>JACCEE012451544.1_pt1 | contig 10407 bp, 8 predicted proteins | sample 7449931 | NCBI WGS metagenome assembly JACCEE01 (sample SAMN15323457, study PRJNA562643) | freshwater metagenome | isolation source: river surface water | place: USA:Blue River Watershed | collected 2017-08-19 | reverse complement strand
ATATAAACCACAGGTTTTTTTTTGCTCCGCCCTAAAAAACGGGCTGGCAAAAAATACCTTATAAAAAACCAAAGTACAAAAAACAATAATCAAAAAATAAAAAAATAATTTTAAGAACTTTCTTATAATTATTTTTTTATATACTTCTTCTGGCCAAAGATTTTTTACTGGACCAACAGTCTTGGACAAATCAACAACCCTTGCAACATACTCAGAACAATCTGTTCCAGAACTAATCTCTGAATCAAGTTTCTCTAAATTTATTTTTGAATTAATAAAAACAGCTTTCTGATTTTCTAATTTATTTTTTGTTTCTTCATCAAAAGTAGAAATTGAATTTCTACCAAAATTAAAACATTCATAAACTTTATTATTATAAATAACTCCTGTATGCCAAAATTTTCCTACCATTTTCAAAAGTGGAGGAAATTCTTTTGGTCTCGTTTCTATTGGAAGAAAAAATATTTTTGCTTTAGGGTTTTTCATTTAATACATATTTAGTAAATTAATTATATCATCTTTAAAAAAGATATTTTACATCTACGCCATGGCGTAGATGTTTTTTATTTAATCTCCAATTCCTCTATAATTAATAAGCATTACTTTTTCTAATCAAAATTAAACTTTAATTAGAGAAACAAATATCTATTTCAATTTTTTATATAATTAAAAATAGCTCGTCTACCTTCCTACTTGCGTAGGTGATAAACGAGCCGTATGAAGGACTAATCCCGTTAGAAGTCTTACAAACTAGACAAAAGAAAAGGCGACGTCTGTATTTCAAGACATCGCCAATTTGTTATCTATCCTTTTCAGGACTTCTAACGGGACTAAGTACAAAGGATCCAAAAGATCCAAGTATCAGAGTCCCAAGGACTACTTGCGAACGGCAAGGAAACGAAAGTTGTCATCCCAGTCATCGACGAAAAAGCGCAGGTCCAAGTCACGCTTCGAACTGTCCTCACACAGAAAAGACACAAGGCGGCTACCGACAAGCTTACAAACAGAACCGAGAGCGACGATTGGGAACTTCCTCTGAAGGTCAGGCTCCTTGATGGCCAAACCGATGAGTTCCCAGATGTTCGCGGGTCTGTAGCCAGCTTTGTCCATTTCAGCGATAACCGCTTCCGAGGAAGACATCGTCTTGTTGAAGTGGAAGATTGTAACTTCCTTATCATTCCACTTCTGATCGTCTGTGATCTTGGGAAAATTCGCCGAAGTGATATTGTCATTACTCCAGTCAAACTTCCCTGCTTTCACAGCGTCTTCCACCGAAGCGGTCTCGTCGACCGTGATGGTGAAAGTGGCGACGATGTAGGAGATTGTTTCTTTGACGAGACGGATGGTACCAGCAAGAAGCTGATCCATAATTTCCTCACCACCAATCATATTCAGGACTGCTTCAACTTGACCGAGATTGTACTTGTTTAACAGACTCATCTGTACTCTCCTTTTCAGCTAAAAGCTGAATAACTTCCACCTACCCGATGCTTAAGGGGCTATGTCTTTAGTAGTCACAGCCAAAAGACCTCAACTTTCTAAAGACTTTTGGCTGTGACTAACTATTTTTATGCAAGTAATCTATCAAAGATCTTACTTATATAGTATACACCCTTTAATATAATTTGTCAAGGATTTTATAGTGTTTTTAATAAAATATGGCTATAAATAAAGAAAATGTTAGAGAAGTTATATTTGTTCTAATTGTTGTATGTGTTATTCTGTCATTACGAACGAAGTGTGGCAATCCAGGTTGTATTAATTAATTCTGGATTCCCGCCTACGCGGGAATGACAATAAAAAACACTGGATTGCCACGAATGAGTACATTCTCGCAATGACAGAAATAAAGCTTTTACTTTATTTTAATATCTTGTAATATTACATAATAAATATTTTTGGAGACGTCGCATAGTGGTCTAGTGCGCTCGCTTGGAAAGCGAGTAAGGTGAAAGCCTTCGCGAGTTCAAATCTCGCCGTCTCCGCAATTAAAAATCCACTGGAAACAGTGTGATTTTTTTATGCGGAGACGAGCAAGTAAACTGCTTTGCTTGCGTGCGAGATTCGAAAGATTTTTCCATACGAGCTTTGCGAGGAGGAAAAATACCTGGCTATGTAATAGTCAAATCTCGCCGTCTCCGCAATTATAACAATTAGAACATTACAACGTTTACAACTCTTTATCTCCTAACAATGCTTTTACCCTTTCCTCTACCGGAGGATGTGTATCAAAAAGTGAAGATATTTTTTTCGCTCCACCAAATTGTTTTTTTACTGGATTTGAAATATATAAGTGAGCAATAGCATTATTTTGTTTTTGCATTGGAATATTTGCCCCTGAAATTTTCTGAAGTGCAGAAGCCAAACCTTCTGGATATCTCGTAAGAAGGGCGCCTGAAGCATCAGCAAGAAATTCTCTTTTTCTCGAAATAGCAAGTTGAATTAATTTTGCAAAGATTGGAGATAAAATAACAAATACAATTCCAACTATTGCAAGAATATTTCCACCCTTATTGTCATCTCTACTCTTTCTCATACCACTTCTTAAAAACATATCGGCTAAAATAGAAACAAAACCAACCAAAACAACTATCACTGTGGAGAGCAAAATGTCTCTATTTCCAATATGAGAAAGTTCGTGAGCTATAACACCCTCTAATTCTGTCTTATTTAAAATTTTTAAAAGCCCTTCTGTAACAGCAACTACCGCATGATTTTTATCTCTACCTGTTGCAAAAGCATTTGGTGATTGATCAGGGATTATATAAACTTTTGGCATTGGCAAACCTGCAGTTATGGATAGATTTTCTAATATGTGATAGAGATCAGTATATTTATCGTGTTCTGCTGGGATAGCACCAGAAATAGATAGAACAATCTTGTCGGAATACCAATAACTAAACATGTTCATTAAAATACTGAAGATAACAGCAAAATATAATATTCCAAGATTATTGTAGTAATAGCTTATAAAATATCCCAAAGCAATTATAACGACAAAAAACACAGTCATTAAAAACCAAGTTTTTCTTACATTTGAATCTTGTTGTGTGTATAAATTTACCATTTTTTATTTTACCAACTACCACTTGAACCGCCACCACCCGAGCTACCACCACCAAAACCTCCACCACTCGAACCACCGCCAAAACCACTATGACCACTACCAGATAACCAATCTTTTATTTTAATTCTTGAGTAATGTTTATGTAAATATCTAGATGCAGTAAAATCAACTATAAAACCAGCAATGATTCCACCAACAATTATCAAATAACTTAGACTATAAAAAATAACAATTATTATGGTTACGGTTCCACCCAAAACACCACCTGCCCACCAAGATTTTGATCTTGATAAACTAAAAAAAATAAAATCAAGAAGTATAGGAAGAAATAGCCAGAGTAAAACAAAGAATACAACTTCATTACCAGTTAAATGCAAAATATTTTTATCACCAGGATAATTAACAACACCATCACCTAAAACAATAATAATATTATCAACTGCTTTATCTACTCCACCATAATAATCATTCAATTTAAAAGCTGGCTTCATTATATTGTCTATAATATTTCTAGACACTGAATCTGTTAAAGATGGTTCAAGACCATATCCAACCTCTATTCTCATTTTTCTATCTTCTATAACTACTAGTATAAGCACCCCGTTGTCTATGCCCTTTTTACCAATTCCCCATTCTTGAAAAAGTTTTTCTGCATAATTTTCTATATAATCGCCATTAAGATTATTTATAAAAACTACGGCAATCTCATTTGAAGTGTTTTTTTCATAATTAGAAAGTTTTAATTCCAAATTTGCCTTCTGATCTTGAGTTAATGTATTCACAAAATCATTAACATACCCTGAAGATTTACCTGGACTATTATAAGCAAATACAAATAATGGCAATATGAATATTGTCATTACGATATACTTTAATATATCTTTAAAGTTCATATTATAAATTATAATTCAACTTTTGGAGTCTTTTCTGATCCACTTTCCGCCTCAAAATAAATTTCTGGAGAAAAACCAAATATCCTAGAAATTATACTGGTAGGAAATCTTTTAACTTTTAGATTAAAAGTTGTAACGACATCATTATACCTCTTTCTTTCAACACTAATTCTATTTTCTGTGCCCTCATATTGAGTCATGAAAGTTTGAACATTTTCTGAAGATTTAAGTTGTGGATAATTTTCCATAACAACGAGAAGTCTACTCAAAGAAGACTCCAAATCGTTTATAGCTTTTACCTTTGAATCTGGAGTTGAGGCACTACCATATTTTGTCCTAGCATCAGCAATAGCCATAAAAATAGATTGCTCTTGATTCATTATCCCCTTCACAGAAGCAACTAAACCTGGAATAAGATCGAACCTTCTTTGATATTGTGTTTCAACTTGTGCCAATTGATTTTTAACTAATTCTTTACCAGAAATCAATCCATTATAAAGAGAGATTATAAAAATAATAAGAAACAAAATTACCACACCAACTCCAATAAAAATTTTCTTCATTTTTTATTTTATATTAATTAATAATATTAAAATTTAACTTCCACTGGTTGCTTTGCCGCTTGTTCACCTTCATCTAGAGTAAACAATTCCATTTTTACAAAATGAAATATTTTCGCTATTAAATTACTTGGAAAAGAATCAACGGCGATATTCAAATCTCTAACATTTGTATTATAGAATCTTCTAGCTGCTTGAATTTTATTTTCTGTGTCAGACAGTTCATTTTGTAATGCTATAAAATTTGCATTTGCTTTAAGATCAGGATAAGCCTCTGCAACAGCAAAAACAGACTTCAAGGCACTAGCGAGCATATTCTCTGTCTTTCCTTTATCTACAATATTTTGTGCACCCATAGCTGAAGCTCTAGCTTTTACAACATTCTCAAAAACATCACTTTCATGTTCTGCATAACCTTTTACAGTATTAACAAGATTTGGTATTAAATCATATCTTCTTTTTAATTGTACATCTATATCTGACCAAGCTTCTTTTGCTCTATTGATAAGAGTAATAAACTTGTTATAAGAAAAAATAGCCCATAAGGCAATTACACCAACTATCGCTAAAAATATATAAATTGTCATTTTTTTATTATTTAATTAAACGTCCTAAACTGTGTACACACTATTATACACCAAAATAGCCTTATATATATTATTATAACACATTTTTAAATAAAAAACTAATATTTGCTTTTTTATTTTATTTTGATATATTAGTATCAAATGACAGCTTTAATTGGAATATTACCATATATACAAGTGATTCTAGCGATACTTATCGTGGCTGCTATTTTGATACAAAGATCAGAAGCTGGCGCTGGTGGTGCTTTCGGTGGAGGAGATAGTTGGAATTCTGCTTATCACACTAGAAGAGGTTTTGAAAAATTCTTATTTAACTTTACAATTATTTTAAGCATAATTTTTGCTTTATTATCTTTAGTTATACTAGTTATAAAATAGCTTTCTATTAAAGCCTCCTGTTCCCTATTTTATTTTTATGAGTAATAACTACTTAATAAGTACTCTTTGTGTTATTATTAATAATAATTAAGTTTACTCATATATATTAAATGAAAGAAAAAATTAAGAAAATTCTCAATTTTAAATGGGAAATTAAACATTTTGAAAAAATATCAAAAATAATTAATGATTTCAGTTTATCAGAAAAGATATTCTTCTATATTGTTTTTTCTATTTTAATAATTTCTGGATTAATACTTTTAAAACAAGCAAATAATTCTTTGATGTTAAAAGTTCCAGCAAACGGTGGTTTCTTAAAAGAAGGAATAATCGGCTCTCCTAGATTTGTAAATCCAGTACTTGCTGTATCAGATGTAGATCACGATTTAACTTCTATCATTTACTCTGGCTTAATGAAAAATACAACAAACAATTCAGTTGAGGCAGATTTAGCTGAAAGATTTGAGATATCAGAAGATGGTTTAGAATATACTTTTTATCTAAAAGAAGATATCTTTTTTCATGACGGAGAAAAAGTAACAACAGACGATATAGAGTTTACAATAAACAAAATACAAGATAGTTCAATCAAAAGTCCTAAGAGACCAAATTTTTATGATGTAAAAGTTGAAAAGATAGATGGGAAAATAATTAAATTTATTCTAAAAAAACCCTACTCTCCTTTCTTGGGAAACTTAACTGTCGGTATACTACCTAAACATTTATGGGGAAACTTAACCGCAGAACAATTCCCTTTTAGTCAATACAATGTTGAACCAGTAGGCTCTGGACCATATAAGATAAGTAAAATGGACACCCTAAAGAAAAATATGTTATTAATACCAACATATTATGAATTAGTAGCTTTTAAGAAATATTCTCCTCAAAGAGCTTTTATAGATAAGATAGTAATAAATTTTTATAGTAGCGAAAGAGATTTAATAGAGGCTTACAATAAAGGAGAGATAGAGAGTATAAATTCAATATCAGTAGAAAATATAAAATCTATAAAAGATAAAAAAGATTCAGAAACAAAAGTCTCTGTTTTACCAAGAATTTTTGCAATTTTCCTAAACCAAAATGAAAATGAAATTTTAGCACAAAAAGAGGTCAGACAAGCATTAAATTTATCTATAGACAGAACTAAAATAATAAATGACATATTAGGAGGATATGGTAAATCGGTTTATGGTCCACTACCTTTCAACATAACAAATAACGAAGAAAATCTTTATAATCCAGAAGAAGCAATAAAAATATTAGAAAAAGCTGGATGGTTAAAGAGTTCTTCAACAAACATATTTGAAAAGAAAATAGACAAAAAAACAAAAATAGAATTAACAATTTCATTATCAACACTTAATAGTTCAGATTTAGTAAAAATAGCAGAATATATAAAATCTGACTGGGAAAAAATAGGCGTAAAAGTTGACCTAAAACAATTTGAATTCGGTGACCTACAACAAAACGTAATAAGGTCAAGAAAGTTTGAAACATTACTTTACGGTGAAGTTATTGGTAGAGATATGGACTTCTTTGCCTTTTGGCATTCTTCTCAAAGAAACGATCCTGGCCTAAATATTTCAATGTATACAAATAGCAAAGTCGATAAAATACTTGAAGATGCAAGAAAAATACAAGGTAGAGATGAACGTATTACAAAATATTTAGAATTTGAAAAAGAACTCAGTAAAGATATACCGGCAATATTCTTATACTCGCCTAGTTTCTCTTATGTGGTTCCTAAAAAAATAAACGGATTAGAAATCAATTCAATAATAATACCATCTGATAGATTTATAAATATAGATAAGTGGTATATAGAAACTAATAATTTATGGAAAATATTTTACAAATAAAAACTGACAAAAAAATGAATAGAAATAATTTTAACAATCAAAGCGATAGAAAGTTTACTCCTAAAAGACCTTTTAGAAGAGTAAATCCAAATAATCAACCAAAGACAGGAGAAAACTATACTGTCGGTACAACAATGAAGGTTGATGAGATAAAACAAGATAAAAAAATATTACCAAAAAAGAAATTGGTTTTTGTAAGAAGAGATCAAATCCAAAATTATAAAAAGAATGATTCTTCAGATTTACAAAACAAAAAACCTCAAATGAGAAGGGTTACTTCTGAAGTGGCTACAAAAAGAGAACATAAAATACCAGATTTACCAAAAGATACAATAAGAATAATTCCCCTTGGTGGAGTAGAAGAAATCGGTAAAAACATGACGGTCATTGAGTACAATGATGATATTGTTGTTATTGATGCTGGTATTCAGTTTAAAACAGAAGAAACTCCTGGTATAGATTACATGCTGCCTAATACCAAATACCTAGAAACAAGAAAGCATAAGATAAAAGCATTAGTTATAACACACGGACACTTAGATCATATTGGTGCTATACCTTTTATAATGGAGAACCTAGGCAATCCACCTATTTATACAAGAGAGTTTGGAGCATTACTTATAAAAAAGAGAATGTCAGAATTCCCTCACCTTCCAGAATTAAATCTTAAAATTGTAGATAAAAATACAGATTTTCTCCCTATAACACAAGATATAAAAATAAAATTCTTTGGTATAACACACTCGATACCAGATTCTACAGGTATTATTATAGAAACACCTTTTGGGGACATCGTAAGCACTGGAGACGTTAGGGTTGATAATTCAAATGGTGTTGTTGCAGAAAAAGAATTCGAACAATATAAAATATTTAAAAACAGAAAAGTTTTACTTTTAACTATGGATTCAACTGGTGTAGAAAAACAAGGTTGGACTATTTCCGAAGAGGTTGTTCTTAAAAATATAGAAAATATAGTTAAAACAGCTCCAGGTAGAGTTATTATTGCAACTTTTGCATCACAAGTTGAAAGAGTTTTAAACTTCATTAATTTAGCAAGTAAATATAACAGAAAAATTGTTATAGAAGGTAGAAGCATGAAGAACAACGTTGAAGTAATTAAATACCTTAAACTTGCTGACACAAGTCACATAATCAACGTTGAGGATGTACAAGATTATCCACCAGATAGACTTATGGTTTTGGCAACAGGAGCACAAGGAGAAGAATTTGCCGCTCTTATGAGAATGTCAAACAATACTCATAAATATCTTAAATTAAGTAAAACAGATACTATTGTGCTTTCATCATCAGTTATTCCAGGAAATGAAAGAGCGGTTACTGCACTTAAAGATAATTTATACAGACACGACTCAAAGATAATAACTTATTTAGATTCTGATGTTCACGCTGGAGGACACGGAAAAAGAAATGAATTAGAATGGATTCACAGACAAATTCCATATAAGTTCTTTATGCCAGTACACGGACACCACTTCATGTTAAAGATTCATGCCGAATTATCAAATTCTGTTGGCACCCCAAGAGAAAATGTAATAGTTCCAGATAATGGAAGTATAATTGAAATATATGATAAAGGAGAGAAAGTCAGAGTACTAAAAGAAAAAGCACCATCAGGTATAGTCATGGTTGATGGCTTCTCTATCGGAGATGTTCAAGAGGTTGTTATAAGAGATAGACAACTTTTAGCCCAAGATGGGATGTTTGTAATAATTGCTAGTATAGATACATCAACTGGAAAGCTTAGAAAGTCTCCAGACATCATATCTAGAGGTTTTGTCTATCTCAGAGAATCACAAGACTTACTTAAAAACACAAGATTTATAATAAAGAAAACTGTTGAAGAAAATGCTATTGGTAATCCAATAAATTTTGATTTAATAAAAGAACAAATAACTGACAACGTAAGCAGATACTTATTCCAACAAACAGCCAAAAAACCTATGGTTATACCGGTTGTTATAGGAGTATAGAAAGTTATAAATGTCATAATTGTTGTAAATGTTATAGATGCAAAATACAATAAATTAAAAAGAGGGTTTTGCTTTGCAAAACCCTCTTTTTAATTTAAAATTACAACTTTTTTACCTTGTATCTTTTATCGCTAAACTATATCTAACACCAAACAACATAAGAAAAGCTAAAAACATAAATAAGGATTCATATCCGGAAAATAATAATATTATTGTTGAAAATATAGGGGTTATTATATAAGCAAAAGGCGGCATAGTCCTAAATAAACTTATAAGGTTTACGTTCTTGGAACTAATGTTTTTGAAAAAATACGTCTCAGTCATAACTTCGACAGTAGCCGCACCAACTCTAGTAAAGAAAAGTAATACTGCCCAAATCCAAATAGTTTTTAATTCAATAAAAGCTATTAACCCTGTTGATATAGACATTACGATAAAACCAAAAGTAAGAAGTTCTTTTTCCCCCATTTTTTTATCCGCCAATCTGCCTAGAGGAATTTGAATAAGCACAAAAGGTAAAAGCATCACTGTAAACATCAAACCTATTTCTTTCCAAGAAAAACCTATATATTCGTTTAAATAAATTGGTGTATATATAACCATACAAGAAAAGAAAGACTGCAACAAAAAGTTTGAAAGCAAAATACATCTAATATCTTTCTTAGACCATGATTCTTTTAATGTTTTAAAGAAATGAAAACTTCTATAATCTGGGTCACTAAACTTTTTTAAATTATACGAAACTATAAAAAATACTGGCATTAGCAAGAAGGAGGATACAATAAACAACTTCCAATAATCTCCGCCATTTACAATATGACTAGAAAGCCACGGAGAAAACAACCACGCTAAATTTACACTAGTGAGATAGTAACTTCTTATTCTTCCGGTTTCAACGTCACTTGATTCATGTTCAATAAATATATCCAAAAAGAAAGAAGTTATTGTTGTAGCAGAATAACTTATAACAAAAGATATTATAGATAATATTGGATTTTTAGAAAAAGCTAAAATCAATAGAGAAATTATATTTACCAATATAAAAATAAGAATAGATTTATAATTACCAATT
>JACCEE010737351.1_pt1 | contig 10407 bp, 5 predicted proteins | sample 7449931 | NCBI WGS metagenome assembly JACCEE01 (sample SAMN15323457, study PRJNA562643) | freshwater metagenome | isolation source: river surface water | place: USA:Blue River Watershed | collected 2017-08-19 | reverse complement strand
ATATATACTAATCTCTTAGATTTTATTTTTTTTTACATCTGTATCAGTCTTTTCTACGCTTTTGACATAAAAAAGTTTCACTTTTCGAAAATTTTCAGTATGACCAATATCAACATTATGTTTTTATCTAACACTTAATGAATGAGTTTAGCGAGTTAACGCCACTCCTGATGTAATCTTCGATACTGTTTATACACATCCCATAGTACAACACCTCCAGATACAGCAACGTTCAATGAATGCTTTGTACCTGATTGAGGTATCTCAATGGCAAAATCGACCAACTTCATTACCTCCTCAGAGACACCATCTACTTCATTTCCAAAAACCAGCGCTAAAGGTTGATCGAAAAGAAAGTCATATTGGTCTAAACTCTTATGCGGCTCTGCTTGCTCAATAGCGGCAATAACATAACCATTCGCCCTTAAATTGTCAAGAACCTCGACTGTTGATGGTGAGTAACGCCACACTACGGTCTCTGTTGCGCCAAGTGCAGTCTTCTGAATCTCTCTATGAGGAGGAGTAGCTGTGATCCCACATAAGACAAGCTCTTGCATCCGAAAAGCATCACAAGTACGAAAGAACGAACCTATATTGCTTTGACTTCTAATATTATCAAGAATAACAACAACGGGTATCTTATGAGCCTCACAAAAAGCGATTTGATCTAGCCTATCTAGTTCACTGTTGCTTGTCTTTCTCATGATTAGATTTCCTTTTGATTGATAAATCTTGCGATTTTCATGCCAAAGTTCTTAAAAAAGATTACATGTTTCCTATTTTCAGATAACTTTGTGTATATATCTTCTCTTTTAAAGCCAAACAAAATTGACTCAAAAAGAATCTAATCCTATTGCCGACACCCCTTTAATGCGGCAATACATGAAAATTAAAGCCAAATATCCCGACGCTGTTTTGCTATTCAGGGTAGGCGATTTTTACGAAACCTTTGGTGAAGATGCAGTTAAAGCCAGCGGCATTCTCGGTATTGTTCTTACTCGACGAGCCAACGGAGCTGCATCTTTTGTCGAATTAGCCGGATTCCCACATCACGCTCTCGACACATACCTCCCAAAACTCGTCAGAGCTGGACTTCGAGTTGCTATCTGCGACCAACTGGAGGATCCGAAATTGACTAAAACAATTGTTAAAAGAGGTGTTACTGAACTGGTCACTCCCGGAGTCTCCTACAATGATAAAATATTAGAACAAAAGGAGAACAATTTCCTGGCCTCGGTCCACATCACTGATGGTCAATTTGGCATTGCTTTTCTTGATATTTCAACCGGTGAATTCTACGCTGCTCAAGGCTCCCCTGATTATACCGATAAACTCTTTCAAACTTTTCGCCCCAACGAGGTCATCCTTCAAAAGGGTCTTCAAAGAAAATTCACCGAGCTATTTGGTGACAAATTCTTTACCACCGTCTTCGATGACTGGGCATTTACCTTAGATTTCGCCCAAGACATCCTGACACGTCATTTCCAAACCGTCAACCTACGTGGTTTTGGAATTCATGAAATGCCTCTCGCTATCGTTGCAGCCGGCGCAGCACTACATTATCTTTCAGAGACTCATCACGATAAGACTGCGCATATTACTTCAATTGCTCGTCTGGAAGAAGACAAATATGTCTGGCTTGATCGCTTCACCATCCGCAACCTTGAACTGATCTATGGCCTTAATGAGAATGCACGTTCTCTTCTTGATGTCTTTGACCATACTACCTCCCCTATGGGGGCTCGACTTATCAGACGTTATCTTACACTCCCTCTAAAAGAGAGACAACCTGTTGAAGAGAGGCACGAAATGACAGCCTGGTTCACGGAGCATTCATCTGAACGCGAAGAGATCATCTCTTACTTAAAACAGACTGGCGACTTAGAGCGACTTATTTCAAAAGCTGCAGTGGGTAGAATTAACCCACGCGAGATGCTGCAAGTAAAAAAAGCACTCGATTCTGTCGGACTAATTAAAAACCGACTCATCGAAGTCTCCTGCCAACCCCTTCAACGACTAGCTCACCAATTGAATCCTTGTGAAATCATCACTTCAACCATCCATACTCACATTCAACCTGACCCTCCGGTTCAAGTTAATAAGGGCGGTGTCATTGCTCAAGGAATCAATCCCGAACTCGACGAGTTGAGAACGCTTCTTAATTCAGGAAAAGAATACCTGAACATGATTCTTCAACGCGAGATTACTAATACTGGCATAACCTCTCTAAAAATCAGCTTTAACAATGTCTTCGGCTATTATCTTGAGGTTACTAATGCCCATAAGGAAAAAGTTCCCGCAGAATGGACTAGAAAACAGACGCTGGTTAATGCAGAAAGATATATCACTGAAGAGCTAAAAGAGTATGAACAAAAGATTCTTGGTGCTGAAGAGAAAATCTTAACCATCGAAACCGAACTGTTTAACAATTTGGTTCGAGAATTGGCTGAGTTTATTCAACCTATCCAGCTTGATGCAGCTATCCTCGGGAAGATTGATGTATTAGTTTCATTTTCAACTGCCGCATCTAAGTATAACTTCACCAGGCCCATCATGACTGATGGCACAACATTAGAGATCAAAGGAGGACGACATCCGGTAATTGAACGACTTCTCCCATCTGGTGAAAGTTATATCAGCAATGATTTATGGCTTGATCGTGATTCACAACAAATCATCATACTCACCGGCCCAAACATGTCCGGTAAATCGGCTCTACTTCGCCAAACAGCATTGATCGTACTAATGGCTCAAATAGGTTCTTTTGTTCCTGCAGAGAAAGCCACCATTGGCATGGTCGATAAAATCTTCACCCGAGTCGGGGCAAGTGATAACCTCTCAACCGGTGAATCTACCTTTATGGTTGAGATGACCGAAACAGCCAGTATTCTCAATAATGTTTCAGATCGAAGTCTAATCCTTCTCGACGAAATAGGACGAGGTACCAGCACCTACGATGGAATATCGATAGCCTGGTCAATAGCCGAATTCCTTCATAACCACCCCCTCTTTCGACCTAAAGTTCTGTTTGCTACTCACTATCACGAACTGAACCAAATGACTCAGCTTTTCCCTCGTATCAGGAACTTCCACATCTCCATCAAAGAGATTGGAAAGAAAATCATTTTCCTAAGGAAACTTGTAGAGGGAGGTAGCGAACATAGCTTTGGTATCCATGTTGCCAGAATGGCCGGTATGCCACAAAAAGTCGTTGATCGTGCCGGCGAACTGCTGGAACGCCTTGAGGAATCGCATAACGCCGAGGTGATGAGCAAAAGTTCTGATAAAACTCGAAACAGAGGAAAGAAAGGTGACCCAGGTCCAAACTATCAACTTAGCTTCATCCAACTAGATGATCCTCTATTGCTTCAAATCAAAGACGAAATAATTGATACCAATATTGATACCTTAACTCCGGTTGAAGCGTTGATGAAACTTAATCATATTAAGGGACTTTTAACTAAAAAGAAGTAAAGGCCTCTTCTTGTAAAATCTCATTTTTTTCAAAAGAGATTTGCACAATTCAAAGAGCTTTTCTACATTTGCACCACCAAATCGTTGCGGAAATAGCTCAGTTGGTAGAGCACGACCTTGCCAAGGTCGGGGTCGCGGGTCCGAGTCCCGTTTTCCGCTCAAAGCCACCCAAAGAGGTGGCTTTTCTTTTTAAACTAATCCATTTTAATTCTAATTCATACTCAACGGTTTTAAAACCGATCCATTTTTCTTCTCCTCTCAACATCTCCTCTCCTCAACTTTCGAAACAGATTCGAACCTAACTACCTTCTCTTAATCTCTCGAAGTAGGTCAACTGTGACTCAACTTTTGAAACAGATGCAAACCTAGCCTCTTTTGAAACGGTTCCCTTTTTGGTCTTGACCAAAGAAATACTATCACAACAAAATAAAAACCCTCTGTAAATTCTAAATCTACAGAGGGTTTTTTGATTACTTGGTACCCCGGGCGGGACTTGAACCCGCACAGCCGCAAAGGCCAAAGGATTTTAAGTCCTTCGTGTCTACCATTCCACCACCAGGGCTTGTGGTCTTCTATTTCAAAGAAACTCACAACTTAGTAAAAATCCCGAATACATCGGTAGTCGGGACTTGAGCGGAAAACGGGACTCGGACCCGCGACCCCGACCTTGGCAAGGTCGTGCTCTACCAACTGAGCTATTTCCGCATTCGATTGATGCTGCAAAGGTAAAAAAGAGATCTGATTTCTGCAAGCAATGACTTCACAATTTCTTTACATTTCCCACAAATTATTCAGTCTAATAAACTACTTCGCTGATTTCATGCATCTTTCTTAATCTTCTCTAAATAGCTATTTATCTCATCAAGCCAACCTCCAAAAAATGTTATGATTAAAATCACATCCTATTTGATCATAACACAAGGTAACTCCGTATTCGGAATGGTTCATTAAAGGTGTCTTAACCTTGACTATCCAACTATTACACGATACCTTTGCTAATTGTTGCTTAAATATCTGGAAAGAAACACCCACACATCATGCTTAACAACCCAGAAGAGACGATTAACGAAAGATTACTGAATCAAAAAGCCTTTTTTTCTACAAATAAGACAAAAAACATCTCTTTCAGACTGGAACAACTAAAAACCCTAAAGAGCTTTATCATCAAGTATCAACACAAGATTGAAGAGGCTCTTTGGGTTGACTTACATAAATCTCCAGAAGAGGCTTACCTCACCGAGATCAGTATTGTATTAGGAGAAATTGACAACCACATAGATCATCTAAAACGGTGGAGCCAACCTAAAAAGGTTACTACCCCGTTACACCTTCTTCCCTCATCAAGTCGTATCATTTATGAGCCTTTAGGAGTCGCCTTAATAATAGCCCCTTGGAATTATCCTTTCCAACTTCTTTTTAATCCTTTAATTGGAGCTATTTCGTCAGGATGTTGCGCCTTCTTAAAACCATCTCCTGATGCTCCGGAAATATCAAAGATCATGCAGGAGTTAATAGCTGAGGCCTTCCCTTCAAACTATATCACTTTAATTCAAGGTCGACGAGAGGTTAACTCATTTCTTCTCACTAAACCATTCGATATCATCTTTTTTACGGGAAGCCCCGCACTTGGAAAAATCGTCATGAAAGCGGCATCAGAATTTTTAACCCCTGTTGTTCTCGAACTCGGTGGTAAAAGCCCCTGTATAGTTGATAAGGATGCTAATCTCAAAGTTGCCGCTAAACGAATTGCATGGGGAAAGATGATCAACGCAGGACAAACCTGTATAGCCCCTGACTACCTCTTTGTTCACGAAAAAATAAAGGAAGAGTTACTAAATCTCATAGTTCAAAACATCACATTAATGTATGGAACAGAAATCAAAACGAGCCGGTTTTACCCGCGTATTGTTAGTGATCGAGCTATGATACGACTGATCAAACTTCTAGATCATGGAACCATTATTACCGGTGGGGAATATGATCGTAACGAAAAATTCATTGCGCCAACAATCATTGACAATATAAAACCTGATGACCCTATAATGCAGGAAGAGATTTTTGGTCCCATTTTACCGGTTATGACCTTTAGTGAAATGGATGAGGTTATATCATATGTAAACACTCACGAAAAACCATTGGCTTTCTATTATTTCGGGAAAAACGCAAATGCCAATAAGGTACTCATCAAAACCACCTCAGGTGGTGGCTGTATTAACGATACCCTTTTGCATGTTGCCAACCATCATCTCCCATTTGGAGGAGTGGGTAATAGTGGCCTGGGTAAATATCATGGTCAAAATAGTTTCTTAGCTTTCAGTAATTCACGAGCCATTGTATCTACACCGACATGGATCGACTTACCTTTCAAATATGTGCCATTTAAACATTTTAAACTATTAAAATGGATTCTTAGATAATAATATTCCTTTTTGATAAATAAAATTGCCCCAACCAAACAAGCAAAAACAGAAACACTAGTCCCACAAAAAGAACCATTTGCTTCATCTATATCATCTAATTCGATATGACTACATAAAAACCAAAAAAATTTGTATAGAATAAACAATATGTTTGTATATTTGAATTCTCGTTCTGATTCTCAAATATGAGTACAGAGAGACATTTATCAATCTGCAGGCATATAAGAGTCAGTAAAAGCGATGAAAACCTAAAGTACCGAAGCCTGAAATACGGGACGTATATAAGGCTTCCTTTTACTTGTTTTAAAATAGCTAATGAGTGTGACCTTAAATGTTGAATTAAGTTGCTGTCGGTACACTCATATTATTATCCGGAGAAGCGGGAGCTGATCCGGATTTTTTTTATTATCGATGTAATAACTTCCCCCCAGAACAAACTCTACTCCTTTGCGACAATAATGTCATAAAAATAAAACGAGGGAACCCTTTTGGGACGCTCTTGTTAAATGTTAAAAAATAAATTTAAACTCATAATTTAACCCGCAACTGCCTACCCAATATTGTCAACCGATATTTTTGTAAACTACTATTGGGTTTATCGGGAATGGTCATTTCTATAAATCCTAGTTCTAACGCAGGCTTTAAATAATTTGATCGGAAATTCTCTCTATGTGAAAGGTTCAATCTAGTTTGTATCCCTTTCCTATCCATCTCCTTGTCCAAAATCCTAACCAATTCTTTGACTTGCTCGGTGACTTGCTCGGTGACTTGCTCGGTGACTTGCTCGGTAACTTGCTCGGTAACTTGCTCGGTAACCAGTTCACATATGGGGAAAATCATTCGCAAGAAGTTCTCCGTAAACCTAAAACATTCTTTTCCATAACTTCTCAAAATGCGGGGAACACCAGATCCTAAATGTTCTACCAAATCCAAATCCCGGAATATGCGCATCAACTCTTTATTACGTGGAACTGAATAACCCTCAAAGAATTCTTTCTCGGTCATGCCCTGTGGCAAACTACCAAAAGAGGTGATTTCTATCCGGTCATCAAAGAACTCAAATTTCGGTGGCACTTCATAAGTATAGTCGTTGTGAACAATTGCGTTAATCACAGCTTCACGCAATGCAAGCGGATCCCATAATCTTTTTTCTTCACGTTCTTTCGAAGTGATTTTAGCTAATGTTTTGTTTTCCACCTCAATCTTATCCAATACTTGTTTAACAGCTTTAACCAATGAACAATAACCGTATTCGTTATTTTCCATTAAATCAACCCTGTCAAGTCCATTATACTTAGCAACTTTTACCGATATTCCGTTTACATCCGCAAGCAAATATGCCACATAATTGTATTGCCCTTCATCAGTAAGCAGTTCAATATTAGAAGCAAACTGCTGATTCAACATTTTCTTAACACCTTCATAATATATCTTAAGTTGCTCAAAGGTCAGGAGCTGATTTGGTGATTTGATTTTACCAATGGAGTTACGAGTTCGCTTAGCAAACAATGATTCTATCATCTTTCTCGGCATTGGTTCAGCAGCTGTTCCTATACGAATATAAGTACCTTTTTCTGACATCCCAAGTTTTTTGAGATAGTACGGCTTTTCTGTCCCGCTAGCAAAAGTAACTTTAATCACGCCTTTTGATTCTATAGTTTCTGCCGACACATCAAACAAGCCCATGCAAGATGGCATAATATTATTTTTCAAGCGATCTTTAATTTTAAGCATATCGCTATCAATGTCGGATACACCAACAGGCTTACCTGTTTTGTCGATTCCGATATATATAACCCCCCCCTCATGATAATTCAAAAAAGCAATTGCTTCTCTTTCCAAATCATCTGTAAGTTGACGTTTATACTCTACACGGTTAGTTTCAGATTTCATAATGTACATTTAAGTTACTCAGCTCTTCTATATTCTCCTAATTCTGAATAATTTAATTGTTAAAACTTTGAATACACCGTTTTGGAACTAAAAAGAGTACCACAGATTTAGCAATTCTTGGGAAGACTAAAATCACTACATGACATATTAATCGGATTTGGAGTGAATAAATAGTGTTAAATATTTTATAGGCGAACTATATTGTTGTTTTAAGTCGCAAAAAAATACGTAGCATATTTACAAAAAATAATCGAAAACAACAATGCCTATACATAATTAACAAAGCAAAACCGCTGTAAACTATGTATTTACAGCGGTTTAATACTATACATTACTCTTTGTTTTTGGCTTTTACTTCACCTCTTCAAAGTCAGCATCTTCAACAGCACCATCTTTGCCGCCATTGTTATTCTGTTGGTTGCCGGCATTAGGATCAGGCTGGCCACCTTGTTGATTAGTTGCGTTGTACATGTCTTGGCTTGCAGCTTGCCATGCTTGATTTAGAGCTTCCATTGCAGCATCTATACCTGCAATATCCTGAGCCTTGTGTGCACTTTTTAGACGTTCCAACGCGCTTTCAATGGCACCCTTCTTGTCAGCAGGAAGCTTATCACCATACTCCTTCAACTGCTTTTCAGTCTGGAAGATCAGGCTATCAGCCGAGTTGAGCTTGTCGATCTGTTCTTTTGCCTTTTTATCGGCATCAGCATTAGCTTCCGCTTCTGCCTTCATTCTCTTGATCTCTTCATCCGTCAAACCAGAAGAAGCCTCAATACGGATTTGCTGCGATTTGCCTGTTGCTTTATCTTTTGCGCTAACATGTAGAATACCATTTGCATCAATATCAAAAGTAACTTCAATCTGAGGGACACCACGCGGGGCAGGAGGAATTCCATCGAGGTGGAAACGACCTAAGCTCTTGTTCTGATTAGCCATCGGACGTTCGCCTTGCAGGATATGAATCTCAACAGACGGTTGATTATCACTGGCGGTAGAGAAGGTCTCCGATTTACGGGTAGGGATGGTGGTGTTTGATTCGATGAGACGGGTCATTACTCCACCTAAAGTCTCGATACCTAATGACAGAGGTGTTACATCAAGAAGTAATACATCTTTAACTTCACCTGTCAAAACACCACCCTGGATAGCAGCACCCACAGCTACTACTTCATCGGGATTAACCCCCTTTGAAGGAGATTTACGGAAGAAATCTTCTACAACCTTTTGAATGATTGGAACACGCGTTGAACCTCCAACCAGAATGACCTCATCTATATCTGAAGACTGAAGATTAGCATCCTGAAGCGCCTTACGACAAGGTTCAATAGTACGTTTAACCAAATCATCAATCAACATCTCAAATTTTGCACGAGTCAACTTACGAACCAAATGTTTAGGTACGCCATCAACCGGCATGATATAAGGAAGATTAATCTCGGTCTCATTTGAACTGGAGAGCTCAATTTTAGCCTTCTCAGCAGCCTCCTTTAAACGCTGCAGAGCCATAGCATCACGACGAAGATCAATACCTTCATCACTCTTAAACTCATCAGCTAACCAATTGATAACGGCTTGGTCAAAGTCATCACCCCCTAAGTGGGTATCACCATTGGTAGATTTTACCTCAAAAACGCCGTCACCCAACTCAAGAATAGAGATATCAAATGTACCGCCTCCTAAGTCATAAACGGCAATCTTCATATCATGATGCTTCTTGTCAAGACCATAAGCCAAGGCAGCAGCAGTCGGTTCATTAATAATACGTCTTACCTTTAAACCAGCAATCTCACCAGCCTCTTTTGTAGCTTGACGCTGTGAATCACTAAAATATGCGGGAACTGTGATAACTGCTTCGGTGACCTCCTGCCCTAGATAATCTTCAGCAGTCTTCTTCATCTTCTGAAGAACCATAGCAGAAATCTCTTGAGGAGTATATTGACGATCATCAATAGCCACTCGAGGTGTATTGTTATCCCCTTTTGTTACTTTATAAGGAACCCTTGATACTTCAGCCGAAACACGGTCAAAGTTCTCACCCATAAAACGTTTAATAGAATATACGGTCTTGTGAGGATTGGTGATTGCTTGACGTTTAGCAGGATCACCCACTTTTCTCTCCCCATTCTCTGTAAATGCTACAATTGAAGGTGTCGTTCTTCTACCTTCACTGTTGGGAATCACAACAGGTTCGTTACCTTCCATTACGGCAACACATGAGTTGGTGGTTCCTAAGTCGATTCCAATAATTTTACCCATTTCAGTAGATATTATGTCTGTTATTATTTTTATTCGCTGCCTGAGCGTTCTCAATCATTATGCCAAAAGCCACCTACTCCAACAATTACTAGCCTTCAAACAACTCATTCTAATCAGTATTTTCAATAAACAACATATTATCAATACCTTACCTAAGCATGTCCAAGACCTCCTTCTGGGGTATTTTTCCATAAACAATGACAAAAACATGACAAAAAGACATAAGTATCTCCTCTGCTTCTACCTTCATTCAGCCATTTTTACACGTAATATCCAAGCAAATATTGCCACCTCTCCGCTCGCCCTTCGCTCGCCCTTCGCTTCTTCTCCATTGTAATCACCAAAAGCGTTGGAAAAAAGAACT
>JACCEE010515446.1_pt1 | contig 10408 bp, 3 predicted proteins | sample 7449931 | NCBI WGS metagenome assembly JACCEE01 (sample SAMN15323457, study PRJNA562643) | freshwater metagenome | isolation source: river surface water | place: USA:Blue River Watershed | collected 2017-08-19 | reverse complement strand
TGGCGTTGGTCGAGGGAAAGGGATCGGTGGTCAGAATCTGGGCTGTCGATTCGATGGGCAACCAATCGCGCGATTCGGCCCGGATCTTCCGGCGCGTGGCGGTGCGTCCCGCGGCGACCTGGAACCACCCGGCCACTGGCCGCGACAGTGTTCCCGATACCACCTACACGTACTCGTTCCGCTGGAAGGTGGATGGCCAGGATGTCGATTCGATCTTGATCGATGGCCAGCCCGTGCTGCTGGACAACCAGAAGATCGCCAGCCGGATTTTGCCGTTGACCTTGGACGGTCGCACGACGGTGCGCATCCGCGTGGTCGACAAGCTCCGCCATGTGGCGATCGATTCCATGGTCGTGGTGCGCGGATCGTCGGTTGGCCCTTTGGTTCTGCGCGTAGGCGTTCCGCAGGGCGTGGTGACAGTTCCCGATACGCAGTCCTACTACACCGTCACGTGGTCGGTTCTTGACAACAACATCGACACCCTGCGCGTCCAGGGCGCGAGCGCGTCATTGTCCGACGGCGAATGCGGAGCCACCGCATTCCTGAAGGCGGGCGACACCACGCGAATGACCGTATGGTCCAAAGACAAGCTGGGGAGCATCGGAACCGATACGATCAAGGTCTACCGCCCAGACCCCAGAACCCCCTACCTGTCGGATATCCAGAAAGTGCAGCGCGGCGACTCGGTGGTTCCATTGACGGATTTTGTTTTGCCCAACATTCGGTTCGGACGTTTCGAGGTGACGGCCGACCTGTATGCCAAAGTGATGAAGTCCGCCAGGACCACCGAGCGCGCCGGCCTGCCGATGACCAATGTGAGCATCTACGACGCCATGCTGTTCTGCAACGCGATGTCCAAGGCGGCGGGGCTGGATACGTTCTACGTGTGGTCCACCAGGGACGCGGCGACGGGGTATTTTCTGGATTCGCTGCGCTCCGACACTGCGAAGGTGGGCGAGCTAATACAGCTGCGCAAAGGGTTCCGGTTGCCGACAGATTCTGAATGGCAAGCGGCGGCGGGGATTGGCCAAGGCCCCTATCCTTGGGGGGCTTCGATCGAGACGATCGTTCTCAATCAATACGCCGTATGGAACACCGCCTCGAGTGCCTTGGCAGGCAGCTTGAATCCGACGGCGAGGGGTATCTTCGACTTGTCAGGAAATGTCGATGAATGGATTTATCGCAATCGCGGCAGGATGTCCGACGGCAGCACTTTCTGGGTGGCGCGCGGTGGAAACTATTCCAGCACTACGATCTCTGCTCTGGGGAACTCGATTCTCTGGCGAAACAGTGTATTCCAAGGGACCGCTCGCAGTTCGCAAGTCGGGTTTCGTGTCGTGAGAGTCGGGGAATAACCGGCCATGCGTTGCGACACGAATCTGTTTCGGATGCGCGCGTGGCTTTCTTGCGGGATGCCTGGAATCAACAACCTGTGTCTACTCGGAATAAATCATGCGAAAGAATTACTGGTGGAGGCTCAGATGACAAAGATGCCCATGCGACTCTTGGGAGCTTGCTTGCTATTCGTGACGGGAATTGCGCTCGCGGATATACCTGGCGTATTCGTCGTCCAAGAGTCACGAATTGCAGAGCCTTATCCTACGGCTTCATTTCGTAATGGATTCGGTGCTTCCCAAATGCAGTGGGTTGGGGACTTGAACAAAGATGGAGTCCAGGACTTCATCACGGGTGTCCCGATGCATTTCGATGACAGTGGAGCCTTGATGATCTACAAGCTCGGGAAGAGTGGTGCTGTGTCGGGGAGCCCTATTCTGATAGCTGCCAGGGATCCGGTGTTCATTCCCATGCTCAGCAAAACGACGACGCGAGATCGATTTGGTGACGGCGTTGCCGTATTGAAACCTTTCTCGAGTACGGAGAACTGTGCAGTTGTCATGACTTCCTCGGCCAACGTTGCCAAGGTCTGGGCTGTCCGAATTTGCCGAGATGGAGCAAACGGTGTTGTGGTCGATGCCGCCAAGGCGGTCGATACAGTTACCGTTTTAAAAGGCTCTATCGGAAAAATCGGGTCTGCCATGGAAATCGTCGACACGCTTCCAAGCGGTGAAATCGTCGTTGCGGTCGGAGCGCCACTTGACGGTGTAAAATCGACGGATCTTTATGGCCAAGTACAGATTTTGGCAGTAGATCCCATCGATCTGAGTATGCGCAGATTGGGCAAGTTGATCGATACGTGGGGGAGTTCGTCGGATATCGTCGGCAAGAATGTGGCCGCAAGTTCCCGATTCGGTTGTTCATTGGCTCGCATCGGGAAAAGCTCAGGAACGGTTCGCCTGGCGGTGTTGGCGTGCAAGGATCAGGTGAATGGCACGGCCATTGGCAGGACGCATTTTGTCGACCTGTCCATCTCTGTTTCCGAAAGCAAGGTGATTGCCGACAAGGTGTCGCCGATCTTCGCCGGAGTCGACACGCTGAAGGAGCCCTACTCGATATCGGCTGCGGATTTCGATCACGACGGGGTGATGGATCTTCTGGTTGGCCAAGCGAAAGCGAACAACCTCCAAACCGGCGGATTTGCGGTAGCCACGATCGGAGCAACGGGCGATTATGGTGCCGTGAAGTCCTTCTCAAAGGGCGTGGGAGGATTTATTGACACAGCCAACACATTAGGCGAGAAGTCATACCTTGGCTATGCTGTGCTGGCTGGTGACTTCGACGGTGACAGCCAGATTGATGCACTTGTAGGGCAACAAGGTTCGGCAGCAGCAGTTCCTGAACGGTTCGGATCCGTTTGGGCACTACGCATGAAAGCAAAGCCTTGGCGTCACAAGGAGCCAGTGCAGATTGATCTCAGTCTGAATGTTCCCGAAAAGACGATCGATTTGAGCGAATATGTGACGGGAAACAACTTGCTCTGGTCCATCACGGATTTGTCGAATCCTCAGTTGGCTACATGTGCTGTCGGACTCGTTAGCGGAAATTGGACGATGACCTGCCGCCCCGGCAAGACGAACGGATTGTCCAGATTCCAATTGGTTGCCTCCGATGCGGGAAACGTCGGAACTCCGACCCAGTTCGCAGAAACGCTGATATTTCCGGTCATGACTGCAGGCATGAATGTTCCACCAGCGGTCAAGAAGGCCTTGCCCGACACGATATTCATGGATGAGGACCAGGCTGCAACGGAGGTGATTTCAATGCGCGATTACTTCGTCGATCCGGACGAAGCTGTCGGCAAGGAACTGAAATTCACCGTGACCCCTGTGGATGCGGTCACCAAAACGTTGTTTGGCACTTCGTTTCCGGTATTCGCGAACGCTCTGTCCTTGCGGCCGACACCTTTAGCCAGCGGAGTGGCGAAATTCACGGTCGAAGCCAAGGATTACAGCGATGCGATCGTGAACGGCACCTTGGTGGTGAAGGTGCGTCACATCAACCACGCGCCTACGACAAAAAACGACAGTGTGATGAATTTGGTGGAATCGATTTCAACCGCGATCTCGAGTGCGACGGTCGATGTCAAGGCGAACGATGGCGATCTCGATGTCGGCGACATCCTGGTGGTCACCATCGCAACCGCGCCCCAAAACGGCAAGGCCGTGGTTGATGCCTCCGGCAAGGTTGTGTACACCCCGAAAGCGTTCTTCCTGGGCCTGGATTCGCTCCAGTACAAGCTCTCCGACGGGATTGCCTCTTCGCTTGCCTGGGTGAAATTCAAAACAGTCAATTCATCGGTTGGCTTGATGATCCACAAGCCGCTTCCCAATACCACCGTATCGGAAGGCGCGAATCCCATCGATATCAAGGTCGACAGCCTGTTCTTTTCCGGCGCGATTCGATTCGAAGTCCCGGTCTTCGAGGCTACGATCGATTGCAAGAGCGCGACGGTTTCGCATGATCGAACCGCCAAGTCGATACGTATCACGCTTGCGCCTTACGCTTCGGGAACTTGCGTGGTTTCGATCGTCGAAAGCTCTCCATCCAGGCTCAAGGCTTCGATGACATTGACAATTCTTGGCGTACCAAGTCCTTATGCCTTCGCCAAGGACCTCGATCGGGTGAATGTCGAAATCGGCAAAACGACCATGTACCGGCTGGACTCCCTCAATCACGACAACGACACATTGGAATTCACGACGGTGAAGCCGTTACCTTCTTGGGTCAAGATGGGACGCTTCAACTTGAGCTTCTCGCCGAATCCCCAAAGCATCGATGACACGATCCGCCTTGTCGTGCACAAGAAGGCCACGCCTCCGAACTACCTGAATCCGACAGACACATTGATTTTGATTGCCCAGCTTGGAGATGGCGTGAAGATCTATCGCGACCTTCGTGACACGATCGTCCAAGAAAGCGCCAAGCCCATCGAGATTCGTCTGGACAGCCTGTTCTTCTCCGGCACATTGAGGTTCGCAGTGCCCGTGGATTCTTCTTCGGCGGAGTGTCCGATTGCCACCGTCGTCCACGATCGGAAAGCGAGCAAGTTGCTGATCACTCCCAGGCCCTACGAGTCGGGAACGTGCATTCTTGCCGTTCAGGAGGCTGTAACCCACGCAGTGAAGTCCTCGATGACGCTGACCATCAAGAGCGTTGTGAACCCCTATTCCTTTCCGAAGGATGCGGATCGAGTTGAGTTGAATGTCGGCGTAAAGGTTGAATATCCGCTGGATTCCATCGATTTGGACCGCGATACCTTGGCGTATTCCACGAAGCCTGGCACGCTTCCGAATTGGATCCAGTTAAATCGATTCAAATTGACCTTCACCCCGGATGACCAAAGTCTTGATCAGGTCATCGTCCTGTACTCTTACAAGAAGTCGACGCCACAAAAATACGCGAATCCGACGGACTCCTTGATTCTGTCTGCGCAATTCGGCACGGCCTCCATTCGGGGTCGCCATATCGGTTCCGGAAAGGTTCGACTGGATTTTGCAGCTGGTAAGATGCGTTTGTCTGGAAGTGGAGTGTCGTTTGGTGCAGATATTCTCGGGTTTGATGGACGAGTACTTGGGTCTGTTATGTCCGAGGGAAATAACGTTGTCGTTGTCGATGTCCGCAATTTCCCACGCGTTGCTCTCCTGCGGCTATCCGAGGGACGCCGCATCACCTTGGTCCCTCTCTTCATTCGCAAATAACACGGAAAGTCCCCGCCTATGAAACGCCTGATTTCTCTAATAATTGGCCTGGGAATTGGTGTGCAATTGCACGCCGATCCATTGGTCCTCGATACTAAATTCGACCGAAAACATCGAGTTTTTCGCACGGATGCCAATGGGCTGATCACTATTGATTTGATTGTTGCCTACCAGGATATCCCGACCTACAAGCCTACAGCGGCAAGTACGCCGATTGCTGTTCCTGATCTGGGCACCAACACAGTCGAAGCGTTCTTAACGAAGACGTTTCAAGATGCATCATTGAACTTGTTCAAAGCTACGAATGGTGCTGCCAAGCTTGGGAAAGTGACGATCATTCCATTCTCGGGAAGTGTGGATCCGCTCACGGGTAAAATGACGGCTCCGCCAAAGGCGGATCCGGATATCGTGATCCTCGCGGACCAGATCAAAAGCACATCCCCTCTCACGCTTGCTTGCCCCGATGGCATCCAAAGCCTTGAAAATGGCACATGTGCCGATGCGAACACTGGCGGATACCTTGGGCTTGCTTGGTGGCTTCCTGCCACCACAGTTGGCACTGGAACTGCCGCTCAGCCCGCATATCAAACCACTGGCGTGACCTCTGAAGGGTCGCGAATCGCTGTGGGTTGGAGCACTCTCAAAGACAAAGGCGGAATGGTGCTCCTTCATGAGTTCGGGCATTACCTATTCGGAATGCGTGACGAGTACGAAGGGATCATTTTTCCGAGCCCAGCTGCATACACTGCAGCAGTGGCGACCGATAATCCCGTTGCAACCTTTGGAAACGCGTTCAAGACTGGAAAGCCGGCGAAACCGAGCGACGCGACGCTATTCAACGGCTATGCAATGGGTCTATTGTCCGCGTATCCAGATCCAGACAAGGCGACAGTGAAGTTCTCGCCGCCGGAACTCAAACGTACGGATGCGAAGCGTCCCGAGTGGCTTGCATTTCCTGACGATGAAGATCAGCATTTTGTCGTCGAACAAATCGCCTCAGAAGCGACTCGAGGAACCGAAGCTGTGCGTAACGGAGGATTGTGGTCATTCGCTGCGGCTGTCCGCACGAGTCTTAAGACCCCGTGGACACCCCCTGACCTAGGAACAACGACGCATACCAATCCGACCGTCGAATTCTACGGGTCCGATCAAGTGAATATTTTCATTCTCGATGCATCGGGCTCCATGATGGATCCTGTGCGGAACGGACCCGCTGGCTTGACCAAATGGGACGCTGCCGTTGACTTTTTTGGCCGTCTTACCCATAGCGCGGATTTTGACGCGGCTGGTTCGAAGGCGAAGTTCGCCTTGCTCACCTTTGGGTTTTCAACCAATTTCGCGACTGGAGGCCAGGCCATCACGGATGCGCTGACCAGCTTGGACGGTGCGGGAAATGTTGATGGCACCCATCAAGGCATACGGAAGTATACAGTGCCACGAACTTCAAGCTCTCCTGCTGGGGTGGAATATATTGCCGCGACGTCTCCGTCGATTCCTGGGCTTAATTATCGCAACTGGACAAATCTGAAGGGTGCAATCGATGACGCAAAAACTATCCTCGACGGCCTAAACCCCAAGCCCTACCAACCAAACGTGATCGTCATCTCGGATGGGAACCATAACTATCCGCAAGGGACAGCGGTCGATGTGACTGCTGGTGCAGGGAAGTATCGTATATTCGCGGTATCGGTCGATGCCGACTTGAGTACAGACCAATACGGTCAGATGCTGTACCAGTTGGCAACAAATAGCGTGGGGCCAGAAGGGGTGAAGGGCGAAGCTTGTGCGTCGCTTGGATCTTCGACCACGGCTTCGTTGACCTTGGACGCGGACAGATTCGTTCGCACGATCAACTACATGGATGGTCAGTCCTTCAAGCCCTCGAACCTCTTCGCCGATGCGGTTCAGGATTACCCCGCCAAAGTGGATGCAGGCCAGACACAGGGCAAGTTCTCGATTTCGTGGTCAGGCCCGAATGCGCCGATCGTCAAATTGGTCGGCCCCAAAAACCAGGACTTCTTGGAACAGAACTATTACGGCATCAAGTTCACCAAGAGTGTTGGAATCAAGACCTTTGATGTCGATTTCACCAAGTTCCCGATGGAAGTTGTGGGAGCCGCGAACAACTGGAAGCTGCAAGTTCGCCAGACGTCAGGTCAGACGATTCCTGTCTTCGCTTCTATCTTCACCAAGAGCGCAGCGCTGTCGGTCAACCTCACATACGATGCCACCGCGCTGTACTCCACAGGCCGATTGCCGATCACTGTCGTTGTCCAGGATGGCCGACCCATCGAAGGATTGCAAGTGAACGCCGTGCTTGAAAATCGTGTTACCGGTGTGAAGCTTTCGATTCCGCTCAAATGGAACGGTGCTGCGTATACGGGTGTCCAGGCTGGGTTCCTCCAGCCAGGTCTGAACGATTTGACCGTGAGCGTGGTTTACCCCACCACCGGAAAAGTCTATCGGGCCTTGGGTGAGAATCGCATCCCCGATGCGCAGAGGACGGTGTATCCATACTTTGCCGATCGCATGGTGAGCAAGCAGGTCTGGGTAGCATCGCAGGCTTCGCCACTGACTGTCCCGGGTCTTGACGCGATGATGATCAATCTCGAGCCGAACAACGGACAGGGTACCACCATGAAGATGTACCTCGCGAACAACACTGCATTGACGTTCAAGGATCTGAAAGTTCGCTACTTCTTCAGCTTGAGCGAATTCGCCAATGGAGCCCCTGGCTTCAACACGAATTACCTCCCGCAGTCCAAGGTCACCTACGGTACCGTCGCAAATCGTCCAGGACTTGCTTATGTCCAGTTTGATTTTGCAGGCAAGACGTTGCTTCCGAATACGGTGAGCAGCAACGGAACCAACGGTGGTGAATACGGCGTGGTCATCGACTCGAGGTGGCAGCGTCCTTGGAACACATCCAACGACTATTCCGCCCAGGGTCTGAAGACGACATGGGCCGCGAACAAGTTCGTGAACATCTATGATGGAACAGGCAAGCTGATCTCGGGTAGCGCAGATCTTGATGCGCCAACTAACTCGATTCCCGACGCACAGCCACTTGTTTCATTGGTTCCTGGTCAGGATCTGGTAGTTGCAGGTGTTGGTGCCCAGTTTTCTGCCAACGCCATCGACCCGGAAGGAATGCTGCCGGATCAACTGAAGTACACGTGGAAGGTGGATGGCGTAACTGTAACGTCGGTTACATCTCAGTTGGTTTACACATTTGCCACCGCAGGCACTCACGTTGTGAGCGTAACTGTTGCCGATACAATTTCTGCTCCAGTCACAGTGACCAAGCAGGTTGTTGTCCAGACAGCCAGTGGCGCTTGCACAGATGCCTCGACAAATCTTGGATTGAACAATGCCAACAAGATTGTCAGCTTGGTCGCAGGTACGAACTGCTTCGTGATCAGGGACGACGCAATGGTTCGTGAATGGAAGTGGAGCAAGGTTCAATTCCAGGCCAATAGCGACAATGGCGTGGCGCTAACAGGACTTTCCGCTTCTGTGGTTCCGGCAGGAACCGCCACCTCGCTCAGCGGGTACTCGCAAACGGTTCCATTCGCCGATCCTGGGGTGCAGAAAAGGCTGTACATCAAGATCAATGCGACCACGGCTCGCACGGTTCGTTTGAACTGGTGGCTGCAATAATTGTCCGAGACTGAGTGAATCTTTTGCCCTCTGCCCGGTTACTAGGCAGGGGGCTTTTTAGTTATGGTAAAGACCGTACTGGAGGTGCTCGATGGTTGGATGGAACAAGTTCGTTGTGACGGCATTTATGCTTGGCGGCACGATAATGGCAAAATCCGTCACCATGCCATTGGTGATCCGAGACCACGTCCAGAAAAAATCGAAAATTGTCCAAATCACCGGGACGCTTTGGGACAGCACGGCGTGTTCGTGGGTGGGAACGCGTCCAAGCGGCGGAATCGACGGACTTCCCACGCTTCCACCAGTTTTGATGCCAAACGGTATCGAAACGAATCGTTTTCCTCTGAGCCCAATCCAGGCCGAGCTGGGGTGGCCTGGCCGCATTGCGGTGAGACTTGATTGGATCGATAACAATTTGGATACACTTTGCCATCAACGGTGCTCGGCTGTATTGGTAAGCCCTCGTCATATTCTGACAGCTGCACATTGTTTGAAGGACAGTCCGACAAATGGGACGATCGACGATGGTTGGGTTATCGATTCCTTGTTTGTCCGTCCTGGGTACAACCTTGGTCAATCCCTTCCAAGAATGGATCGGGTACGGGTGCTTAGGTCATGGCTTTCCTTGTCGAAATTCCCGGAGACCGTTCCAGGAGCTGTTCCGTATTCAGGTGACGACGAATGGGCGATCTCGGAGCTGGAGAGGGATGTTGGAACAGAAATTGGTTGGGCAAGGGTTGTTCCCATCGATTATTCGAGACCACAGCAATACATTCACATGATGGGGTACCCTCTGATTCCATCGTATTGCCCGAGTTGGCAAGTTTGTGACCGGATGACAAAGAGGGATACCCTTTGTCATTCGTGGAGCAAGATGGAACAGGTTACAACGGAAGTACAAGGTTGGTTTCATTGGGCAACGGTATGGGGAGGGCAAAGTGGCTCGGGTGTACTCCAGTGTCCCGACAACGCATGTAAAAGCGGGAAGATCAACGTGATCGGTTCGTTATGGTCGGTTGCATCGATCAGCTCCATCGACAGTGTGATGTCGGGGATCATTTCTGCAATCTTGAAAGATGACGTGAAAATCCCATCGTCCATCGATCTTCCGGGCCGGGAGCCATCATTCGATCTGCGCGCTACGGGCGAGAATCTTTTTGCAAGCGCGTTGCGTGAAGGCGAATGGCAAATACTGTCTCTCGACGGTCGCACGATTGGCGCTCCTACCTTTGGTCGCAACTTGTCCATTCCGCTCGACCGCCTCCCCCGCGGTGTCGCGCTGGTCGTCTTCCGCGCACCCGGCCAACCGCCCGTCACGCGCCGGTGGGTGGGGCGGTAGTCATTGGCTTCGATACAACCGCCTGCGGCGGCCACTCAGCCAACGCGACTCGCTGGCCCGTGGACAGCGATTAATTGCTCAATACGCAAGGGTCTGTCACTAAGCGCCGTTGGCTGAGTGACCCGCCCCGGAAATCAGGTGTTGGCGGGCTGTATCGAAGCCAACGGATCTGCGCCAGGGACCGAAGCCCGATAGGGCCAAGATCCCGGTGAGGGAGCTTGGTTCACGAGGGCCCGACCCCGGGTCAAATACAGGGGTCGAATTTTGCCGGGGTGGTGCCCACCTTGTGACCCAAGAGATAGTTTCTGTCCAT
>JACCEE011512759.1_pt1 | contig 10409 bp, 5 predicted proteins | sample 7449931 | NCBI WGS metagenome assembly JACCEE01 (sample SAMN15323457, study PRJNA562643) | freshwater metagenome | isolation source: river surface water | place: USA:Blue River Watershed | collected 2017-08-19 | reverse complement strand
CTAGCATATTTTGAGATAGAAGAATCGGAAACTTACCGACTTTTTATTGCTCATATTTCTGGTTAGTTATAAAAGGCTATGTCCATCGCACAGGGAATTCTTAAAAAACTCAATATCACCTGTTATCCAGTTTACAAGTTCAATTCAAAGAGTTGAGTGTAGTATTTTAATTATTAATCACCCGGCGCACCCGTGCTGTCACCTTGGTTAATAATTCGTAACCGATAGTGTTGGAATGCGTGGCAATTTCTTCAATGGGTAAATTTCGCCCCCACAAAGTCACCGGATCACCGGGCTTGGCATTCGGTTGTGAGCGTAAATCGACCATAATCATATCCATAGATACTCGCCCCACCAATGGCACACGCCGCCCATTGACTAAAATCGGTGTTCCTGAAGGTGCATGACGGGGATAACCATCTGCATAACCAGCGGGAATTACGCCGACTGGCATACTTTGCGGACATCGCCACGTCGCCCCATAACCAATGCTGTCACCACGCCGATATTGTTTTACGCTGATCAGGGCTGAATGGAGGTGCATCACCGGCTGTAAACCCTCGTCTTTTGCAACAGTTTCCGGAAAAGGGGACACGCCGTAGAGCATAATGCCCGGACGCACCCAATCGCCATGCGCCTCCTGCCACGCCAACACGCCGGCTGAATTGGCTAACGAAGTTTCCACCTTGCCCAAATAACGTTGTATCTCGTTGAATTCACGAACTTGTTGCTGCGTATATGGGTTATTGCGTTCGTCTGCACAGGCAAGATGACTCATGATTCTCAGGGGCTGTATGAGATGTGGGGCGGCTGCCAATACTTTCCATACCGCGGTGATAAATTGTGGCAGAAAACCGAGGCGGTGCATTCCTGTGTCGATTTTTAACCATACATTGAGCGGAGTTGTTTGTGCATGTTTGAGCAGTAATTCAACCTGTTGTGATGAGTGTACTGCGATATGTAAATTCTGCTCGGCAATCACAGGTAATTCATCGGCGTGAAAGAAACCTTCTAACAACAGAATTGGCAACTGAATTCCCGCTTCTCGCAATACCAGAGCTTCTTCCAGACAACATACGGCAAACATATCAACATTAGATTCAATCGCTTGCGCCACATGAACCGCCCCGTGTCCATAAGCATTCGCTTTAATCACGGCAATCACGCGTTGCTGGGGCGCGCAGGCACGGACTCTGGCAACATTGGCGCGCAGGGCGGCTAAATCAATCACGACATACGTGGGACGGCTCATGCAAAACTCTCACCTGTAGCGGGTAAATCACCGGTATAATTTTCAAATGCGGTGGTTTCGCCCAAAAATGTCAATCGTACCACTCCGGTGGGTCCATTACGTTGTTTTGCCAAGATAACTTCCGCCGTACCTTTATGAGGCGTGTCCGGGTGATACACTTCGTCACGATAAATAAATACAATAATATCAGCATCTTGTTCAATACTGCCCGACTCTCGCAAATCCGACATTCTGGGGCGTTTGTCCGGACGTTGTTCCAAACTGCGATTTAATTGCGATAATGCGACCACTGGAACTTTCAATTCTTTCGCTAACCCTTTGAGCGAGCGAGAAATTTCTGAAACTTCGGTGGTACGATTTTCTTTACTATTTGGAATTTGCATCAATTGTAAATAGTCGATCACAATTAAGCCCAATTGCCCCTGTTCCATCGACAACCGCCGCGCCCGCGCCAACACTTCAGCCGGACTGAGCGACGGGGTATCATCGACAAACAGCCGAGTATCACTCAATAAACTCAACACGTTACTAATTCTACGCCAATCTTCATCGTTTAATCGCCCAGAACGCACATTTTGCAATGGCACTTGACTTGTCGTTGAAATCAGCCGCATCGCCAATTCCTCACTCGACATTTCCATACTGAACACTGCGACCGGTAGCTTTTGTTTGATCGCAATATATTCCGCAATGTTCATCGCAAAAGAGGTATTATGCACACAAATATCGTTGGCAACAAAATTGTGCGTCTCTGGAATGGTGAGATCATAAACTGATTTAAAACCCATTGCTTCAATGCTGCTGATTTCATCCCAGTAAACTTGGTTTTCTGGAGCAATTAATTGAGTCTTAAATATTTGTGCGTAAAGTAATTTTGTTTTTAATAAAAAAGTTTCTTTGGAAAAAATATTGATTTCATCGATAAATCGGTAAATCGAGTGAATTTCAAAAATTTCTAATTGCCACCCATTGGGATTAAATGCTGTTCCGGTGCTTGGTTGTAAAGTCGCTAGAATCCCAAAACGTAATAATAAATGTTGTAAGTGTTGTACTAATTTCTTGTTTTCATTGTAATATCCAATTATAATTTGTTCATTTGCTAACCATTTTATCCAACCACGCGTTGCGAACACCCGATTTAAAAATAATGCCAATTGCTCCCGTTGCAAAGTGAAAACGATGTGTGGAATTGCAGCATCCTGTTGCTCATTATATAGCCCTAATGTTTTCAAATGTTCCGACAAAGCACTGTCACTGTTTTTGAGCCATGCGGTGAATTCGTCAATCACGCCCACAAACTCTTGTTGTACCAGAGGATTTTCGCTGACGAAGAGGGAATGTGACGGATAGTTAAAGCGATTGCCGACGAGATAACCCAATAATTTAACTTCACATTCTGTCAAACAGGTGTCGCCAAACACTTCAAGTTGTCGTGGCACTGCAATTTTTTCCCCCACGCCTAATTCCGCCACAGGTTTCCAGCCGTGTTGCGTGAGAAAGGGGTGTGTCGCAGTGGTTTCAATGTATTTGCCCAGTTGCGTTGTCACACCGAACACGGGTTTAATGCCATCGTGAATATATGCCGAAGGTTCAGTAAATTCAAAACGTTGCTGTTCGGTCAAGGTAAACAGTTGCGCGCGCTGTTGCTGAAAAATGGTTTTTATCGTCGCGAGACTGCCATCGGCTAAAACAATTTCTGCGTTGCTACTCAAGCACTTACCCATAGACGGACGACCTGCAACAATCACGAGGTTAGAAGCCTGTAAACCGCTGGTGTAATCGTCGAAATCAATAAAACCAGTTGGTGTGCCAGTAATTGATGTTTGTAGGTGATATAATACATCAATTCGTTCTACGGTTGCAGCGAGCACATCATTGATATTGCTAAAACTTCCCTTGCCGCGTTGCGAACGTTCTCGAATACTGAACAGTTGTTTTTCAAACGAATCCAGAACTTGCGTAACATTAGTATTTTCGTTCGGTTGGCTGGCTTGTTGCGCGATGCTGTGTCCCAATTCCTTCAGATGGCGAAAATACCAGTGATCTTTGACGATATTGGAATAGGAAAGGAGATTGGGGGTTTTGATATTGTGTTGAAATAGCAACTCTAAATAACTAAGAACCTTCTCCATTGACAAGCCAGAAGGTAGTTTAATTAGAGTACGAGCGATATTAAAAACAATCAACGGATCGCAAGGATGCCCTTTATTCAAAAAGTTAGCAATGATATTAAAGACAATGCGATGCTCTTCAAAATAGAAATCTTCCGCAAACAGTGTATCCGAAACAGAAACCCATGCTTCATTATTGCGCATCAGACCACCCAAGATGGCTTGCTCCGCTTCTAAAGAGAAAGGTTTATTGTCGAATCCAATCTTAGCCTGATCCCCCTTAATATTCTCGCTAAAAACAGAAGGTTGCGGCATTGTGTGTGGTGTCGTTGTTAAAGAGTAAGTAATGAATGTTTCTTATATCTTGCTTTACTATTATATCAGTAACGCGATGTTTAACTTTTAGATTGTCGTTTTAAGATAAAATACTCTGAATAATCAACGTGCATCTTGATTCCGTCTCCAAATTTATTTTTAAATGAGCATTTATAATTTGGCAACAACACCTTACGAAGTCCTACGCACTGTTTTTGGCTATACCCGCTTTCGTGACCAACAAGCCGCGATTATTGAACATATTATTGCCGGTCATGACGCGTTGGTGCTGATGCCGACAGGAGGCGGGAAATCATTATGTTATCAGATTCCTGCGCTGATTCGTCCCGGAACTGCCATTGTAATTTCGCCATTGATTTCATTGATGCAAGATCAAGTCAACGCTTTGTTACAGTTAGGAATTCGTGCCGCTTTTTTAAATTCGAGCCTCCCTCAGGACGAAGCGCGAGAAGTGCTGTCGAAATTACAACAAGGACAATTCGATCTGCTCTATGTCGCACCGGAACGTTTGGTGATGTCGAGCTTTTTGGATGTCCTTTCCCAGATTCAAATCTCGCTTTTTGCCATTGATGAAGCGCATTGTGTCTCGCAGTGGGGGCATGATTTTCGCCGCGACTATACTCAATTATACGTTTTATATCAATGCTTTCCATCTATTCCACGCCTTGCTTTGACCGCAACCGCCGATCTACCGACTCGAGACGATATTTTACATAATTTACAATTAACCGATGCACGCGTGTTTATTTCTGGATTTGACCGTCCCAACATTCGCTATCGAGTGGTGTCTAAAAAAAATACGCGGGAGCAATTGTTAGACTTTCTCGCAACGGAACATCGCACCAGTGCTGGGATTGTGTACTGTTTATCGCGCAAAAAGGTCGAAGCCACCGCAGCATGGCTCAAAAAGCAGGGCTGGGAAGCATTGCCTTATCATGCGGGAATGGATGCGGCGCAACGTCGTCATCATCAGCAGCGATTTTCTTATGAGGAAGATGTGGTTATGGTGGCAACAGTGGCGTTTGGAATGGGAATTGATAAGCCAAACGTGCGATTTGTGGCGCATTTAGACATGCCGAAAAGTATGGAAAGTTATTATCAAGAAACCGGACGGGCAGGGCGTGATGGCTTGCCGGCGGATGCGTGGTTGGCGTATGGGATTCAGGACGTGTTGACTTTGCGCCAGATGTTGGCAAATTCTGAGGCGGATGAGCAACATAAGTTATTGGAACAACACAAGTTAGAAGCGATGCTGGGATATTGTGAATTAACCACCTGTCGCCGTCAAGCATTGTTGGCATATTTTGGTGAGCAGTATTCGCAACCGTGTGGCAATTGTGATGTGTGTTTGCAGCCGGTGCAGACGTGGGATGGCACAGAGGCGGCGCAAAAAGTGTTGTCGTGTATTTATCGTGTGAAAAAATATACGGGATACGGTTTTGGTGTGGGACATTTGATTGATATTTTGTTGGGCGATCATAATGAAAAAGTGCTTAAATTTCAGCATCATCAGGTCAGCACTTTTGGAATTGGCAAAGAATTGAGCATTGAACAGTGGAAATCGGTATTTCGGCAACTGATGGCAGCGGGGTGTATTGCCCTTGATCCAGAAGGTAATGGCGGTTTAATTCTGACAGATCAAGCACGTCCGATCTTGCGTGGGGATCAGCGGATATATTTTCGTTCGGAATGGCAGCCGCGTAAATCATTGCGCCGTTCGCATCGACCGAGTGAATTTTCTCGAGATGACAAAGCGTTATGGAATCTGTTGCGTGCCAAACGGGCAGAATTGGCAGAAACTCAGAATGTACCGCCCTACGTGATTTTTCACGACAGCACGATTACCGAGATGGTGCAGTTTCGTCCGAATAGTTTAGAGGAATTTAGCCGTTTGAATGGAGTGGGACAGGTGAAATTACAAAAATATGCGCGGTTTTTTATTGATGTGATTGAAAAATATCAGCTTGACGAAAGTTGAATTCAGGCTAAATGAATTGCGCACTTAACCTGAATTCTCAATAATTCTCAACCGGTTAGAAGCGTCCGCCCCTGACATAACGTTGTTTATAATACTTTTCATTCATACTGGTGACTTGAACATCTTTGCGCTTATTGGGTGCATGAATAAACTTATTATCACCAACGTAAATGCCGACATGTCCAACACCCCGTCCCCGCGTGTTAAAAAATACTAAATCGCCGGGGCGTAATTCTTCTTTATCCACCGCCTTTGTTGCGGAATATTGTTCCCGTGCGGTGCGAGGTAAATCTGTGCCAGCCGCTCGTGCATTGTAGCGCACAAAGCCACTACAGTCGAAGCCCTTAGGGGTTGTGCCACCAAAGCGATAGGGCGTGCCCACCAAGTCACGTGCACTGTCTAACACCTTGCTGAGTTTAGGGTCAGAACTGCTGGTATAACGCGAGTCCACATCGTCAAATACCGTTGTGCCCACATCTGAAGCGGCGGCTCTCCGTCTGGAAACCGGGCGAGTTGCTTCAACCGGGCTGGGAATGGGGAGTGAGGAAATTTGCCGGGGCGTTTGTGCGAAAGATTGACGGACGGAATTGACGACAGTGTTGACTTCTTGACGAACGGCGCGTTGTGGGCTCATCGCGGCAACTTGACGGGCGGCGGCTTCTTGTTGTGCGGCTTGACGTAATGCAGCTTGTTTCGCTAACTGGGCAGTGCGTTGTTGCTCGGCGGCTCTTTCTTCAGCAGCAGCTTGTTGTTCAGCACGTTTTGCAGCGGCACGTTCTTCAAGCATGGCTTGTTGTTCGGCACGGCGAGCGGCTTTTTCTTCAGCAGCAGCCTGTTGTTCCGCCCGTTTTGCAGCCGCCCGTTCTTCAGCCGCCGCTTGTTGTTCCGCCCGACGCGCCGCTAATTCCTCAGCCGCCGCCTGTTTAGCAGCTTTACGTGCCGCGGCTTCTTCTGCTGCTGCAATCCGAGCCGCTTTCTTTGCCGCAGATTCTTCCGCACTGGTCACTGTAGGCGTTGGAGCAGAATGAGTCACCGTTTTCTTTGCAGTCACTTCTTCAGCCGCCGCCAATTTAGCCGCTTTTTGAGCTGCTTCTTTCTTAGCGAGAGCCTCTTTGATTGCAACTTCCCGAGCCGTTTTCTTAGCATGGGTTTCTGCAATTGCCTTGAGACGTTTTTCTTTCGCCGCCTCTTGCATCGCTAATTTACGGGCTTCAATTTCCTTTGCTTGAGTCGCTGCCTGAGCCGCTTTAACCGCTTTTTCATCTTTATTCGCTTTGACCACTTCAACTTCAGTCAATTTCACCGGCGTTTTGGCAGAAACAGGTGTTTTAGGTGCGATTTCAGTGAGTTGCGTCTTCGGCACGATCACCGCTTCACCACCAAATTCTGCCAAAATTTTCGGATCGGTCACGACCTGCATCCGACCTGATTGTTCATCAAATTGCATGATCTCGCCACCGAAACCCGCATCATTTCTGAAAATATGTAACTCGGTATTCAAATCCAACGCGGCAAATATTTCTTCAACACCGCTTGCATCGCGTTTAATGCGCATTTCTTGATTGGGATAGAGCGAATGCAAATTATCTGCATATTCAGCGACTTCCAAAATCTGATACATATCATCAAAGTTTAAACGATTGCGCTCAAAAATAACCAGTAAAGTATCACCGGGCTGAACATTTAAATACAACCAAGGTGACCATGAAGGCGTACTGGCAGCAGTGACAGAGGGCTGTTGTTCGGCAGCAGTGGACGCAGCAACCGCTTCAGTTTTAACTGTTTCCGTCACTTCCGGCGGCGTGGGTTGTAACGACTGCGGAATTTGCGAAAGGGTATTTGCAATATTCTCTTGGAGCGACAGGTGTTGATCATCTTGATAAAACGCATTTGAATTATTCAGCCACCACACCAGAGAAACCACCGCCAAACCGCCCACGCCCAAGGTTGCGTATTGCAAAGCATGAGAACGTTTACGAGAATGAGGAGGATGCGCTTCGTAGCCAGAAACCGGCTGGGTCAGCACAACATGGTGATAGGAATGCGCTTCCTTGTGTCGATGAGAGGGTTCAGACATATTCGATTGCCCTGTTAACCATTGGTTTAGTTTGAGGTTTCGAGAAAATAGTTGATTGCTCATTGTCTTCCTACTTGTTTGTTGATTTCTAATTCTGGTTTATATAGAAAAGTTCTGCCAGTCACCGCAGTCACTCCCCTATTTTCGCCCAATTGCGTTCATCATTCGCAAAGGTAACAACGTATTCGATCACCTATCTTTTAGGCAAACGCGCTATTATGCCTGAACTCAGTACAATTATGCAACCGCTGCCAAAGTTTAAACAAACAGCTCGACACGTAACTTGCTGTTTATTATTCGTTAAAAATAGCAATTCTCGAAAAAACCCGCCTGTGGACAGATTCAGTCTTGAACACTCCATTTCTAACGGGTCGCGGCGTTGTCCTCTCATCCCTTTGGCAAAGATTTTGGCTTTGGTATCCGTTCATCCACCCAGTTCACCCAAAAGGAATATTTTTCGCAATTCTTAGAGTGCATTATGATAGAATGAATGAATCTTAATGATAAAACGCGCTTTCCTACCTAATTTTGGTCATTCTAACCTAATTTTACACGATACGGGTGCACATGATAAAAGATCAACTAGCCCAACTACGCCAAGGGGTTCATGAAACTCTGCTGCCTGCTGAACTCATTGCGCGTCTCGAAACCGGCAAACCTTTGCGAGTTAAAGCCGGATTTGACCCCACCGCGCCCGATTTACACTTAGGTCACACGGTGTTGTTGAACAAATTGCGGCATTTCCAACAATTAGGACACGAAGTTTACTTTTTGATCGGCGACTTTACCGGCATGATTGGCGATCCGACTGGCAAAAATGTCACGCGTCAGCCCCTTTCGCGCGAACAAGTGCTTGAAAATGCAAAAACTTATCAGACCCAAATTTACAAAATCCTCGATCCGGAGACGACGAAAATTTGTTTTAATTCCGAGTGGATGGGCAAGATGGATGCCAACCAACTGATTCAACTGGCTTCACAATATACCGTCGCGCGGATGTTAGAACGGGATGACTTCCACAAACGCTATCGGAATGAAAAACCAATTGCTATTCATGAATTTTTATATCCGCTGATTCAAGGTTACGATTCAGTGGCTCTGCGTGCGGATATCGAATTGGGCGGTACGGATCAAAAGTTTAACTTGCTGGTCGGTCGTGAATTGCAAAAACAATTTGGACAAACGCCGCAAGTGGTGATGACCATGCCGATTTTGGAAGGGTTGGACGGGGTGCAGAAAATGTCTAAGTCACTGGATAATTACATTGGTATTGCCGAACCCGCGGATGAAATGTTTGGCAAACTGATGTCGATTTCTGATAAATTAATGTGGCGATACATCAACTTACTCAGTTTTAAAACGCATCACGAAATCCAAGTGTTGAAAGAAGAAATTGAGGCGGGTGCCAATCCAAAAGACATTAAAATTGAATTTGCAAAAGAAATTGTCACCCGTTTCCACAGTCGCGAAGCTGCTATTCATGCGCACGAACAATTTGTGGCGCGCTTCAAACAAGGGGCATTGCCAGAAAATATCCCAGAAATGACCGTGTATGCCTTGGGCGAGCGGATGCTGATCGGAAATATTTTAAAAGAAGCGGGTTTAAGCAGCAGTACCTCTGAAGCGATGCGTTTGATTCAACAAGGCGCGGTACGCATTGATGGCGAACGAGTTTCTGATAAAGCATTGTTGCTCGCCATTGGTTCTAAACATGTCTATCAAGTGGGTAAACTTAACTTTAAACGGATCACCGTTGCCAAAGCCCAGTCCACCTAAAAGTTTTAATAAGCCGGTTTATATTTTCATACGACTCAATTTTATATTTGATAACTGTTTGAAAGTTAAATATATTTTTTGAAATCTGCACCGACTCACTCAGTTGCTCTCGAAATACAGCTTGCCTAAAACGACGCAATCCGCTAGAATGCGCAAATTCATCACCTTCGCCGCCGGTGTAGCTCAGTTGGTAGAGCAACTGATTCGTAATCAGTAGGTCGTAGGTTCGATTCCTGTCACCGGCACCATTACCGTGACAGCAGTATTCAAGATTTGCCGGCATAGCTCAATTGGTAGAGCAACTGACTTGTAATCAGTAGGTTCGGGGTTCAATTCCTCGTGCCGGCACCATATCTTTGATATTTCTGCAAGTTCCCCTGACTCCCTCATAAAATTTATGTCGCATTCGCACTCTAATTCTCACGCGGTCGATAATATCCGAATTGCTTTTTTCCTCAATCTTTCGTTTACACTACTAGAAATTTTCGGCGGACTGTTCACCAACAGCATGGCAATTTTGGCGGACGCGCTGCACGATTTTGGCGACAGTATTGCGTTGGGATTATCGTGGTATTTTGCCCATCTCAGCGAACGTGGACGAGATACGCATTTTTCTTATGGCTACAAACGTTTTTCCCTGCTCGGCGCGCTGATCACCAGTATCATTCTGATTTTTGGCTCAATTTTAATTCTTTTCAACGCAATTCCGCGTATTCTACATCCAGAAAGTGTCCACGTCGGTGGAATGGTCGGTTTTGCCATTTTGGGCGTGATTGTCAATGGCATTGCAGTGATGCGGTTACATCAGGGCAAAACGCAGAATGAACGCATGGCAATGTTGCACCTGTTGGAAGATGTCCTCGGTTGGGTCGTGGTGCT
>JACCEE010006635.1_pt1 | contig 10409 bp, 6 predicted proteins | sample 7449931 | NCBI WGS metagenome assembly JACCEE01 (sample SAMN15323457, study PRJNA562643) | freshwater metagenome | isolation source: river surface water | place: USA:Blue River Watershed | collected 2017-08-19 | reverse complement strand
CGCCGACGTGGGCGAAAAGACCCTGTTCCGCGTCCTGAGCGACAAGGGCAACCCGACCATCGTGACGCTGAACAAGGTGCTTCATGCGCTGGGGCTGCGCCTGAGCGTCGAGCCGCTTCCAGCCTGAGCCTGCGCCAGCCATCAACACCAACCCGGCCACCGTGCCGGGTTTTTCGTTCCTGGTCGAGCTGGGGCGCATGTGAGAAGTGCGACAGGGCAGGCAAATGGTGAGCGGCTGGCGCTGGTCGGGCCGGTGACGGATTTCGGAAATCGTCCTACATCCGCCCTTGCATGCCCGCCCACAAACGAAAAAGCCCGGTCGCCAAACCGGGCCAAGTCGTTGATTTGATTGGTAGGGCGTGGCGGACTTGAACCGACGACCAAAGGATTATGAGTCGCACCATGTAACTATTCGGGTATATTCGGCATCATACGAATACACCATGTAAATCAGAGCTTTGCATCAAATCCGAAGCCCGGACTGTTGAGCAGGATTCGGGAAAACATGGGGTTTTTGGCTACATGGTGGCTACATGGGCCGTCTGAGAGGGCAAAGCATGGCAAGACCAAAGAAGACCGACGCGCCAGACCTGACGCAACGCACCAGCCTGACTGCTGGTGCAATCGAGCGCCTGACCTGCCCGCCCGGCAAGCAGCAAGCCTTCCTGCGCGACAGCGAAGCCCCAGGGCTGCGGGTCCGCGTCACGGCTGCCGGAGCCAAAAGCTACGTCTATGAGTCCAAGCTGAACAGGCAGACCATCCGGCGCACCATCGGCAATGTGAAGAAATGGAGCATCGAACAAGCCCGAGCCGAGGCCCGCCGCCTTGCTGTGCTACTCGACCAGGGCAGCGACCCGCGAGAGCTGGACAAGCAAAAACAGGCAGAGCGCGATGCAGAGAAGGCCGCAGCAGCAGCCCAGGCTGTCACCGTGGGCACCGCATGGGCCGACTACATCGAAGCCAGGAAGGCCAAGTGGGGAGACAGCCACCACCAGGACCATCACCGCTATGCACAAGCAGGTGGCGAACCCAAGAAGCGCGGCAAGGGAAAGACCGAGCCTGGACCGCTGCATCCGCTGATGGCCCTGCCGCTGCGCGACCTGAGCGCCGACCGAGTGCAGGCATGGGCCGCAAAGGAATCCGCCGTCCGCCCAACCGTCACCCGCAATGCGTGGCGATTGCTGCGGGCCTTTCTGGGCTGGTGCACCGAGCAGCCCGACTATGCTGCCGCAGCGCCCTCGACCAACCCGGCCCAGGCCCGCAAGGTCAGGGAGGTGCTGGGCAAACCCGGCGTGAAGCAGGACGCCTTGCAGCGCGAGCAGCTATCGGTATGGTTCACCGCCGTGCAGGGCTTGAGCAATGCGACCGTGGCCGCCTATCTGCAAGTCCTGCTGCTGACCGGCGCGCGGCCGGGTGAAGTGCTGGCGCTGCGCTGGGAGGATGTGAACGTCAAGTGGCGTGGCCTGACCATCCGCGACAAGGTTGAAGGCGCGCGCGTCATTCCGCTGACCGCCTGCGTCCATCACCTGCTGGCCGCCCTACCCCGCCGCAATGAATGGGTTTTCGCCAGCCCGACCAAGGCAGACGCCCACCTGACCGAGCCGAACCATGCACACGACCGTGCCTGCAAGGTGGCCGGCATCGAGGACCTGACCCTACATGGCCTGCGCCGCAGCTTCAAGAGCCTGACCGAGTGGCTTGAAATCCCGGCTGGCGTGGTGGCGCAAATCATGGGGCACAAGCCCAGCGCGACCGCCGAGAAGCATTACACCGTCCGCCCGCTCGACCTGCTGCGCCTGCACCATGAGCGCATCGAAACGTGGATTTTGGAGCAGGCCGGCGTCCAGTTCGACCGCACCGCCGAGCCGGGCAGGCTGCGCGTGGTGGCGTGATTGTGGTGTGTGCTGTCTCCAAGCACTCCAGACCGGACACAAGAGAAAAATCTACACAAAAGACCTGAGTGAAATGAAAATCCATGCTAGATTCAACGGTAAGCAACAACTGCTTTGGTACTAGCTGACTAGGGTCTGTTAACGCAAATTGACAAGCCGGTGACTTTGCCCGAAACTACGGCAATGCAACTGACACGTGAGCAATTCGAACAGATTGCCCCACTGCTGCCGCGTCAGCGGGGCAACGTGCGGCTGGACAACTTCGAGGTGGTCAACGCCATCCTGTACGTGGCAGCCAACGGCTGCAAGTGGCGAGCATTGCCCAGCCATTACGGGCCGTGGCACAGCATCTACACGCGCATGAGCCGCTGGGCCAAGGCCGGTGTGCTCGATGCGGTGTTCGAGTGTCTGCAGAGACAGCGCCTGATGCAGGTTCGCATCGAAGCGGTGAGTCTGGACTCGACGATCATCAAGGTGCATCCGGATGGCACAGGTGCGCCAAAAAAAACGGGCCCCAGGCCATCGGCAAGAGCCGCGGCGGCTGGAGCACCAAACTTCATCTGGTTGCCGCGAGTGCCTGCGACGTTGTGACGTGGAGCCTGACGCCGGGACAGGCGGGCGACGCTCCCGAGGGGCGCAGGCTGATCGAGGCGATGGGTGGACCGCAGGAGGCCGGTGAGGTGGCGCTGCTGATGGACAGCGCCTATGAAGGCGATGCCACACGCGAACTGGCTGAGGAACTGGGCTTTGTGCCGGTCGTGCCACCCCATCCACAGCGCAAGGAGCCTTGGTCACTGGACAAGGAACGCTATCGGCGTCGCAACGAAGTCGAGCGGCTGTTTCGCAGGCTCAAGGCCTGGCGCCGGGTGTTCACCCGCTACGACAAGACCGACGTGATGTTTGCGGCTTTCATCACCGTGTCCCTCATCGCCGAGGCTATTCGATTGCGTTAACAGGCCCAAGGGCGTTTCATCAATCAGTTGAGCCATACGACAGCTTCGGTCACGATGGGCCGGAATGACCAACATTACTGAAATACCCTAACTGGAGCAAACACATGTACGCAATGGTCAGCACTGTCTTGAGCAGGCGGTCGCTGTTGCGCCACCAGCGGCAGCTGTTGACCGCCACCTGCTTGGCAACATCTTCCGTCGCTCTCAGTGCCTTGAGCTCGCGGTAGATCGTCCGAGGCCGCTTCCAATGCTTGAGCTGGATCGCCCGCAGGCGATGGCGCAACCACTCGTCCAGCCCTCGCCAGACTTTGGGCGTTTGCGCCATTCCGAAGTACGACTTCCAGCCCAGCAGGTAGGGCCTCAGTTTCTCCACCATGGTGCATGTGTGCGCACAGCTCATCGGGGGCGTCATCGAAATGCCAGCGCCCCTGGGGGAACACCCGCTCGTCGGCCCAAGCCGCTTCCACCTGGTCGATGAAGAGGTCATAGGCCTGCTGGTTGTGCGGCTCGGGAGCAGGCGGCAGACCAGCCAGCCCACGCAGCCCTACACGAGGGGTAGCGCATCTCCGGGGGCATCGACGGCCAGTAGCACCGCCCGGCGGTTGAGTCGTGCATCGCCCAGATCCAAGGTCTCGAATTCTTCCGCTGCCCAGCTCACACCCATGCTCCTGTCATGACAAATCCGTCATCCTACGAGATGTGTATAACGGGATGGGTCTGAGCGACACCTTGGCAAGGAAGGACGCAGCTCAGTTACCGATTACACTCACCAAAATCATTTGTTTCATAGACCTACTGTCTCATGCCAGCCCGTCACCGGGCTGACTTTTGCAGACTTTCCCTAGGTAAGGGTGGCACCCCTGAATATTTCCCTGCCGAGCGCGGCGGACACAAGAATGAAGATCGACATCATCAGCAGTGACGGCATCCACGCCTCGGAGAAGGAGGCGCTGGAGCGCATGCGGCAGGCGTTCAATGCGTCTGAGTTCAGCCTGAAGTGGCAGGGCTACGCTGGCTTCATGATGATGGACACCACCTACCGGGATCGCGAGATCGACTTGGTGCTGCTGACCCATGATCGCTTGCTGCTCATTGAGCTCAAGAAGTGGCGTGGCAAGATTGAGCCGATGCAAGACCACTGGCTGCGCGACGGCGACGACATGGGACGCTCTCCAGTCAAAGTGCTCGCTGACAAATGGAAGATTCTCTCGTCCAAGATCCGCAACCGCCTCATCGAGCCGGCCAGGTCCGTTTACATCGACTACCGCGTCGTGATGTGCGGAACAGCAGATTTCTCTGCGATCCCTGATGATGAAAAGGCCTTCGTCCTGACGCTCGACCAGTTCCTGAAGATCGCCAAGCAGGGCGGATATCGGCAGGAGTTTGGCAACCCCTGCGCAGGTAAGCCCAACCTGCATCTGCAGACTTTCACGCAGTTCTTCCGTGGCCGGGACTTTAAGCCCGCCGGCTTTTCGTTCGGCAACTTCCAGATCGTGGGCGAGGCGACCTTTCCGCATCCACAGGGGCTGTACAAAGAATACAAGTCGGTCAAGAAGGACGACCAGCGGCATGAAGCCTTGCTGCGGCGCTGGGACTTCTCCGCGCTTACCGGCATCGCCGACACCCTCGATGAGCGGGCGCGCATCGCGCTGCGCGAGCACAAGGTGCTCGGCTTCATCCATGAGCAGTGCGAGCAGCTGGATGGCGTGGTGCTGCAACCACTGTCCCATCCCACCCGGGACGACATCGACGCGGACTTCTGCGAGCTCTACCGGCTGCCCTCGCGTCAGCTGCGGCTCAACGAGTTCGTGCACCGCCACGGGCAGGACCTGTCGTTTGCGGACCGTCTGGCCTTGATCAAAGTGTTGCTGTCGCACTTCGCTGAACTGCATGATGCCGGCGTGGCCCATCGCGACGTCAGTGACCACAGCCTGTGGCTGGAGCGGCCGTCGAAGGTGTCCATCTCTGGCTTCCTGATCGCCTACTTTCCCGAGTCGGGCACGGTTGGGCCGTTGCGAGATAACCTGCGTGCCGGCAAGGCCGTGCTGCCCGAGGATTCCGAACTGGGCGAAGGCGAGCCCAGCGATGCATTTCGGGGTGACGTCTACCTTCTCGGCGCGGCCGCGCACCACGTGCTGTTCCTACGCCTACCGCGTCAGATGGAAGGGTTTTTCCTATGGGAGCCCCCAGAGGGGGCCGACTGCGATCACGGCCTGGCCGCCTGGTTCGCCCGAGCCATGGATTGGGTTCCATCGGCGCGCTTTGCGAACGCCCGCGAGATGCTGGACGCCTTGAACGCTCTACCGGTCGGCCGACCGTCAAGAGCCGAGGTGGATCTACGCGCCTTCGAGGCCTACCGCAGCGAAGTCATGCCAATGGTGACCTATCCGCTTGAGGAAAACATCAAGCAGGGCCATAGCCATCTCTACCGCTCGACCGTGGGCGGACGTCCGGTGTCAGTGAAGGTCTGGTACGGACGGCAGCCTGACCCGAAGCGTCCAGAGGAGACTCATGCGCTGAAGATGTTCCTGGACAAGGCCCGCCTCGTAAAGACTCAGCCCTGTGCCTCGCTAGCGTCAGTGGTGGATTTCGGAATCTCGGACGCGGGCACCTTCCTGGTCCAGCACTGGGTGGAGGGGCAGGGTCTCCTGGACGCCGGCGCGGCGTGTCCCGCGGCGCGCGAGATCCTCACGCTGTGTCACCAGCTGGTCAAGGCTACGCTGCATCTGCATGGGCTGGACCTACAACACGGCGATCTGCACCCAGGAAATGTCTTGATCGAAGGTGCCGACGTACGCTTCATCGATGCCATCGACATGGTGCAAGGTGGCGCGGCCGCCCCCCACAACCCGGCCTATGCGCCCGCGGACTACGAGTCTGTTTCGCCCGAGCAGCGCGATTGTTATGCCGTGGCGAAGATGTGTAGGGAACTGCTGGACGGTGTTGCGTTCTGGGAAGGGATTGATGCAATCCCCTTGCGTGAGGAGATCCAGCGCTGCCTGGACAGAGAACTGCGCGTGCATGCGCTCGACCGCATCGAAGACGCTCTCGCACAGCTGCTTCATCCGCCATTGCTCGACACCGGGCCGCGGCTGGTCGTTCAGATGCGCCAACTCACTTCGCGCACGTCGCTGGCGGGCGACAACGGTGCGTTCCATGTGGGGGTGGCGATCGAACGGGTGCGCAATGGCCGGCAACAGCCCCACGTAGAAGTGTCGCTGTCCGGGGTGCGTCGGCGCCTGCTGATCCTGCTCAAGCCTACGACGCTCGACTTTGCGTCGCTGCGTGTGCATGAGATGCCGCACAGCCAGTTCGTGCGCATGGCCACCCAGGCGACCGCGACGCTGAAAGCAGAAATCCAGTTCGAGCCCGCGCCTGCCGACGATGCCAGCGACTTGCTGGCGGCCCTGGAGGCGATCGGCGAGGTCCGCCAGGCCATCGACGCTGCCCGCGCCCAAATCCTCGGCCTCGACGCGCCCGAGGAGGAACTCGACGTGGGCGACGAAGGCCTGGCAGGCGTGCCACGCGCCGCTCCGCCGACCGAGGCGTTGTGGCGAGCTATCCTCGATGCCGAAGAGGCCACGTTGCCCGAAGTCGAGATCGCCGCGCAGGTGGCGCGCGAGATGGGGCGCCGCGATAAGCTGCGTATTCCGTATCGCAAGGAGGGCGAGGCGCTTGACTACGAGTCCGACGCAAAGGTCGAGGCCCTGCAGGAAATCAACGGTGAGCTGGTGAAGGTCGGCGACATCGACATGCGCGAGACCACCCAGGCCATCCTGGCGATCGACAACCCACGCATCCGCATACAGACTGGCGTGGGCGATCGGATCAAGCTGCGCAGCCAGCAGGATCTGTCTTCGTTTCGCCGCCGACATCTTGCCGTCACCCGTATCCTGGGGCGCGAATCGGTGCTGCCCGACCTGGTCGACTACTTCGATCCGGTGCAATGCCCACTGCCGCAGGCCCTGAACGCCCCTCCCACCGATGCAGAACTGGATGCCTACGACCGTCACAACGATTCGGGACAGTTGGTGTTCTCCCTCAATCGGCAACAGCGGGACGCCTTTGCCAAGCTGTGGTCCCAGGGGCCACTGAGCCTGCTGCAAGGGCCTCCAGGCACGGGCAAGACGTCCTTCATCGCCTCCTTCATCCACTACGCGATGTCCCATGGCGCGCAGAGCATCCTGCTGGCAAGCCAGTCGCACGAGGCAGTGAACAACGCCGCCGAGAAAGTCATCGGACTGTGCCAGCGCACGGACCTGCCGCTGGACGTGGTGCGCTTCGGGGCTGAGGGCATGGTGTCCGAGCAACTGCGGCCGCACCATTCGGCGTCCATCCTGCAAGCCTACCGCGATCTGTTTCGATCCGAGATGCGCCAGCGCGTCGCAGCGCTCAATCGCAACCTGGGGCTGCCCAATGCCTTCGTGGAGGCATGGTTCGACATCGATGTCCACCTCGGACGCCTGTTGAGGGACATCGAGCGGTTGACGCGCAAGTGCTCGGAAGCCCATGCGACGGGGGAGGACCTCGCATCGGTGGCCGCGCGCATCGGGCAACGCACCGAACGTCTACGCACGTTGGCGCGGGAGAAGTTCGGCGTACTCGATGTAGCCGAGCCAACCGAGACGATTGCCCAGCTACGACGCGCCGCGATGGAGGCCCATGGAGTGACCTCAGCCGACGCGGTTTCCAAGCTCGACCAGGTCATGGCGATGGCACAGGAATGGGTGGATCGGCTGGGGACGCTGCGCGGCAATTTCGAGGAGTTTCTCGCCAAGACGCGGTCCCTGGTGTGCGGCACCTGCGTGGGACTGGGGCGCTCCCAGTTCGGGGTGGCCCGCAACCGCTATGACTGGGTGATCGTCGACGAGGCGGCCCGGGCCACGCCGGGCGAGTTGGCCGTCGCGATCCAGTCGGGGCGCCGCGTCTTGCTGGTCGGCGACCACCGTCAGTTGCCGCCGCTCTACACCGAGCCACTCGTGCGCCGGATCGCAGCGGACCTGCAATGGTCGGACCGCTCGGTGCTCACTCGCAGCGACTTCGAGCGCGCCTTCGAGTCAGACTACGGCCGCCAGGTCGGCGCGACCCTGCAGACGCAGTACCGCATGGCGCCGCCGATCGGCGAGTTGGTGTCTGCCTGCTTCTATCCAGTGCCGCTGCAGCCCGGCCGCGGTGACCCGCCGCCGTGGTTCGATCAGTTACCCGACCGCATCCGCGCGGTCGTGACCTGGGTCGATACGTCGGACGCCGGGCGCGAATCCCACGACAGGCCCAAGACCCCGGGTTTCGACAATCTCTATGAGGCGCGCGAGATCCTGGACCTGCTGCGCGCGATCTGCACCAGTGGGCCCTTCGTCCAGTCCTTGATAGACCACAGTAACGAGGAGGAGAAGCCGATCGGCGTCATTTGCATGTACGCCGCGCAGGAGCGCCTGTTGCAACGCATGCTCAGCGAACAGGACTGGGCCACGGGCTATCGGCGGTTGATCAAGATCGACACCGTCGACAGTTACCAGGGCAAGGAAAACCGGATCATCATCGTGTTGACCACGCGCAACAACAGCCGCTTCGAGCAGGGGTTCCTGAGCAGCAACGAGCGGGTGAACGTGGCGATCTCGCGCGCTATGGATCGACTGGTTATCGTTGGAGCGGCTCGCATGTGGCGCGAGCGCCACCAGCATTCGCCTATGGGGCGGGTGCTCGCGCACATTGAGGCGCAGCGGGACGACAAGGCGTTCGCGATGGTTCAGGCATCAGCGTTGGAAAGGAGGCCGGCATGATCACCCTCGAGGAACAACAACTGCGCGAGCACCTCGCGGTCGATGAGATCACGTTCGCCATCCCCGCGCAGAGCTTTGCGATCTCGTGCGCCATCAGTGCTGAAGAAGCGCTGCCCGTGGTGACGGAGTTCGCCCTGCGCATCGCGTACGTCTGCGGCACGCTCAGCCCCGCGCAGATCCAGGATTTCTTCGGTTTCTCGAAGAAAGAGACCGATGCTGTGCTCAAGTCCCTGCTCGACGAGCGGCTGCTGCAATGGAACGACGAGCACCTGGAACTCACCACTTACGCTCTGGCGCGCTTCCAGGACAGCTCGGACAATCTGCCGCGCTTCTTCAAGATCCAGGACTGGAACGCTGAAGTCGTGTTCGACCTGATCAGCTTCAGTCCGGCGGGACGTCCTAGCCGCCTGAAGCGGGTGCGCTCCCAGATCGAATTGGCGACACGCAACTTGGACAAGCAGTCGCGCACGCGGCAATACGCGGAGCAGTCCTTCCAGCAGAACTTCCGCCAGATCTGCACCAAAGAGAAGGCCGAGATCTACAAGATCAGCGCCATCGATGCTGGCGAGCGCTTCAGTATTCCCTTGTCATGCAAGTTTCACCTTGACCTCAGCGGGCAGACGAGCATCCGTCGTGACATCGACGACGAGAGCTTCGGCAGCCGGTTGGAAATCTCCGAGGCGATCACCGACGCGCTGGCCAGCCAGGAGCGGGGTGACAACGAACGCTTGCGGGACTTCATACAGACATTTGATGACACGCTGCTGCAGCGCTACGTGATTGGGGAAGCGTTCGATCTGCGTCGCTATGCCGAGGAGGTGCATCTGACCCGGTCCGTGCATCCTGAGGACGACCGCGTAACGCCGATGTTGGGCGCCCTATACCTGGCACGCAATGCGGCGTTGCTGCTGGAGCGCATCCAGGCAGCGATGGCGCTGACGGACACACTGGTTGAGACTGAGTCGCCTTCTACCGAAGTAGCGGAAACCGACACTAGCGAGCCTGCAGAAACGACGCATCCCGCGCAGTGGGAGGCCCTGTGGTGGGCGCCGCAGTCGCCGTTGTGGGCACGCACGCGCAGTGCGCGCGATCTGGCGCAGAAGATCGACCGGTTGCTGGTCTCCCAAGGCGGCGAACGCGCGTCAACAGGGCTGCAGGTCGTGGTACCGACCGCTCGCCGCTCGCCACGAGAGCGCCTGGCCGTGTACCAGGACCAGTTCAGCCGCCTGCTGGCGGCGGATGTCGTGTTGATGGATGGGAGCTTGGAACTTTTGATTGTGCCAGGCGCGTTGGTTTGTGCCATGTTTCACTTCAACTTGGCTCACAACGCGACGGCCGTGCCGATCGGCTTCCTGTCGTCCGCCCCTGCGCACATAGCATCCGCGGGGGCGCTGGTTTCAGCACGAATGCGAGGCCGCTCGGACAGCGTCACTGCGGCGCGCGAGGAGGGCGGTGCGACTCTGATCGAAGCTCTGGCGCAACTGGTGGCACGCCTGACACCGCCACGCGAAGTTGACGCCGATGGGCCCAAAAAGGGTGGCCGCGCTCGACTGACGCGGAAGAAGTAGCGAGAGAACACAGGTTCACCATGACCTTCGATCTGGAGGGAGGCATCCATTACATCCCTGTAGTTGGGTTTACCCCGTGTAGGGCCCTGGGTAAGCGTCCGGCGAACTCCATACTTGACCGCCCACGCGGTGCGTGCTTGGCGCTCAGGCGCTGGCCTCGCCGGCGGGCTGCCAGCGGTGCGGCAGCAGCTCCTCGATCCGGCTGTTCGGGTGCGT
>JACCEE012471801.1_pt1 | contig 10412 bp, 8 predicted proteins | sample 7449931 | NCBI WGS metagenome assembly JACCEE01 (sample SAMN15323457, study PRJNA562643) | freshwater metagenome | isolation source: river surface water | place: USA:Blue River Watershed | collected 2017-08-19 | reverse complement strand
TAGGCAAAATAAAATTTTTTCGCCCTGTCCTTTTTCAGCCTTAGGCAAAATAAAATTTTTTCGCCCTGTCCTTTTTCAGCCTTAGGCAAAATAAAATTTTTTCGCCCTGTCCTTTTTCAACCTCAGGAATCCAAACAATCTTCCTGCCGAAATTCTTCGCAAAGCGAAGAATTTCGGCTCTTTAAGAGGGGTTTGGGATTCTAAGGTTTTATTTTTTTTAATAAAAAAAAATAAAACCTTAGCAAAACAAAAAAAAATATAATACAATCCTTAACTTAATGACATTATAAATCTGCCTCTACAAATATATCTCCTGTACGGGCGAATTCATATATTCGCCCTTCTCAAATATTTTTTCAGCCTTAGGCTGTAGAAAACCTACGGCTCTGTCCTTTTTCAACCTTAGGCAAAATAAACAAAAATATTTTTCCCTACAAAACATATTGCTATTTTATAAATATTGATTATAATTTATACTAATTTTTTTAGGTTTGTTATGAATAAAAAAATAATAATTTTAATTCTTTTCATAATAACAGCAGTCGGTTATTTGATTGTATCTTCCTTTTTAAACAATAAAGTAGGTTATTTTTCCGTTTCGGAACTTGTTACAAACAAAAATTTTTATGTTGATAAAAATATTAAAGTGATTGGAACTGTTGTTGAAAATTCCTTATTTGAAAAAATAAACGGAAATGAAAAAGTTTATAAATTTAAAATAAAAGATAAAGATACGGGAAAAAACGAAACAGAAGTTATTTATTCAGGAATAATTCCCGATTCTCTTCAAAGCAACGGTGAAGTAATTTGTTCGGGAGTTATTAAAAACGATAATATTTTTTATGCAACTTCGCTGATTGCAAAATGTCCGTCAAAATACGAATCAAGAGGTGATAAACATCCTGATGAAGTAAAAATGAAAAAGGAATAAAATGGGAGCAATAGGATTATTTTCTTTATATTTGTCGTTTATATTTGCTGTTATTGCATTAATTTTTAATATATTTTTCACCAAAAAGCTTTTTTTTACCGAAAATATTCAAAACATTGATGTTTTAACCGAAAAATACTTTAAATTATCAAAAAAAATAACATTAATTCCGATTGGATTAATAATTATATCAACTTTGTCTTTAATTTATTCATTTATTGCAAATGATTTTTCAATAAAATATGTTGCTCAATATTCCGATTCGAAAACCCCGATTTTATATAAACTGGCATCTCTTTGGGGCGGACAACAGGGAAGTTTGTTATTTTGGTGTTTCACTCTTGCGGTGTTTATGTCGGTGTATTTGTTTACATTTAAAGAAAAAAAACTTTTTATTCCCTCAAATGTATTTTTGCTTATTTACTTTGTATTTTTTGTTTACCTTGTAATTATTCATTCAAATCCTTTTGAACCTTTTGATTCTCAAAACGAAATTCCTGTTGACGGAATAGGTTTAAATCCGCAGTTGTTAACATTTTCAATGTTAATTCATCCTCCTCTTTTATATTTCGGCTATATCGGTTTTGCAATTCCGATAAGTGTGGGATTTGCTTTTTTATTGCTTAAAGATTATGAAATCAAATGGACTGAATTTATTCGTAATATTACAATTTTGAGTTTTATGTTTTTAACAATGGGAAATATTTTGGGAGCTCAATGGGCTTATACCGAACTTGGTTGGGGCGGTTATTGGGCATGGGATGCCGTTGAAAATGCTTCTTTTATGCCTTGGATAACTTCTGTTGTGTTTATTCATTCGATAAATATTTTTGAAAAAAAAGGAATATTTAAATTTTGGGTTATAAGCTCATTAATTATAACATTCTTTTTAACAATATTCGGAACATTTATAACACGTTCGGGAATTATTGAATCAGTTCATGCTTTTGCAAAATCTTCAATCGGTTGGTATTTTTTAGGCTTTTTATTTATATTTTTCTTATATTCCGTTTATTTGATTATAACAAGATTTGCATATTTTAAATCAAATGAAAAAATAGACAGCTTTTCATCAAAAGAAAGCGGATATTTATTCGGAAATATTTTATTTATGATTTCAATTGTTGTTATTATGTTCGGAACTTTGGCTCCGACTTTGTTTAAACATTTCGGTAAAACAATTTCAATCGAACCGAGTTTTTTTAATGAAGTTTTTACTCCGATAGCTGTCGGAATTCTGTTTTTAATGGGATTAACACCTCTTTTGACTTGGAAAAACACACCTTTAATCACAATTAAGAAATTAATATTAGTTCCTTTTGTTATTTCATTAATTTCGGGAATAATTTTTTATATTTTCAATAAAGATGATTTTAATTTATATTTATTTTATAACTTTTTAATTATAATTTTTGCAGTTTTTAATATTATATCGTTTTTAATTGAGTTTTACGGCGGAATTACTTTATACGGAAAAAAAATATTTAAAGAAAATGCAAAAAAATACGGCGGATATATTATCCATTTGGGAATTGTGTTAATATTTATCGGGGCAACGGGAGGAAACTTTAAAGTTGAAAAAAGCGGAGTTATTAAAAAAGGTGAATCGGTTTCAATAAAAAATTATAAATTAACTTTCAAAGAATTAAAATATGATAATTCGGATGTTTTGGCTGATAAAATTTTTGCAACTCTTGACATTCACAAAGACAACAGTTTTTTAACATCAATTTATCCTCATAAAAGTTATTACAACAATATGACTCAGGGAATGACTTCCGAAGTTGAAATTATAAGCAGTTTATATGAAGATTTATATGTAGTTCTTGACGGAATTGACAATGAAAATGAAAAAATATTTTTAAAAATATATATCAATCCGCTGATGATTTGGATTTGGATTGGCTTTTTTGTTATGACAATGGGAACAATAATTATTTTACTTCACAAAAGAAAAGTTAAAATTCCGTAACAAAGAATATTTAAGAAAATAATAAATAACTTGATAAAATTATTTGATTATGTTACTTTTAAGTTGTTGTATTTTGGGGGATTTAATGAACAGATATATATTTTTCGGATTATTATTGATAACAGGTTCTCTTGTTTTTTGGGCTTATGAAGATAAAGAAAAAACGGAAAAATATAATAAAGAACCAAAAATAACTCAGGAATACAGAGAAGAAATGTTCAAAAAGAAAGTATATGACGAAGAAACCAAAAAAGATACAGATGCCTCAATAACAACGGGTTTTAACCCGTTGAAAGATGAATCCCAAAAAGATACAGACAAATCAACAACAGCAAATTCCAATCCGTTGAAAGATGAATCCGAAATTGACCCGAATTTAACAGATGTTGATTATTACAATAATGCAATAAAATTTCAAAATGAAAATAATATGTCCGAAGCATTATTAAATATTGAAAAAGCAATAAAATTAAAAAAAACATTAAAATATCTTCAATATAAAGCATATTATTTGCAAAAATCGGAAAAATATAATGAAGTTATAAATTTTATTTATGAAACTATTGATTCAAGTGAATTTGAAAATGATTATTATGCATATTATTTGCTTGGTGAAGCTCAATTTGCTTTAAAAAAATATACTCAGTCAAAAGAAAGTTATAAAAAATCAATAGAATTAAACAACCAATATCAATATGCTTATTTGGGTTTGGGAAAATCATTATATCATCTTGATTCTAAAAAAAAAGCAATTGAATATTTGCTTATTGCAAAGAAAAAAAATATAAAAGGTGAAGATGTTGATGATTATTTATGCAAAAGTTACAAAGATTTAAATGACGAAGATAATGCAATAAAATATTGCAAATAGATGAATATTCTTTTTTTTGTTTTATTATTCAATTATAACATTTCAAGCAGCTTTTCGGGAGGAATGGATTTTTATAGGCTTCCTGACTATTCAACTCAAAAATATATTGAAATAATAAACTTTGACAGTGATGAATATTTGGTATTTGACACAAAATATTTTACATTATTAACGTATTTTCAAATAACTCAGCCGATTGGATTTGATTCAAGAGAAAAAGAAAGTTACGGAATTGAAAAACACACAATGGAAATGAATCAGTTTGAATTAAATTTTAAATATAAATTTATTGATTTGTCTTACGGACGTATTTATTCTTTTAATATGGAGCCGTTTAAACAGGTTGACGGTTTTAAAATAAATTTAAATCTTTTTAATTTTTATTTAAAGTATTTACAGGGTTCTTCTGTTACTTACAGTGATTTTTTGGGTAAAAAATATTTTTTTGATAATTATAAAGAAGTTGATTATGATTATAAATCAATATTATTAGGTTATTATTACAAAAAAAGCAACTTAAATATAAATTATTTTGAGCAATTGTTAAAAGATGATATTGTTTTAAAAAAACTTAACTTCAACTTAAACGGCGAATATAAATCATTTTACTTAACAATAAATTCAAAATATATGGTTGACTTAAATGAAGTAAATATTTTTAAAGCACAAACAAAATATAAGAATTTCGGAGTATATTTTGATTATTACAAACCTTTTTTTGTTTATGATTCGATTTTTAATATTTTTGACATTCAGCCTTTTAATCAAACGGGAATATTTTTTGAAAATGAATTTATAACAACATCTGTTTATAAATCAAATAACACAAATTCTTATGGTATTGAAAATGATGTATATTATTTTAATTTTTTCGGAAAAATAAATTATTTATATGATGAATATATCGAAATTTATATTGGTTTTGAGAAAAATTACGGAATAAACTCACAATTATATTATAATTTTGTTGAAAATTTATATTCTTATGCAATAAATTCATATTATAAGTATAATTTCGTTAAATTCAGTTATTTAACAGTATATTTATCGGGAATTTATAACGAAATTTACAATTTTCAGTTAAAAAGCGGAATAAATTTCATAAATGAATTTTAAATATTGATTTTAAGAGTAAATTATTATAAATTGAGTAAATAACAATAAATTTTATTTATTGTTATTTACAGGGGAATATTTATGAATAATGATAAAATAATCACAATAAATTTGTCGGATGAATCAATTTATGAAAGTTTTACAACAGGAATTATTTTAACTGACAAATACGGAATCATAATTTATTGTAATAAATATTTTGAACAAATGGTTCAATATTCTTCCAAAGAACTTATGAATATAGAAACACCGATATTATTTCATGAAAAAAAAGAACTTCGCAATTATGCAAAAAAGTTAGCTTCCGAACTTGATGAAATAATTGTTAATGATTTTGATGCTTTAATATTTAAAACAAAAAAAGGCTTTTCAAATGTTAATGAATGGAGTTATATCTTAAAGAACGGAGAAAAAATTTTTGTGGTTGTTTCATCTGTTATTGTTAAAATAAATAACGAAACTGCTTATTTGTTTATGATAAGAGATGTAACAAAAGAAAAAACAGCCGAGGATAAAATTAAAAAACTTTCAATTGCGGTTGAACAATCGGGAAATATGATTTTAATAACGGATATAACCGGAAAAATAGAATATGCAAATAAAAAATTTTTAACAACAACCCAATATACATTTAATGAAGTTATGGGTAAAACTTCGAAAATATTAAATTCGGGAAAACAAGACAAAAGTTATTATGAAAATATGTGGAAAACAATTTTAAGCGGAAATGAATGGAAAGGAGAATTTCATAATAAGAAAAAAAACGGTGACTACTATTGGAATTCTGTTATAATTACCCCTATATTTGACGAAAATAAAGTAACTCATTTTGTTGCAATAGGAGAAGATGTTACAGAAAAAAAAGAGTTGGAAGAAAAAATTATTAAATTTGCAACAATTGATGTTTTAACAAACACATACAACCGAAGAATGTGTTTTGAATTTTTGGAACAGCAAATGAAATTTGCAATAAGAAATAAAACAGCATTAACAATTTGTTTTATTGATGTTAATAATTTGAAAGTAATAAATGATAAATTGGGACATAAGTACGGAGATGATTTAATAATTACTGTTTCAAACATTTTAAAACAATCAAAAAGAGAATCAGATGTTTTATGTCGAATAGGCGGTGACGAATTTCTAATGATACTTCCAAACAGTAATTTAACAAACTCGGAATTTTTATGGGAAAGAATTTCAGATAATATTGATAATTACAATAGAAAAAGTGAGAAAATTTACAATATATCATTAAGTCACGGATTAGCGGAATACAATCGGGAAGAAATTACAATAGATGAATTTATTTCAATTGCGGATAAAGAGATGTATAAAGAAAAAATAAATATGAAGAGAAGAAAATAATATGTTTAAATCAATAAAGATAAAAATTATTCTTTTTTTATCAATTATTTCAATAATATTTGCTTTTGTTATATTTTTAATGGGTTATTTGGAAACAAGAAATATAACAAGAACTTTAAATTTACAAAAACATGAAAAAAACATATTACTCAATAAATCAATAAATAATCTGAGTAATAATTTAAAAATGTTTTCTTATGATTATTCTGTTTGGGATGAAGTTGTGATTTTTTTGGAAACAAAAGATTTGGTTTGGGCAAAGAATAATCTTGATACAGGTGTTGAAACATATAAAGTTGATTATATATGGGTTTTTGATTTGAATTACAATTTAGTTTATTCTTTTGAAAATAAAGATAAAGATAAATTTAATCCCTTTAATAAAAGTTTTTTTGAAAATTTCATCAAAAACAACAACTATTTTAATCACTTTTTTATGAAACATAATGATGTTTTTATTGAAATTATGACAGCACCGATTCAGCCATCAAATGACATAAAAAGAATAACACCTCCCAAAGGATATTTTATAGCAGGAATGGAATGGAACGAAGAATACATCAAAAATTTGGAAGTGTTTAATTCTTCAAAAATAGAGTTGGTTGGTTTTGAAAATAAAAAAGAGTTTAATTTTGACAAAACAATAATAGTTTCCAACAAGATTTTATATTCTTATGACAGCAAACCTGTTGCAAAAGTTTATGCGATAACCAAATCCACTCTTATAACCAAATTAATGGATTTTATCTCTTATAAAATGTTTGTTTTTTTTGTTTTTGCATTATTGATAGTGGTTTTGATTGTAATTTTTTTAAATATGTTTTTGAATAAACCAATCAACATTATATCAAACACATTAAAAACAGGAAATCTAAATGAATTGTCAAAACTTGAAAGACAAAATAATGAATTTTCGAATATTGCTCATTTGATAATAGAATTTTTTAATCAAAAAAAGCAACTTGAACAAACAAAAAATGATTTGGAAACAGCTAATAAAATAAGAGATGAGTTTATAACAAATATTTCACATGAAATAAGAACTCCCATTAATGCAATTATAGGGTTTTCGGAATTATTGAAAGATTCAATTACAATCAAAAAATACAAAGATTATCTTAACGGAATAAATTTAAGCAGCAATAATTTGCTTCTTTTGGTTGATGATATGATAAATCTCACAAAACTTAATATGAATATTATTGACAAAAATATGGATATTATTGATATTTCTGTTTTATGTGATAAAATAGGTCAATTTTTCTATTTTAAAATAAAAGATAAAAAATTAAATTTTATTATAGATTTGGAACAAAATTTGCCGAATAAAATATATATGAATGAATGCTATTTAAGACAAATATTAATAAATTTATTGTCAAACGGATTAAAATTTACACAAAACGGTTTTGTGAAGTTAACAATAAAGCACAATCTTAAAGAAAATAATTTAATTGATTTGATTTTAATTGTTGAAGACAGCGGAATAGGAATAACAGAAGAAACAAAATCAAATATTTTTAAAATATTTTACCAAAAAGAATTGGGAAGTACTCGAAAATATGAAGGATTGGGTTTGGGTTTACCTATTGTAAAAAAACTGCTTGATTACTTAAATGGTGAAATTGAAATTGAAAGTGAATTAAATAAAGGAAGCAAATTTAAAATAATTATTAGAAATATACTTCTTTATGAAGAACAAATGAAAAATACTACAAAAATAAATTTAAACTTAAATAATAACAATATTGACTCAAAAACAGAATTTATTTCAAAAGAAAATTTTGAAATATTAATTACTTTTTATAAAAACAAAATAGCAGAAGTGAAAAGCAAAATGAGTATAGATGAAATTTCTCTGTTTGCTGAAAATATTAAAGAATTTGCAATTAAAAACAATATTAAAACAATCGAAAATTACAGTGAAAAATTGATTGATGCTTCGAATTCTTTCAATATAGATGAAATAAATGAATTACTATCTGATTTTGATAATGTTTTAAAACTGTTGGAAATAAAAAATACTTGAATTAAATTAAATTATGAGTTATAACTTAGTGTTTTTTTGAGGTTTTATGAAAATACTATTATTGATTATTTTTACTATATTTTTATCATCTTGTTTTCCTTCTCCTACAACCTTTGACGGACAATACACACCGAAAGTTGCAGCAGAAAAAAATCTTGAATGGTGTAAAGATGCAACCGACAGAGGTTATTATGAAGAAGCTAATCAATATCTTGATTTTGTAAAGAAAAATTTTCCTTATGAACTTGAAATTCAGGAAAAAGTTCAGGTTATGTACGGAGATATTTTATTTGCACAGGCAGATTATATTTCTGCAATCGAACTTTATCAAAATTTTATAAAACGTTATCCTGATTCTTTATTTGTACCGGAAGCTCAATTTAAAATTGCATTATCTTATTATAAAGAAATTCCTTCGGATTTCTTTTTACTTCCTCCGCCTTATGAAAAAGATAAGGATTCTTTGATTAATGCAAGAGAATCTTTAATGTTTTATATAGGAAAATATCCAAAAGACAAAAATATCACAGAATCAAAAAAAATGCTTGAAACTGTTCTTGATTATATTGTTCAATATGAATATTATGTGGGTAATTTTTATTATGAAAGAGAAAAATATCAAGGTGCGATTTGGAGATTTGAACCTATTTTAAGAAATTATCCCGGTTCTTCTTATGAAAAAGATATCTTATACAAAATAATAAAAAGTTATTTGGAATTGAAAAATAAAGAAAAAGTTGTATATTTTACAGAACTTTATTTAAAAAAATATCCGAAAGATGAATTTTCAATTGAGTTGAAAAACATGAAATAACAGGGGGAATTATGAAAAACAATATCAGAATTTTAATTGTTGAAGATGATATTATAAGCAAAAATTTAATGCTTGCAATATTGAATCCTTATGCTGAATGTGATGTTGCCAATAACGGAAAAGAAGCAATGGAAAAATTTAAAGAAGCTTTGGATGCCGGAAAACCTTTTGATTTGATGTGTCTTGACATTATGATGCCTGAAAAAAACGGACATGAAGTTTTAAAAGAAGTAAGAGAATATGAAGAACAAAAGGGAATTACAAACATCAATAATATTACAAAAATAATCATGACAACAGCATTAAGCGATTTTAAAAATGTTGCAGAAGCATTTAAGTCACAATGCGAAGGTTATTTGGTAAAACCAATAAGAAAAGAAAAACTATTAAAAACCATTCAGGAATTATTTCCGACTTTTGAAATATAAGGGTTAAATGATACACAAACATTATTTATCGGAAACAATAAATAACATTAAAAACAATAATATTGATTTAAAGTCTTATTTATTTGACATTTGCGAAAATATTGAAAAAAATGATACTAAAATCAAATCTTTTTTATCAGAACCAAGCAAATTTGACAGATTGATTTTTGAATTGTCACAAAAGGATAAAAATCAGCCGTTTTACGGAATTCCTATCGGAATAAAAGATTTGTTTGTTGTTGACGGTTTTGAAACAAAATGCGGTTCTTTTTTACCGTCTGAATTATTTTCTGGTGAAGAAGCTGAAATTGTTAAATTATTAAAATCAAAAGGTTTTTTAATTGCAGGAAAAACAGTAACAACCGAATTTGCATTTTCCGAACCGAATGAAACTCTAAATCCTCATAATATAAATTACTCTCCGGGTGGTTCAAGCAGCGGTTCTGCAGCAGCTGTAAGTTTTGGATTTATTCCTGTTGCAATAGGAACTCAAACAATCGGTTCAATTTCACGCCCCGCATCTTATTGCGGAGTTATCGGATTTAAACCGACTTACGGAAAAATTTCAACAAAAGGAGTAATTCCGTTTTCTCCGTCGGTTGATACAATCGGTTTTTTCACACAGGATATTGACGGAATGATAATTTTAATTAAGAATATTTTTGAAAATTATTCCGAATCATCAAATTTGAAACAGCCAACCATCGGAATTCCGGTTGGAAGTTATTTAGCCCAAACATCAAAAAACATCAAAGAAAATTTTTATTCAAATGTTGAAAAACTGAAACAAAAAGGTTACTTGATAAAAGAAGTTGATTTATTCGGTGATATCGATTTAATAAATAAAAATCACAGAATTATAATTGCAAAAGAATTTTCGATT
>JACCEE010770753.1_pt1 | contig 10412 bp, 11 predicted proteins | sample 7449931 | NCBI WGS metagenome assembly JACCEE01 (sample SAMN15323457, study PRJNA562643) | freshwater metagenome | isolation source: river surface water | place: USA:Blue River Watershed | collected 2017-08-19 | reverse complement strand
GCCTGGCAGGAATCGAACCTGCGACCTACTGCTTAGAAGGCAGTTGCTCTATCCGACTGAGCTACAGGCGCATTATTTGAACGGGGTAAGTCTACCGATCACAACAGGTAAGGTTTGACCCTATGGCTGAGTTTATTTACACGATGAAAAAGGCGCGCAAAGCGCATGGCGACAAAGTAATTCTTGATGATGTCACCTTGATGTTTTTGCCTGGCGCCAAGATTGGTGTGCTCGGACCAAATGGAGCTGGTAAATCAACAGTTCTGCAAATCATGGCAGGTCTGCAACAACCATCAAATGGTGAGGCGTATTTATCTCCTGGTTACTCAGTGGGAATCTTGTTGCAAGAGCCACCATTAAATGAGGATAAAAATGTTTTGGAGAATGTGCAAGAGGGTGTGGCAGAGACAATTGGATTATTAAATAGATTTAATGCAATCAGTGAAGAGATGGCAAATCCAGAGGCTGATTATGACAAATTGTTAGCTGAGATGGGAACCTTGCAAGAGCAGTTAGATCATCGCAATGCTTGGGATTTAGATTCACAATTAGAACAAGCTATGGATGCTCTTCGCTGTCCACCACCGGAGGCTGATGTGAAGGTTTTATCAGGTGGAGAGCGCAGAAGAGTTGCATTATGTAAATTGCTACTACAAAAGCCAGATTTACTTCTCCTTGATGAGCCAACAAACCATTTAGATGCCGAATCTGTTCTTTGGCTTGAGCAACATTTAAGTAAGTATGAAGGAACTGTGGTGGCAATTACCCACGATAGATACTTCTTAGACAATGTTGCCCAATGGATCCTGGAGTTAGATCGAGGACGTGCTTATCCATATGAAGGAAATTACACAACATATTTAGAGACTAAAGAAGCTCGCATGAAGGTGGAAGGCCAAAAAGATGCCAAGCGGGCAAAGCGATTAAAAGAGGAGCTTGAGTGGGTAAGAATGAATGCCAAGGGCAGACAGACAAAATCTAAAGCACGTCTTGCTCGATATGAAGAGATGGCAGCTGAGGCTGATAAAACACGCAAGTTAGATTTTGAAGAGATTCAAATCCCACCAGGACCTCGGCTTGGTGATGTTGTTGTTGAATGCCAAAACTTAGTTAAAGGTTTTGGTGATCGGATATTGATTGATGATCTCTCCTTTACCTTGCCACGTAATGGAATTGTTGGCGTAATTGGGCCAAATGGTGCTGGTAAAACAACATTGTTTAAAACTATTTTAGGTATGGAAAAAGCTGACTCAGGCTTGGTAAAGGTTGGTGAGACGGTAAAGATTTCATATGTTGATCAATCCCGTGGCGGAATCGATCCCAAGAAATCACTTTGGGAGGTTGTCTCTGATGGTCTAGATTTCATAAAGGTTGGCAATGTTGAGATGCCAAGCCGGGCATATGTTTCTGCCTTTGGTTTTAAGGGTCCTGATCAACAAAAACCAGCTGGAGTTTTATCAGGAGGAGAGCGAAATAGATTAAATCTAGCGCTCACCTTAAAACAGGGTGGAAATTTGTTACTACTAGATGAGCCAACCAATGATTTAGATGTTGAAACTCTCTCCTCGCTTGAAAATGCTTTGCTTGAATTTCCAGGATGCGCAGTTGTGATCTCACACGATCGTTGGTTTTTAGATCGAGTAGCCACCCATATTTTGGCTTATGAGGGAGAATCAAAGTGGTTTTGGTTTGAAGGAAACTTTGAAAGTTATGAGGAGAATAAGATCTCTCGTCTTGGAATTGATGCAGCTCGTCCACATCGTGCTACCTACCGTAAGTTAACTAGATAGGTAGAAGTATTAAATGAAATTCACTAGCAAGGTTTATGTTCGTTGGGCAGATCTAGATGCCTTTGGTCATGTTAATAATGCGGTCTATTTAACCTACGCTGAGTTGGCTCGGGTTGATTGGGGCGGCAAAGAGTTTGCGCCAAAGCAGGGTAGCTCTGTTTTAGTTGAGATGACGGTTGCGCACTCGGAGGTTGATTACCTACTTCCGATTACAAAGTTTGGTGTTGATTATGATGTAAATCTTTGGGTTGAAAGTATTGGTAATACCTCATTCACAATGGCATATGAGGTAACAAGAGATGGTGTGATCTTTGCCAAGATGAAGACAGTTCAGGTGATGATTGATTTAGCCAAGATGAAATCTCGTCCAATTAGTGAGGCTGAAAGAGCATTCTTAAACAAGTATTTAGTTTCGTAAGTAAATGCTTAAATCTAAAATCCATCCAGCTTGGATTGTTGCTGGCATAACCTTTGGCACACTCTTTGCAACCGCAGGTTTTAGAAGCGCACCCTCTGTATTAATCCTGCCGTTGGAAGAGGATTTTGGTTGGCGGCGGGATGTTATTTCACTTGCTGTTGCAATAAATGTTTTACTTTATGGGTTAACTGCACCCTTTGCTGCAGCGTTAATGGAGCGCTTTACTGTTCGCAAAGTTGTAATGGCGGCCTTAACTACAGTTGGCACCGGCGCACTCTTAACAATTTGGATGAGTCAAAGTTGGCATCTAATGCTGCTTTGGGGAGTTGTAGTTGGTGTTGGCACAGGTTCAATGGCATTAGTTTTTGCTGCCACCATTGCAAATAGATGGTTTGTTAAAAGACGAGGGCTAGTAATTGGAATCTTGACTGCAGCAGCTGCCTCTGGTCAATTGGTTTTCTTACCCGGCCTATCAAAGCTTGCCCAAGATCCAGGATGGCGTGCTTCATCTTTAGTAATCGCACTCGGTGCTTATTTAATGGTGCCGTTAATCTTTTTCTTTTTAAAAGAGGATCCACAAAGTATTGGCACGACCCCATATGGTGCAGATCAAGATTGGGTGCCACCTGTATTGCAAAAAGGAAATGCTGCTAAAAATGCGATAGATACTTTAAAGGCAGCATCAAAGGTGAGAAATTTTTGGTATCTAGTTGGCTCATTTTTTGTTTGCGGACTTTCAACTAGCGGTCTTATTGGCACACACTTTATTCCAGCAGCTCATGATCATGGAATGCCAACTGTTACGGCAGCATCACTGCTTGCTTTAATTGGCGTCTTTGATGTGGTGGGAACTATTTTTTCTGGATATCTAACTGATCGAATTGATCCAAGAAAATTACTATTTTTCTACTACCTACTTCGCGGACTTTCACTTTTTTTACTGCCATCAATACTTTTTTCAACACTTCACCCATCAACCTTAGTCTTCATAATTTTCTATGGCCTAGATTGGGTAGCAACTGTGCCACCAACTGTCTTGCTATGCCGTCAGGTATTAACCCCGGAAAAGGGCGCAATTATTTATGGTTGGGTATTTGCTGCCCACCAAGTAGGGGGTGCAATCGCAGCCTTTGGCGCAGCGGTTTTAAGAATTAAATTTGGTGATTACGCAGCAGCGTTTTATGTAACAGGAATTATGTGTGTGATCACAAGTTACTTTGTCTTACAAATTACCTTAAAAGAGAAGGTTAAATCTTGAGCGAAACATTTTATGAAAGAGCGGGGGGTGAGAAGACCTTTAATGATTTAGTCTCCCACTTCTACGCTTTAGTTGCAGTAAATCCAATTCTGCGTCCGATGTATCCAGAAAATGATTTACATGGCGCGGGCCGGCGATTGCAATTATTTTTAGAGCAGTACTGGGGTGGGCCAACTACATATAGCCAGGAACGAGGCCATCCAAGATTGCGGATGCGTCATGCACCATTTCATATCTCACGGATAGAACATGATGCTTGGTTAATATGCATGAAGGATGCGGTTAATGCTCTTGAGATAGGTGATGAGTTAAAGCGTGAGTTATGGGAGTATTTAGAGGCCGCAGCTGCTGCGATGATAAATGCGGCTGAGTAGGTATTACTTTTTGTTTTTAGGTTGAGATTTATTTCCAACCTTTAATATCTCACCATTTCGCAGATACCAAATTGTTCCTTTAGCATCTCTTACAGTTGTAATTCTAAGCCCGACTGTTTCAACAACACCTTGCACATCAAGCACATCAATCTTGTCGCCAACACCATATTGATCTTCAACTAACATAAAGATGCCAGATAAAATATCGCGCACTAAAGTTTGCGCGCCAAGTCCTAATGCCACACCAATCACACCAGCTGAGGCAATAAGAGGGCCAAGATTTAAACCAAACTCAGCTAAAATCATAAAGATTGCGATTAACCAGATCACACCATTTAATGTGGATTTTAAAACAGTGCTTGTTGTTTTAGCCCGCTCCTTTTGTCTAATCCCAGATCGCTTAGGTCCTGGAATTAAATCAGCGGTTGCAACTCGGTTCATAAATTGGGTAATCCAGCGTTGGCCAAAGCGGGAGATAGAAAGGGCCAAGATGATGATTACGGTGATATTTAGGGGTGCCCCGGTGAACCAATCAAGGGCGGGTTGGAAATTCTTTGGCAGTTTCATGGGTAGTAAGTGAAAACCTTAACCCAATTGTAAGAAGGAATCTGCCTAGAAATGCTGTCTTTTTGCCAACCTTCAGGCAAGATATGCCTACGCAGCACGAGCCACGCGCTGCCCCTTAAAGGAGAAAGCTTTCAGTGTCACAAACTTTGGTACTGAACGCCACCTATGAGCCACTAGGTGTCGTATCAGAGCGACGAGCATTGATACTCGTCTTAAATCAGCGCGCTTCAACTGTTGAAGATTCAGATCGCATACTTACCTACGCCCGCGGTTCAATTACATTACCTGCGGTAATTAGATTAAATAAATTTGTAAAGATTCCATATCGTCATGCTGTGCCACTATCTCGCCGAGCAATCTTTGCCCGAGATAACAATCGTTGTGTTTACTGCGGTGTTACCGCAACCTCAATTGATCATGTGATTCCAAGATCAAGGGGTGGCGGACATAATTGGGAGAATGTGGTCTCTGCCTGTCATAAGTGCAATCACTTAAAGGCGGATAAGACATTAAAGGATTTAGGTTGGCGACTTCGCCACACACCACGTGAGCCAGTGGGCGCTGCTTGGCGAATTTTAGGAACAGGCAAACCTCATCGGATATGGATTCCATATTTAAAACCATTTGGGGTAGAGGCGATGGGAGCAGCAAGCGCATGATTGAAGATGGCACCTTTGCAGGCGAGGGTTTAACGATTTTGCAAACACTTACCTACTTTGTGGCAGCCCCAACAATTTTATTTGTGGTGATCTCATTTTTTGCCTATATCACCGCAAAAGAAACTAGAGACAAGAAAAAAAGTAAGCCAGTATCACTTACCTCAATTGAGTAACTTACTTATCCTTAGCTTGAACTCTTAGCGCTCGCTCCAAAGCATCTTTACCTTCAGAGACCAATCTGCGAAGTCCATCCTGACCATCTTTGCCAGTGGTATTTAGCCAATTAGTGGTTTTATCAATCGTCTCTTTAGTGGTTATAAAGGTTGGATACATGCCTGTTGCAAACTTACTTGCCACCTCATATGACTTCTTACCCCATGTTTCCATAAGTAATTCAAAGTAAGGATCAACGTAAGCAGCAAGTAGTGGGCGGTGTAGTGCTCGCATAAAGCCAGCAATCTTTGCCTCTCGTTGTGAGGTAGATAGCTCCTCAGTTGTAATTGATTTCCAAGTCTCAGCTTTTGCCTCTGCAGTTGGTAAGGCTGCTAATGCTGTTGCATGGGAGAGTGAGCCAGTTAAAGTGTTATCTTTTAATAATTCTGCAGATAAGGCAGCCTTATCCATCAAACCTCGCTCTGCTAATGCAATTACAAATGTCCACCTTAAATCAGCGTCAACCTTAAGCCCAGCTAATTTGCCATCTAGTAACTCTTTGATTAAATCATTGTGTTCAGCACTGGATGCAAATGAGGTGAAGTTTCTAGCAAACTGCAATTGGTGATCAGAGCCAGACTTGGCTGCTCTTAACATCTGCTCATAAGCATTGCCAACCTTAAGGCGGGAAGAGTCCCGCTTGCTTGGCGATGAATACAACTCAACTGCGGTAATTAATTGATTTGCGATTATGGTGACAGTTGCAATGTCATCCTCACCTGGCAGACCAGCTAGGGCAATATCAATAAAATCAGTTGCGCTAATTTCAGCATCTCGCAACATATCCCAAGCAGCAGACCAGCAAAGGGCCCGGGTTAGGGAATCATCAATCTTTCCCAGGTGGGCTTTAAGAGTTGCAATTGATCGATCATCAAATCGCACCTTGGCATAAGATAAATCGCGATCATTAATTACTAATAGATCAGCTACTTTTTGACCAGCTAACTCAGTTACAACAGTTTTAGCTCCTGCCACATCTAACTCAACTGATTTTCTAAGTGCGATCCTGCTGCCTGCTAGATCATATAAGCCAACTGCCATTCGATGTGGGCGAAGCTGCGTAGATCCGGCAGGCATAGTTGGCACCTCTTGCAAAACTGCCACAGATTTATAAGTATCATTTTCAATCTCAAGAGATGGTCGCAATGTGTTAACTCCTGCTGTTTGTAGCCAGGTTGAAACCCAAGGCTTTAAATCTCGGCCACTTGTTTGGGTCAACTCATAAAGTAGATCATCTAATGTGGTGTTTTTAAAAGCATGTTTTGTAAAGTATTTTTGTAATCCTAAGATGAAGTTTTCTCGTCCTACGTGGGCAACTAATTGTTGAAGTACTGATGCACCTTTTGCATAGGAAATACCATCAAAATTTCCAGCAACTGTGTCAATATCCTTCATATCAGAGACGATTGGATGAGTTGAGACAAGTTGATCTTGGCGATATGCCCAATTCTTTCGCTCCTGATTAAAGCCAGTCCAAGAGTTTTTAAATCTAGTTCCCTCCACCATTGCCAGGTATGAAGACCACTCGGCAAATGATTCATTAAGCCAAAGATCATCCCACCACTTCATGGTGACCATATTTCCAAACCACATATGTGCCATCTCGTGCAAGATTGTGTTGGCACGGGCGTTATACATACGCTCGGTAACTTTAGATCTAAATACTAAGAGACGCTCTAAAAATGTAACAGCGCCAGCATTTTCCATTGCACCCCAGTTGAAATCAACTACCGCAATCTGGTCATATTTTTCAAATGGATACTCAAGGCCAAAGACCTTTTCAAAGTAGGCAAAGCCTTGTTTAGTAATTAAGAAAATATCCTCTGGATCTAAAAACTCAGCAAGTGATTTACGGCAGTAAATTCCAAGTGGCACCTTCTTCTTGCCAACATACTCATCCTGCACGCTGTAGTAAGGACCTGCGATTAGGGCGGTGATGTAGGTTGAAATCCTTGGGGTAGTAGTAAAGCTCCACTTAAGCTTTTTATCACCAAGATCAATCTTTTCTTTTACTGGATTGTTTGAAATAACCTGCCAGTGATCTGGTGCGGTAACAGTTAAGGTGAAGGTTGCTTTTAAATCTGGTTGGTCAAAACATGGATACATCTTTCGGATAAATGCAGTCTCACCTTGTGAATAAAGGTAAACCTCATTATCAACTGGGTCTACTGAGCGTTGTAACCCCTCACCAGTCTTTGAGTACAAACCATTCATATGAATTACTAACTCATTTTGCGCAGCTAAATTTTTAATAAAAAAGCTCTCACCATCATAGGAGGATGTGTCTAACTCTTGGCCATTTAAGCTGGCAGAAATTACATTCTTACCAACGGCATCTAAAAAGGTTTCATATCCTGGTTTATTGCAAGAGAATTTAATAATCGTTTTAGACTCAAAGATTTCATCCCCTTTTGTTAAATCAAGGGTTAAGTTATAACTTTCAACTGCCAGATGTGATGATCTCTCGGCTGCCTCTGCTCTAGTTGAGTTTAAACCTGGCATTTGGACTCCCTTTATTCTTTTGAGTAAGTACTCTTGCAATATTATTGAAGTCTGTATCCAAGCAGAGATTGCAGGTTAAGCCAAGATGGAGCGTCCCTCAATCCGCAGCTACTCACTTCGTGGAAATCGGATGACCCGCGCTCAAAGCCTTGCGATAAATGCGCATTGGGATCAATATGCAATACCGCTGGAGCAGAAGTTAAATCTAAATCAGATATTTCCAGATAAGCAAAAAGTTATTTTGGAGATTGGCTCTGGCATGGGTGAGGCAACTGCACAAATAGCACAAGCAACACCTAACACTGGTTATGTTGCAGTTGAGATGCATGAGCCAGGACTGGCCGCTCTTTTGATGTTGATTGTTGAAAAAGAGTTAACAAATGTTAAATTTATTAGAGAGGATGCTATTTACCTGCTAAATCATTTCATTCCCGACGCATCCTTAGATGGAATTCATCTTTTATTCCCAGATCCATGGCCAAAAAATCGGCAACATAAGCGGCGGATAGTGCAGAGTGAGTTTGTGCAGATGGTGGCAGAGAAATTAAAGCCGAAAGCTTTTATTCACATTGCAACTGATTGGCAGCCATATGCTGATTGGATAAAGGTTAGATTTGATGCCAATCCCAGTTTTACTGGGGGAATTACGCCAAGGCCAGATTGGCGAGTCTTATCAAAGTTTGAAGGACAGGGATTGCGGAAAGGACATCAGGTTACAGATTTTAGATATGTAAAGCTTTAAATCTTGCCTTCACTTTCAAACTTAGAAATCTGACTTATTCTTCTGACATGCCGCTCATCACCTGTAAATGGGGTGGCAAGAAAAGTGTCTACTAGTTCTAAGCAAAACTTCTCATCATGCATGCGTCCACCTATGGAAATTACATTTGCATTGTTGTGCTCGCGGGCAAGCTTTGCAGTTTCAATTGACCAAACTAAAGCCGCCCTTACTCCCTTTACTTTATTTGCTGCCATCTGCTCACCATTGCCAGAGCCACCTAAGACAATTCCAAAGGAGGCAGGATCTGCTGCAGTTGCTTTTGCTGCTGGAATACAAAAAACTGGGTAATCATCTAATGCGTCATATTGATGAGGGCCATGATCTTCTACCTGATGACCTTTGCTTTTTAAATGTTCAATGATCTTTGCTTTAAATTCAAGACCGGCATGATCACTACCGATATGAATCTTCATGTGATTAGTTTGGCATAAAACAAAACTGGCTCACCTTATATTCATAAGGAGAGCCAGAAATGTCTAGGATGGGAAGGAATTTAATGCTTATTAGGCGCGTGCTCCGCCCTTGTTACCTTTATTGCCAAAACCTTTTACTCGCTCAACCATGTTAGTTACGCGCTCTGTGGTCTTAGCTTTTTCAGTAGTTGCTTGAGCTGCGGTTAATTTTCCAGCGGTTACTGCAGCATCAATTTGCTTATTAATTTCAGCAGATAGTGCAGTTATCAGAGCCGCTTTCTTATCACCTGCGATAGTTGCAAGTGTTTCACCAGCCTTTAATCTAGATTTAATTGTTTCACTTGAGATACCAAGTGTTGAGGTAACTACAGCCTCAATTGCTGCACGATTTTTATCAAACTCAGCCTTGCCAGCAGCTCTTGCTTCTTTAGCAGCGGCAACAATTGCATCTGCTTGAGATTGAGAGATTGTTCCCTTGCTTACCAGGGTTGAGAGAAGAGATGAGATTTTATTTTCACCCTTACCACCCTTGCCATCATGAGCTAAGGCGATTGAACTTCCGGTCATGGTTAGCGCAACTGCTGCAGTTGCAATTGCTGCAACAACCTTCTTTTTCATTGATCCTCGTTTCTTCAAGTACTTCCTGCACCTGATGTGAGTAGATAACATCCTTTTACTGTGGAAGTTATCTATACCCCCTGAGTGCTAGGTCAGAGTATTTTTATCTGACTAAATCATAAGCCCGCCTAGCAAAGTGCTAACCCTCATTTTCCTGAGAGTTATGTGTGAGTTATTTATGCCCGGGTGCCACCTCTCTATTCACTGTGCGTAATTTATTTGACCATTTATCTAGCGCATTGCCAATCAGGCTTTGCCATAAGACCCCAATTAAGGGGGGATGGAGCAAGCAAGAAATGGCAATTTTTAATCTTAAAGCCAGAGTTTCAAAGGTTTTAATTACAGCAGTACTTATTTCACTATTAATTCCAACCAACTCAAATGCAGCAGGGCGAGCTACTGATGTTGTAAACACCATAAGAAGCGGCAGTGGTGTTCCATCTGCATCACTTGGAAATGAAGGTGATTTTTATATTGATTTAAAAAGTATGAATTTTTATGGACCTAAGAAAAATAAACGCTGGCCACTACCAGTTTCACTTCGTGGACCAGTTGGAGCAACTGGTCCTTCAGGAGCAGATGGAAAAAATGGCAGTGCAGCAAGTGCAACAGCTGGTGCACCTGGACCTGCTGGACCAAAAGGTGACACTGGCGCCACCGGCCCAGCTGGTGCAACCGGTGCAACTGGTCCAGCTGGACCAGCCGGATCAAATACGGGAACTGCCGGACCAAAAGGTGACACTGGAGCAACGGGTGCTACAGGACCTGCAGGTCCAAAGGGAGATACGGGAACTGCTGGGGCAATTCAACAAATTAACT
>JACCEE010389846.1_pt1 | contig 10414 bp, 13 predicted proteins | sample 7449931 | NCBI WGS metagenome assembly JACCEE01 (sample SAMN15323457, study PRJNA562643) | freshwater metagenome | isolation source: river surface water | place: USA:Blue River Watershed | collected 2017-08-19 | reverse complement strand
TGTAAGTGCGGATCTTGGTTGACCCATTGGAAGAGCTTTACCAAGGCTTCCTCGACGCCAAAATGCCATGTAGTGGGATGCCATTCATCAGCGGAGGTAGGAGCGCACGTCATACTGCCAAAGCTTGAGAATGAGTCACTCCGAAAACTCAACTACATTGCACCGATGTGCAAGTCCCACAACGGCCAACCAGATACCGAGTTCAAATCCAAGCCCGACAGCATTTTTGTCAGCGCAAACAAAGCACTGACCTGCGGCGCCTAAGCCTCAATTGATGAGGGCAGGCCAGTGAAAACTGGCCTTAACTTCAACTAGGCTGATTTTCTTTTTCAGAACAATCAACTAAGCGATTTTTTCGAGGATTTCGCACGATTCCCGGCCGACCCTCACTATGGTCTGCACTAGCTGGCGATAGAGCGCCATTGCCTGAACACCTACCGGCATCAAGGCTGTACTGCTTGCAGCCGTGCTATTCAGCCCCCTGGAGGGAACTTCAGCGCATGTCGGATGTGAAGCAATGGCAACGACAGACGGAATGCGCTGCACGACATGACTATCGCACTGAGGACAGGTAATCAGACGGGTTTGGAGTTGCTGATCAAAATCGTCGCCACTGCGAAACCAGCCTTCGAATTTGTGGCCGTTGTCACAGCTAAGGTCGAAAATAATCATGTCTGTTCTCGTTGGACGTATAGCTTGACGGTTATCGTCAGGCAAAGCCCTCGATCTGATGAGGTGCCAAATATCGATGGAGATAAGGTTTCAAACCACGCTGCGAAGGAAGGGTGGTGCCCGGGACGGGGGTCGAACCCGTACAGCCAGAGGCCGAGAGATTTTAAGTCTCTTGTGTCTACCAATTTCACCACCCGGGCCGGTGCGACATTTTGGGCGCCCCGATACGAAAAAGGGAAAGCGACTGGCGCTTTCCCTTTTTATTTTGGAGCGGCAGAAGAGTCTCGAACTCTCGACCTCAACCTTGGCAAGGTTGAGCTCTACCAACTGAGCTACTGCCGCGTAGTATTGGAGGCGCGGGCCGGAGTCGAACCGACCTACACGGATTTGCAAAACTGCTGAACCGCTTGCGCCCCTTGGAACGACGCGCATTGTATGGGATCGAATGGGATGTGTAAAGCCTCTTCGGATGAATAATCCGAATATTTTTTAGCGGGCAAAAATCTGGCCGGCTAGCGGATCAGGTTCACTGCCACCAAACAGCTGATCCTGCTCCTTATAGATGCCCCTTATATCGTGCAGATCACCCCGCAATGCTTTCTCATGGGCATGCTTCACCACGTCTCCGACAAACGACGGCTTAACCATTCTCAGGTGTGAGCCAAAAAACAAATGATCGTAGCTATCCAGCTGATCTGACGTGAAACGGTGGCAGTTTTGGCTCGTTAGGCCGTACAAAATAGAAAACGTGTCAGCAAACACAGGGCCGACCTGGGCCGGCGCGATCAGCCCCCAACCTGGATTGGAACGACGAACATCCCTGATTGCCTCAATACTCGGCACAAATAGCAAACTGGGGTGCAAGCGCTCGAGGGTTCTACACCCCAAGTGCGCCAAATTCGGGATGTACCGACCGGCCATCACCTTTCCAGGAAAAGACCAATCCTCGACAGACTTCCAGAATATGCAGTCAGGATCAACAATGACTACGGATTGAAACTCATCCTGGTCAAACAGAAGCCATTCGAAATGATGCCAATAGGGCTTTCTGTTCATTGACCTGAACTCACATTGAGCCGCCGTGGCTGCTGTTTCAATTTGCAGACGTGCCTGATCAATGCTGCCGTTGTCGAAGACAACGACTCTTGATGTAGGGAAGGCAACCCTCAATGTTTTAAAAACAAGCAGCGTGCCGTACAACGCGTCGATATCGTTGCAAAACGTCAGGATGGTTACTGTTGGTTTATCCATGTCTCTCAATTTCAAGACATCGGGTGCGCCGCATTCGACGCCGTTCAGCCGCGTCGGCCGCCTGCGCCTTCAGCACGGCCAGTAAAGGCCAGTTGCCGGTCTCCAGGGCAAACTGGCAGCGCCGGGAAAGGTCGCTACCTTCTGCCAGCCGTTCGGTCGCATCCAGGGCCAGCAAGTGGCGATTGGGGATCACAACTCGCCTTGGTTTTATACGTCGCGCTCGATTTGCGAAGTGCTGACGATATTCCCATCCCCATCACGTTTGATGACGGTCTCTGTCTCCCTGCCTGGCATTGAAAGCACCTCCACAGGCACCTTTTCAGGGGTTGGCATGGAAACGACCTCGACGGGGATCACCTTCTGTTTCTCAGTCTCGGCGACAGGGTAATCGATGGATACAACCATCTGGCTGCGTACGGCCTCAGCGGTGAGAATGACGCCAAGATTCCATTTTGCGATGGACTCTGAGCATTTAGCCTGATTGTGAGCGCGGTGGGCGATCATGAGCAGATCACGCGATCTGTAGTGATTCAAACTTTCGTAATCACCATTCACCTGGCCATCAATCGCAAAAAAGGCCGCGATGATTTCCAAGGAGGCATCTAGAGCACCTCGTAACGCTTCCACGCCCTCGTGGGTGTTCAGGTCGAATTTTGCAACGGCATTGACAATTGATTCCTTGCGACTGCAACAACCATAGACAACGTTCTGGCCTAGCTTGTAGGTGCTCATCATTTCAAATTTCCTCAGTAGACAAAACCATCCCACTTTCAAGGAGCTGGCGTGCAAGCTGCTCAATCCGGGTGCGATAGGCCATGACAAGGTCAAATGCCACGCGGGCGCAATAGGGGTAATCCGCCTCGCTGTCAGTCAGCGAGAGGAGCCAGCGAGCGACGGCAAAATCATGGAACTTGGCGTCTGAGAAGGCTTCTGGCGTGAAGGGCTTCCCGAGATAGAACAACTCGGCGGCGATCCCCGCGAAATACGGGATAGCCATACGGCGGCTCATGCTCTTCAGTTCGTTCGATGCGCCGATTACCGAACGGGGTGCATTGTCTGCGTCGAACGGCTTGATGATGGTGGGACTCTGGGTGGAGGTCCTGATCAGCCCGGAACCCGTCTTGGGGTCAATGCGAATATCAACCCACTGATCACCCATGCCTTCAATCAGCGCGGCATGCCCGGCTTCATGCCAGGCCAGTAGTTCCACGGTCAGTTCGTAGTGTCGCATCTTGCTTTCTCGATTGAGGGAGCGGGCGGTTTAGCAGCGAATGATCCATCACCATTCGCGTCCGGTATCCGCCCATGCCCATAATCTAGGCCCGGTGCGCATGTCTGCGCTTTTATGTCTTGGCACCCAAACCCACAACCTATGCCAAGAATTCCGAATCAGGCCCTTCTACCGGCACGTCCTCAACGATCTCGGTAGCTCGGGTTGAAATCAGCGCGTTCTGCAACATGATCATGCCGGGACTCGACCCAGGAACACCGGCTGCAAAGGCGATGCGGCTGTAGCGCTGGACCAGCTCGGCGGCTTCGTAAATGTCCGGCAACAGTGCGGTGCGGCGCGCATTCCAGTATTCGCGATGGCAGACAGAGGCAGCATGCAGCGCCTTGTGCAATGCCTTTTCGCTTTCACGAACTAGCGCAATTGCATCCGGTACTTTTGCAGGCAGACGCTTGGCTTTGACCTCTTCCAACTGCTCGCTATGGCGCTGGTACGCGGTCTCGGCATTGGCGAGCGCCTTAATCGATGCGTGGTAGGCTTTTGCCAGTTGGGAAAAGTTATCCATTACACACCTCCACGAATGATGCCAATACGCGACTGCAGGGATGCTGCAAGATCAGCCCGAAGCTTGATTTCTGTCGCATCCGATTCGAATCGCTGGATAGCCCGCATCTCTACCAATAGGGGCGACTTGCTCCCCCTCAGCTTGCCCACCGCAATGGTTTGCGCTACATCAGGAGAGGCGAGCAGATACCAACGGCCAGCAGGCAAATTGGAAAGCGCTGAAACGGTGATTTGCGACCCTGATTCGTGAATCAATTTGCGTGCAGAAAATTCGATATCAGCAGCCACTACCAAGTGGGCCGCTTCGAAATCAGCGTGATTTCCTTCTGGCGTAGCCTGCAGGCGCAGCTTGCCGGTTGCCTGGGCGAGCGAGCTCGCATCAAGGGCGGCGGCAACAAGGTTGCCGTAAGTCGCGTGGAAAGGAATGCCTTCGTCAGACATTGGCTGATCGCTCTCCAGGGCTTCGGACACCAGGCGCGCCTCTGTCCGCGCACCAGCTGCCCCAGCATTGGCGACGATAGCCTTCACTGCGCCGATGTTGTCGTTAATGATCAACTGGCGCGTGAACGAAAGAACGCGGCCGTAGGTTCTCAGTTCGATTTCATTGCCGGCGTAGTCAACCGCAGTGCCACGATCAAACTCTTCAAATTCACCAACTGGCAAGCCAAGATCAAGCGATGTGTCGACGCCGATACTCTCCATCGGCCGGAAGTCGGCCAACTCAATTTCGGAACAGAACGATCGATGTTGCGCCTGATTATCAAAACGACGAATGGCGAGGGCTTTGACACCATCAGCGAGTGCTCGCGAGAAATCGCCGGTACTCATACCAAATGCAATAACTTGAATGATGGGCTTTTCCTGCAAGTCTGGTCGCTTTTTGATGGCGCAGGCACGAGCAAGGCTGCTCAAAGGATTTCGAGCCAGCTCCTCAGCAAATGGATGTTGATTGGTGGTGCGGAATCCGCAGGCAAGTGCAATCGCATCAGCGGCGGCGACAATGACTTCGGCGTGGTTCATCTTCATGGCATGTTGTCCATTGGTTAAGCATTACGCCAATGATCGCAAGCCCTCCACTGACCTTGCAGCTGATTTGGGTCAGCGCAGGATGTCGTACAACTTGCGCTGTGTTTTTGGTATCCGCTGGCCTGTTGCAAAAGCATCGATCAGCGCTTGGTCGATGGGCGATGGTTCGGCAAGCCCACGGCGGTAGAGCTGCAGCATCCGGTTTTCAAAGCGTTTGATGGACGCAGCAAGACGCCCTGCTGTGTTCCATGGGCCATCGCCACGGTCAAGCAAATCCGCAGCGCGGTAGAGCGCTGCATTACGCTCGCGAAGCAGGCTGGAGCGATCAAGACCTAGCGCGCTGTCTATCGTCTCGCCGCGCAAATATTTCTTGGCAGCCTGCGCCATCCATTGAAATACATCCGGCGAATTGTCACCGTCTGCCAGGCGACGTATGAGGGCGGCAGTCATGCTTCACCCCTTTCATCTTGAACACCCTCTCCCCCCTCGCCACTTTCCGCGAGCGCGGCCAGAATCGGGCCGGCCCTTTCGGGACCGACCTGGAGCGCCGAATCAAGCCAGCCGATGACGATGCCGGGCCCGGCATTTTTCGGCAGCTCGGTAAGCACCGGCCAGGCCGTCGCGATCTGTTCTCGCAGCGCATCGAATATCTCGAGAAGTTCACCGGCGGCTCCTTCGTGGAACTCGACGGCCTCGTCGATCAGCCTTTCGCGCTCGGTGCGCTCTGTCTCAATGGTACGCAGCGCCTGGCCAAGGGCTGCCTCCAGGTCGACGATCCTTCCACGGAGCGCCTGCAGCTCGGCGGCCAGTGGCTGCAGCACCCTGGCGCGCAAGCGTGCCGGGTCGCCAGTGCGCAGCAGGGATGCCACCGCCGCGCGTGGATCAAAACGACCATCTGGCCCGACCGTCAATCTGCCGGCGCGAACCCACTCGGTAACAGCTTGCCGGCTGCAGCCCATCATCTTGGCGAACTGGGCACGGGTGACGCGGATTCCGGCGACCAATTCGTCGGAATTTGACAGCAGGGAAGCCGGCGCCGGAATTCCGGGTAATTCATGTTTGGGGTCAAGCTCAAGGAGATTTGGCATGTTGTCGACCTATCTGTTCACTATGTTTGGAGGCCACTCTCTAGAAAAAAGATGCGGCCCGAATTACCCGCGAGGGAAACACCCAGGAAGGACCCGCAAGCGGCCGGGACTTTCCAAGCGGGACAGCGGGACAAATCGGGACAAATCGGGACAGCCCGAAAACCCAGGGCCGGGACATAACGGGACACACCCCTTTAGGGGTGTCCCGTCCTGTCCCGCTGTCCCGCCGTGATAATGTGTCCCGCTCATGTCTCGGTCACCAACGAATCGAAGTAGGTCTTCCAGCCCCGATTGAAAGCCTTTCGTTTGGCCTCTGGGTCGGCGCTTGGGTACAGTGCATAAAAGGATGTGCGAACAATTTCCTTCTGATTGTTTCCACACACTTCCACCGCCTTGCGTACGTAATCAAGCGCCTTGCCTCCGCGCTCGGCGCCAGGTGCATCCTGGCTACCGCCTTGGTCGTCAAGCCTGACCAGCACGGCCGAAGAATCCGGCCGGCCTTTGGCGTCCAGCAGATCAAGCTCCACGCCACGTAGGGCGAAGCGTTGAGGCTCAGGTGAGGCGGCATCCTTCATCTTCGTGCAGGACAACAGCCGGGTTTTGTCCGCTTCAACGGTGACGCAGAACTCATGATCCATCGCTGCCTTGATCGAGGATGAGCCGCGGCTTCTGTCCGCCTTGCTGTGCCCGCTGTGATGGACGATGACCACCGCGGCGCCAAGCTCATGGCGCATTACGTCGATGTGGTTGAGGAACTGCCCGAAGTCGGCGGCGCTGTTCTCGTCGCCGCCGCCAAAATTCCGGTGCAAGGTGTCGATTGCGATCAGGGCCGGCTTGCCGTTTGCCTTGGTCAATTCCCTCACCGCCTGGATAACATCCTTGGCGCTTTCGGCATCCATCAGGGCGGCCGGGCGATCAGAGAAGTACAGCGGCGCCTCGCTGATTGATGCCTCGTTCGTGATCTCCCAGGCGCGAAGGCGGCGACAGAACCCGCCAAAGCCTTCGCCGGCCAGAAAGAAGACCGGGCCTGCCACGGTATCAAGGCCGCTCCAGCGCTTACCTGTGGCGATGCAGCAGGCCCAATCGATGACGAAAAAGGATTTGCCGGCTGTCGATTCTCCGAAGACAAGCGATATGCTGTTTTCTTGAATGAATCCATCGATCAACCAGGGCGCCGGCTTGTAGTTCTTGAACATTTCACCGACGCAGACAAAGCGCAGCCTGTTGCGCTCGACTTTGTTCATCCGGCTCTCCAGATCAACAAGCCCACTCGGCAGGGTGATGATGGGCGCCTCATGCGGCATTGCCTTCTCCTTGTGCCGTGTGGAGATGATGCAGCAGGTCGTCGTTCCAGTCTTTGCCGTGCTCGGGTCTGACGATCCAGGCGGCAATGCCGTCATTGACTAGCCGGCCGGCCAGGCGTTGAGCGGCACGCTCGCCGGCTGGGTCGTTGTCGGCGGCGATATACACTCGCCCTACCTCCTCCGGGATCCACACTGAGGGCATGAGCGACGCGGACAAGGCAGCCCAGCACGGGCAGCCGGTCAGCCGCGTGAAAGCAAGGGCGGTTTCAATACCCTCCGCAATCGCCAGGCGGTCGCCGTCTGGCTTCCCCAGGCGAACAGCGGCGCCGGAAAGCTCGCCGGCCTTCATGAGTTTTTTGGACGGAAGCCCGTCGACAGAAAACTTCCGGCCACCTTGTTCAAGGTAGATTCGATGCAGGCCGGCGCCCATGCCGTCAGGCCTTTGAATCCTGGCGATCAACGCGGGGGGGCTGCCAATGAATTCTGGCTGCCCATCATCGCCTTGCTTCCAGTACGAAAGAGCAGGATGAAAGCGCAGGGAATCAGCCTCGGCAGGAATGAGCAAGCCGCGCCGATGAAGGTACATTCCGGCCGGATTCGCAATGGTGACCGGCTTGCCTTCGTGCCAGACACGCGCCGCTTTTTCCTTTGCCTTCAGCCAGTCGGCAGCAGGGGCTGGCGGCGGCGTAGCCGGCCGGGTGATGGATCGGTATTCGCCGCCACCATCAGCCAGCCCAAGGGCTTTCGCAACATGCCGTGCAGCGGTTTTGAAGTCGCAGCCCAAAACATGCTGAATCAGCGCGAAGCCGTCACCGCCGCCGCGTTCATGCTTGCGACAGGAGAACGCACCTACTTCGCTGCGAAGGTTGAACTGGTAGCAGTCATTGCCACCGCAGGCAGGGCAAGGGCCGTTCTTACCTGTCACAAACTCCGCGCCGATCATCTCGGTCAAGACTTCCAGCCAGCGACCACGCGAAGCCATTCGAATATCGTCAAACGATAGGCGCGTCATTTTCTGCACCCTCACCGAAGTGGTACGCCATCACGCGGCGATCAACGCGCTTGAGCGATTTTCCGCTGCGTCCTGAAAGCTTCACGCAGTCAAAGCAAAGGTCATATTCAATATGGATATCCAAGCCCTCGACAGGCTGAATTCTTGCGCGACCTCGGCGCTTTATGGACTTAGTGAAGGGTTTTCTGCAGCAGGCGCATTCCGGGTTTGGTTGCCCGATGTGTAGCTCGTTTGCAAGGTTTCGGGTTTGCTTGGCCTCCCGAGTTCGACAGTTAAACGCGTAAGTCATTGTTTTTTATGAACAGAAGTTCAAAAACGTGTACTACAAAAGGGAAAGTTGCTGTGGTTGCGTCGGTTTTTTCAGTCTCAATGCGGCAAAGACACGATCCTGTGTTTCGGAAAGACGAGAGATGCCGGTAACCGGCTGGTCGGCCTGATTGATACGAATCTGATGATGCTGAAGCTTCTGCAACTCCTCCAGCGCCCGCTCTGGCGACAGATGCGCTTCAGCGCTGCTCAGTCGCTGTCGCATGACGCGGTAGAGGATCAAGGCGATGAAGCAGATGGCGGCGTGCGCCTTGATTCGTTCCGGCAGTCGATGAAACACTGGGCCAATCTCAATCTCCGATTTCAGCACCCGAAAGCCACGTTCGATATCGGCGAGCGACTTGTAACGATCCACCACGCCTTGTGGCGACAAATCAGGCGTATTGGTCACCAGCAGCAACTTGCCGTCCATCAGTTCGGCCAGCGCCAGAGCATCGTGGTCGATCTCGTAGGCGAAGAGTTCGTTCTTCAAATCAACACGGATGATGTTTGCCAGATGCGCATCTTTCACCGCGTGATACAGCCGCGCCTTGGCGCCGCTGTCGGAGAGCTTTTTGCCACGGGTTTTTACCCCGGCGTCCTGCGCATCAAGCTTGCCGACCCAGGCGTTCGCCTGCGCCTCCAAGGTTTCGATCCGTTCGCGGCGCAATGCTTGGGCATCCCGGGCAACTTCGGGATGATGCGCAACGATCAGGCGCAATTCTCGCCATGGCAACTCACCAACGATCTCCTGCTCTGCCTCGGCGCACTGCCCCTGAAACTCGCCCATGAGGTCAGCAAATTCACGATACCGACGGCCCGGCACAGCCAGCACGAATTCCAGCGGCTCGCCGCTTTCCAGACGAATTTCGGAGAGCGCTTCCAGGTTGTCCAGCGACAGCAAGCCCCGATCTGCCACCAGCACCACCCGGCGAATCGAGGGAAAGCGTTCGAGCACCGTCTTCAAGGTTGGCAACAGCGTCGGCGATTCGGCCGTATTGCCGGCAAAGACCTCGTGATAGATCGGCAGGCCATCGCCCGTTTGCACCACACCCAGCATCACCTGGCGGGCGATCAGGCCTTCTTTGGCCATGCCGAACTGGCGAACGTCGCCGTCCTGAGCAGATCTGCCTTCCGTGCGAATGGTGGTCATGTCGTAGAACACCACCGACAATTCCTGGTCGATCAAGGGGCGCAGCAGATTGGCGACCACGGCATCGACGTCGGTTTGATGATCGACCAGGGCATCCATGCTGCGCAGCAGATGCTGGTGGGTGATCGACTCTGCCTCAACGCCCGGCATGGCCACCGTGTCCAGCCAGCGCAAGACACCCAGCTTCGATTCGGGATCGCACAGGCGATTGAACACCATCACTCGAATCAGTGCTTCGACATCGATGCTGTGTCGGGTCTTGCGGAACACGCGGCGCAGTTCGCCAAAGCCCAGCGATTCCCACAGTTCGTTGAGTGCCCAGACGTTGCCGAGGGCACGGGCCGATTCGAACTCAATGGCGGGCAATGGCACATTCAGGAAGTCGGGCCGACCCGTGGCTTTGAGCAAGCCAGAGATGACGGAATCGAGGCTGTCGGTCAGTTGATCCAGGCGGCCGAGCGTGACCAGGGTGCGATGCTTAGCCTTGCCGGCGTCGTCGCGAAAGGCTTCGACAAGCTGAAGATACTGGCGCGGACCGGAGCGGGTGATCTTGAGGAACATGCCTCGACTTTACCAGCGCCATATTGCTTGTCAAATATAGGAACTTAAATAACCAACGTGCCACTACACGACTTTTTGAAAAATCGGCTTGAAACCCGCATGGCTACGTGGACAACTTCTCGAAAATGGCCTTTTTCGAGCTCAAACTGTCGAACTCGGGTGTTCAGACCAAGAAATCCAGGGTCCGGTCGCCATGTTCCCTCACGAGTTCCTGCCACCGGGCGGCCCACCAATTAGCACTCGCGAACG
>JACCEE011449592.1_pt1 | contig 10415 bp, 5 predicted proteins | sample 7449931 | NCBI WGS metagenome assembly JACCEE01 (sample SAMN15323457, study PRJNA562643) | freshwater metagenome | isolation source: river surface water | place: USA:Blue River Watershed | collected 2017-08-19 | reverse complement strand
TCTCGTCCCTTGCACCAAGATCAAGCAGGAAATATGCCAGTGATGCAAAAAATGTCTATTTCTTGCATCATTTTGACGGTATTAATCAGGTTGGGGTTCTGTTCTGGTGCGGCCAGCCCGCTTTCATGACCCCGCCGTTGTTGCGGGGCGGCTGGCGATCAGGCGAGTTCGGCGATCAGCTCGATCTCGACGCAGGCGCCGAGCGGGATCTGGGCGACGCCGAAGGCGCTGCGCGCGTGCGTGCCGGCGGCGCCGAAGACCTCGCCGAGCAGCTCGGAGCAGCCGTTGGTGACCAGGTGCTGTTCGGTGAAGGTGGAGGTCGAGTTGACCAGGCTCATGACCTTGACGATGCGCTGGATGCCGTCGAGGTCGGTGCCGGCGGCGCGGCAGGCGTGCTCGAGCGTGCCCATCAGGTCGATCGCGATGGCGCGCGCAGCGGCGCGGCCTTCCTCGGTCGCCATCGTCAGGCCGAGCTGGCCGACCCAGGCCTTGCCGTCCTGCTTGGCGATATGGCCGCTCAGGAAGACCAGCTTGCCGCTCTGCACATAGGGCAGGTAGGCGGCGGCGGGCACGGCGACCGGGGGCAGGGTGATGTTCAGGGCATTGAGTTTTTCGTAGACGCTCATGGGGACTCCGTAGACGGGATTCTGTGAAGATGGTCGGTCGCTTGATTCTAGTCAGGTGCGGGTCAGGTTTGCGTATTCGTCGGGTGGCGCGACCGTGACTTCTACCAGCAGGCTGTGCGAACCGCCGCCCTGGATCACGCCTCGCAGCGGCGAGACGTCGCCGAAGTCGCGTCCGATCGTGAGCGTGACATAGTCCTCGCCCGGGCTGGGGTTGCCGGAGCGATCGTTGGTCGGGTCGAAGTCGTGCCAGCCGCCCTCGCACCAGACCGAGACCCAGGCATGGGAGGCGTCGGCGCCGATCAGGCGCGGCTGTCCGGCAGGCGGCTGGGTCAGCAGGTAGCCGCTGACGTAGCGCGCCGCCAGTCCCAGGCTGCGCAGGCAGCCGGTCATGATGTGGGCAAAGTCCTGGCATACGCCCTTGCCCTGGGCCAGCGCCTGCAGCGCGGGCGTGTTGACCTGGGTGCTGGCGGTCTCGTACTGTAGCTCGCTGTGGATCCTGTGGCACAGCGCCGCGCAGGCTTCGAGCAGGGGGCGTCCCGGCGTGAAGACCGGACGCGCGAAGGCGGCGAAGGCGTCGTCGAGTGGCACGAAGGGCGAGGCGAAGGTGAACTCGGTGGCAGCCTCGTAGCGCGCGCCGGCATGGTAGCGGAAGCCGTCGCGCACCAGCTCCCAGGCCGGCGAGTCGGGCAGCGTTGCGGGCGCCGTCGTGCTCACCAGGCTGTCGGCGCCGACGTCGAGCCGCTCGTGCGCGCTTTGCAGCGCGAAGAAGCTGCGCCAGTTGCCGAAGACGTCCTGGCACAGTTCGAGCTGGGCCGGCTCGGGGCTGATCGTCATGTGGTGCTCGATGAGTTGCTGCCCCGGGCGTTCGAGCGGTCGCAGATGCGCCAGATGCTGCGCCAGCAGCACCGGGGCCTGGTAGCGGTAACGGGTGTGGTGGACGATGCGCAGCAGCATGTTCAGGCCATCAGGCTGGTGTTGAGGCGGTCGGCGTGGCTGAAGTAGCGCTGCGCGAGCTGGTCGGACAGCGCCAGCATGGCGGCTTCGATCTGGCGCATCAGCGGCAGCAGCGGTGGCTCCATCAGATGATCGAGCGTCCAGTCGTCGGGGTCGGGCAGCAGCCCCGAGAGCGCCTCGCAGCCCTCGCCGGCGCGCGGCAGCTTGGCCAGCCGCGAGCGCAGCGTGGACAGCACCCAGCCCAGCGAGCGCGGGTTGTCGCGGTTGACGACCAGCACGTCGAGCAGTGCGGTGCGGTCGCGCCGCTGCTGGTACTGGAAGTGGAAAGTGATGGTGCTGTCGAACAGCGCGAGGATGGCCTCGAAGCCGTCGTCGTCGCGCAGGCTACCGCATTGCATCGCGAGCGCGAGCGCGCCGGCCAGCGTGTGCAGGCGCTCGATATGGCGGCCTATGCTGAGCATGCGCCAGCCGTCGTCGCGCACCATGCGGTCGGTCTGCTCGCCCGTGATCGCGGTCAGCAGGCTGCTGGCCTCGTCGAGGGCATCGAGCGCCTCCTGCGGCGCGTGGTCGGCACCGGCATCGAGCGCCGCCAGGCGGGACGAGAACCGTTCGTCGACATGCTCGATCAATACCCGCAGTTCGCGCGAGAGGCGTTCGCGCACCTGACTGGCCGACTGGCGCAGCGCTTGCAGGGTGTAGCCCACGCTGGCGGCGCCGGAATGGGCACCCAGCCTTTCGATCAGCGCGCGCCTGAAGTCCTCTGGGCGCTGGTCGGGAGGCCGAGGGTCATAGCCGACCAGGCCATGCTGGCGCGCCGCCAGCCCCAGCCAGTCGTGCAGCGCCAGGCTGTTGAGCTGCTCGCCCTGCAGCAGGCGCAGCGTGAGGCGAGCCAGCCTGATGCTGTTGTCGGCGCGCTCGGTGTAGCGGCCGAGCCAGAACAGGTTCTCGGCCGAGCGGCTCGAGACGATGCGCTTTTGCTGCGCATGCGCGCGCGCGTTGTGTTCATCGGTCATCAGGCCGGTGGGGTCGACCTCGCCTTCGGTCTGGACCCAGCAGTCGGCGCTGCTGCCGCCGCTCTGCATCGAGGCGACTGCCTGCCCCGGCGGTGCCAGGCGCACCAGGCCACCGGGCAGCACGCGCCAGGATTGCGGGCCGTCGCAGATCGCGAACAGGCGCAGCATCGCCGCGCGCGGCTGGATGGCACCGTCGCGCCAGGTCGGTTGTTGCGACAGCGGCAGGTAGGACTGCAGCGTGTACTGGTCCGGCTGCAGGCGGATGCGCTCGCGCAGACGCTCGATAGCGGCCTCGTCGAGCATGGGCCCGATCTCGGCCTCGTTGCTGGCCCTGGGGTAGGTGCGCTTGACCACGCTGCGCTGCAACCGTTCCAGGCCGTCTTCCAGGCTGGCGGCCTCGCCGCACCACCAGGTCGGCAGTGATGGCAGGAGGAGTTCCGCGCCAAGCAGGCGCTGGCTGATCGCGGGCAGGAAGCCCAGCATGGCGGTGGACTCGAGCTGCGCCGATCCGGGCGCGTTGGCCAGCAGCAGGTGGCCGGCACGCACCGCCTGCATCAGGCCGGGCACGCCGAGTGCCGAATCGGGCCGCAGTTCGAGCGGATCGAGCCATTCGTCGTCCAGGCGCTTGATCAGCACGTCGACCGGCTCGAGTCCGTGCAGTGTCTTGAGGAAGACGCGCTGGTCGCGCACCGTCAGGTCGCTGCCTTCGACCAGTGGCAGGCCGAGATGGCGAGCCAGGTAGGCGTGCTCGAAATAGGTTTCGTTGTAGGGGCCGGGCGTCAGCAGCGCGATGCGTGCGTCGGCGCCGCGCGGACTCAGGGCGCGCATGCCTTGCATCAAGGCCTTGTAGCTCGCTGCCAGGCGCTGGACCTTGAGCGCGTTGAATGCCGCCGGGAACTGGCGTCCGATGGTGATGCGGTTCTCCAGCAGATAGCCGAGACCGGAGGGCGATTGGGTGCGATGCGAGACCACCCACCAGCGACCGTCGGGGCCGCGTGCGAGATCGACCGCGACCAGATGCAGCCAGGTGTCGCCAGCCGGCCGCACGCCATGCATGGCGCGCAGGTAGCCCGGGTGACCCTGCACCAGCGCCGGTGGCAGCAGGCCTTCCTGCAGCAGCCGTTGCGGGCCGTAGAGGTCGCACAGGATGTCGTTGAGCAGCCGCGTGCGCTGCAGCACGCCAGCCTCGAGGCCGCTCCATTCATGGCTCGGTATGATGAGCGGAAACAGGTCGAGCGACCAGGGCCGCTGCAGGCTGTCGTGGTCGGCGTAGACGTTGTAGGTGACGCCGTTGTCACTGAGCTGGCGTGCCACGCCCTGCGCGCGCCGGTCGAGGTCGGCCAGGCCCTCGCTGCCGAGCTCGCGGAAGAACTCGCGCCACTGCGGGGTCAGGCCGGTCGGTCCGTCGTCGCCCGCCAGCTTGCCGCGCAGTTCGCCGTAGTGTCCGGCAGCGACCGGACTGGCGAGCGCGAGCGCCTGTGCGCAGGCGTCGTCAGGGTGGGGTGCTGGCTGCTGGTGATCGGTCACATTCGGCGGGCTATGAGATGGGAAGCGCTAGAGTATGCCTGTTTCGACGCGCTTCCCATGACCCGTTTCAACGCCGCAGGTCGAGCGTGAACGGGAACTCGCGGCTCGGTGCGGCGGGTTCTGCCTGCAGCCGGCCCGGCGTATGCCCCATCTGGAAGAAGCGCGCCAGCCGGCGGCTCTCGGCCTCGTAGGAGTTGACCGGGAAGGTATCGTAGTTGCGACCGCCCGGGTGCGCGACATGGTACTGGCAGCCGCCCAGCGAGCGCTGCATCCAGTTGTCCACGATGTCGAACACCAGCGGCGCGTGCACGCCTATGGTCGGGTGCAGGCTGGATGGCGGATTCCAGGCCTTGTAGCGCACGCCGGCCACGTAGTCGCCGGCGGTACCGGTGCTGTGCAGCGGCAGCGCGCGGCCGTTGACCGTGATCACGTAGCGGCTGTCGTTCCAGCCGCTCACGCGCACCTCGATGCGCTCGAGCGACGAGTCGACGTAGCGCGCGGTGCCGCCCGAGGTGTTTTCCTCGCCCATCACATGCCAGGGCTCGAGCGCGTTGCGCAGGGTCAGCTCGATGCCGCGCGTAGCGAACTGTCCGACGGCGGGGAAACGGAACTCGAAATGCGGTGCGAACCAGGACTTGTCGAACTGGTAGCCGAACTCGGCCAGATCGTCGAGCACGTCGTCGAAGTCCATGCGCACGAAGGTCGGTAGCAGGAAGCGGTCGTGCAGCTCAGTGCCCCAGCGCGTGAGCTTGCCTACCTGGGGCTGCTGCCAGAAGCGCGCCACCAGCGCGCGCAGCAGCAGCTGCTGCGCGATGCTCATGCGCGCGTGCGGCGGCATCTCGAAGGCGCGCAGCTCGAGCAGTCCGAGCCGGCCCGTGGCGGAATCGGGCGAGTAGAGCTTGTCGATGCTGAACTCGCTGCGATGGGTGTTGCCGGTGACGTCGATCAGGATGTTGCGCAGCGTGCGGTCGACCAGCCAGGGCGGCATGTGCTGGCCGTGCAGTTCGCGGTTGCGCGCGATCTGCTCCAGCGCGATCTCGAGCTCGTAGAGCTGGTCGTTACGCGCCTCGTCGACGCGCGGCGCCTGGCTGGTCGGGCCGATGAAGAGACCGCTGAACAGGTAGCTCAGGGAAGGATGGTTGTGCCAGTAGGCAAGCAGGCTGGCGAGCAACTCGGGGCGGCGCAGGAAGGGCGAATCCGAGGGCGTTGCACCACCCATCACGAAATGGTTGCCGCCGCCGGTGCCGGTGTGGCGGCCGTCGGTCATGAACTTCTCGGCGCAGAGATGGGTCTGGTGCGCGGCCTCGTACAGGAACTCGGTGCGCTCGACCAGCTCGGCGAAGCTGCTGGCTGGGTGAATGTTGACCTCGATCACGCCCGGGTCGGGGGTGACCTGCAGCAGCTTGAGGCGCGGGTCGCGCGGCGGCGGATAGCCCTCCAGCACGATCCGCACGCCGAGCTCGGCCGCGCTGGCCTCGAGTGCGGCGAGCAGGTCGAGGTAGTCCTCGAGCCGCTGCAGCGGCGGCATGAAGACGTAGAGATGGCTGCTGGCCCCGCCATGGCGGACCTCGGCCTTGGGGCCGTTGGCGCGCTGCGGATCGCGCGCCTCGATGCACAGAGCGGTGCGGGTGAGCCAGTGCGCCGATTCCTGGCGCGCGGGCTGGCGCTGGTCGTCCGGCGTGGTGCCCGCACCGCCGGCAGAACCGCTTGAGCGGACCGGTCCGGACTGGAGATCGACGGTGCCGGCGCCGAAAACGTCGGTCGGCATGCCGTCGACATGCCAGCCGTATTCGCGGCCCTGCATCGCGACCGTGCCGCCTTCGGCGAAGCCGCCGCCGACCTGGTGCGGCGCGTACTGGTGCAGGAAGGTCGCGCCGGCGGGCAGCGCATCACGCGGCACGCTCGGGTCCTGCTCGATGTGGTAGGGGTAGTCGGCCGGCGCGACCCAGGGCAGCGAGTCCAGCGGCAGGCGGTAGCCCATCGGCGAGTCACCCGGGATCAGGTACATGCGCTCGTCGCGGAAGAACCAGGGGCCGGTGCTCCAGCGCGGGCCGCCTTCCTGTCCGGTCGCGATCGGCAGCACATAGCCCACCGTGGCCTCGAGTCCCTGGCCGAAGATGCGGCGCAGCCGCACACGCTCGAGCTCGTCGCCGAGCTTGGAGTCGAAGGGGTCGACGTTGACCGGCAGCTTGCGCTCGCGCCACAGGTAGTACCAGCTGTCCTCGTAGCCCGGCGTGATGAAGTCGGGTTTCAGGGCAAGCTTGCGCGCGAGCGTCTGGCTCAGGCGCAGTGCGTCATCCGCCGTGTAGCGCGCTGGATCGCGCTCGTCGGCGAACAGGCTTGGATCGTGCCAGACCGGCTCGCCGTCGGCGCGCCAGTAGAGCGAGAGCGCCCAGCGCGGCAGCTGCTCGCCCGGATACCACTTGCCCTGGCCCAGGTGCACGAAGCCGCCCGCGCCGTACTGCTCGCGCAGGCGTGCCAGCAGTTCGGTCGCGTAGTTGCGTTTGGTAGGGCCGAGCGCGTCGGTATTCCATTCGGCCGCGTCGCGGTCACGGGTGGAAACGAAGGTCGGTTCGCCGCCCATGGTCAGGCGCACGTCGCCGGCGACCAGATCCTGGTCGACCTGTTCGCCCAGCGCCAGGATCTGCTGCCACTGCTCGTCGCTGTAGGGCTTGGTCACGCGCGGAGACTCGTAGATCCGCGTGACCTGCATCTGGTGCTCGAAGGACACCTCGCATTCGTCGAGCGCGCCGGCGATTGGTGCCGCGCTGGAAGGCTGGGGCGTGCAGGCGAGCGGGATATGGCCCTCGCCCGCGAGCAGGCCCGAGGTCGGGTCGAGCCCGATCCAGCCCGCGCCGGGCAGGAAGACCTCGCACCAGGCGTGCAGGTCGGTGAAGTCGACCTCGGTGCCGCTCGGGCCGTCGATCGCCTTGACGTCGGGTGCGAGCTGGATCAGGTAGCCCGAGACGAAGCGCGCCGCCAGCCCCAGGTGGCGCAGCAGCTGCACCAGCAGCCAGCCGGTGTCGCGGCAGGAGCCGCTGCGCTTCTCGAGCGTCTGCTCGGGTGTCTGCACGCCGGGCTCCATGCGGATCGTGTACGCGATGTCCTGCTGCAGCTTCTGGTTGATGTTGACCAGGAAGTCGATGGTGCGCTGCTCGCTGGCATCGACCTGGTCCAGGTAGGCTTGCAGCAGCGGCGTGGCCTCCTCCTTGACCCGGTAGGGCGCCAGTTCGGCGGCCAGCTCGGGCGCATAGCGGAACGGGAAGTTCTCGGCGCCGGGCTCGAGGAAGAAGTCGAAGGGGTTGTGCACCGCCATCTCGACCACCAGATCGACCGTGACCTTGAACTCGCGCATCGGATCCGGGAACACCAGGCGAGCCTGGTAGTTCGCGAACGGGTCCTGCTGCCAGTTGATGAAATGCTCGGCAGGCTCTATCTTCTGCGAATAAGACAGCACCTTGGTGCGGCTGTGCGGTGCCGGCCGCAGGCGCACGACCTGGGCACCAAGCTTGACCAGGCGGTCGTAGCGGTAATGGGTGACATGGTTCAGGGCAACGTGGATCGCCATCGGTGACTTTCAGGGAGGGTGGTGATGGGGACGGGACCGTTTCGATCTCTAGGGTCTTTCCATGCTAGCAAGCGGCGCGCCAGTTTGCGTGACCACGCTCTTGATTTTGGTCAAGGACTGAAGCGCGCATGATCCCCACTCTGTTCGGGGCGGTGGCAGGCGTGGCGCTGCAGCTGCAGCAGGCCACGCTCTGGAGTCCGCGCGCTTACCAGGGGCTGCTCGCGGCCGGCCTGGTCAGCATCTTGCTCGCGCTGTATCGCAGGCAGGAACAGGGCCGCTGCTGGCGCGACGGGCTGGCCGCAATCGCGGTCGCAGCGCTCATGGCCGGCCTGACCGGACTGCGCGCGCACGAGCGACTGGAGCGCCTGCTGCCGGCAGCACTGGACGGCCAGGAGCTGCTGCTGATCGGCCATGTCGCAGGCCTGCCGCGCGTTGGCGAGCGCGGCGTGCAGTTCGAGTTCGTGCCCGAGTCGGCACGCTGGAACGGACTGCTGGTCGAGCCGCCGGCAAGGGTGCAGCTGGGCTGGTGGCAGGCTGAAACCGAAGGCGGCTCGGTCATGCCGCCAGCGCTGCTGCCCGGCCAGCGTTGGGAGCTGGTCGCGCGGCTGCAGCGCCCGCATGGCCTGTCCAATCCGCAGGGACTCGACCTCGAGCTCTGGCTCTGGGAGCAGGGCCTGCAGGCGACCGGCTCGGTGCGCACAGGCAAGCGGCAGCCGCCACCCCGGCTGCTGCGGGGTCAGGTCAGCGAGCCGGTTGCACAGGCGCGCGCTGCGGTGCGATCCGCGATCCGTCAGGCAGTGCCGGATGCGCGCGCTGCCGGCGTGCTCGCCGCGCTGGTGGTGGGCGACCAGGCGGCGATCGATTCGGCCGACTGGGAAGTATTCCGCCTGACCGGAATTGCGCACCTGGTCAGCATCTCGGGGCTGCATGTCACGATGTTCGCGCTGTTGGCGTCGGCGCTGGTCGGACGGTTCTGGCGCCTGCTGGCCCGGGCCTGGCCGGGACTGCTGCTGCGCTGGCCGGCACCAGGCGTGGCGGCGGTCGGCGGCCTGCTGCTGTCGCTGGCCTACGCGGTCTTTGCCGGCTGGGGCGTGCCGGCGCAGCGCACCGTGCTGATGCTCGGGCTGCTGACCGTCCTGCGCCTGTCCGGGCTGCGCTGGCCCTGGCCGGTGCTGTTGCTGTTCACCATGGTCGTGGTGCTGTTGCTCGATCCCTGGGCACTGCTGCAGGCGGGGTTCTGGCTCAGTTTCGTCGCGGTCGGTGTGCTGCTGGCAGCATCCTGGCTCGGCCAGTCGGAAGCCGGCGGCGCGCGTGCCTGGTGGCTCGGACTGCTGCGCACCCAGCTCATCGTCAGCCTGGCACTCGCGCCGCTGACCTTGCTGTGCTTCGGCCAGCTCTCGATCGTTGGCCTGCTGGCCAACCTGGCGGCAGTGCCCTGGGTCAGCGTCGTCGTCACGCCGCTGGCGCTGCTGGGCGTCATCTGGTCGCCGCTGTGGTGGCTCGGTGCCTGGTGCGTGCAGTTCATGACCGCCTGTCTGCAGTGGCTCGCCGGGCTGTCCTGGGCCGCCATCGAGCGCCCGGAACTGCCAGCGGCGCTGGCGCTGGCCACGCTGGCTGGCGGCGTGCTGCTGGTGTTGCGGCTGCCCTGGCGCTCGCGCGGCTGGGGTCTGCTGCTGGCCTGGCCGCTGCTGGTCTGGTCGCCGCTACGACCCGCACCGGGGGAGTTCGAGCTGCTCGCGCCCGATGTGGGGCAGGGCAGCGCCATCGTGGTGCGCACCGCCAATCACACTTTGGTGCATGACAGCGGGCCCGGGCAGGGAGCGTCGAGTGCTGCGCAACGCGTGCTGATGCCGCTGCTGCGCGCCGGTGGCGACCGGCTCGACCGGCTGGTCGCGAGCCATGACGACCTCGACCATGTCGGTGGCCTGCCCGAGCTGCTGCGCCGCCATCCGCGCGCCGAGCTCTGGGCATCCTATGACACGCGGCGCACCTCCGGCCGCAGCGCGCGTTTCTGCGCGGCGGGGCAGCGCTGGTCATGGGATGGCGTCGGCTTCGAGTGGCTGAGCCCGCGCGCCGGTGACGGCGCTGCGGGGCTGTCGGACAACGCGCTGTCCTGCGTGCTGCGCGTCACGAGTTCCGCCGGCAGAGTCGCGCTGCTGACGGGCGACATCGGCGTGCGCGAGGAGGCGCGCCTGCTTGGCGACTATCCGGGCCTGCGCGCCGACCTGCTGCTCGCCGCCCACCACGGCAGCAGGAGCTCGACCAGCTCGGCCTGGCTCGATGCGCTGCGGCCCGGCCGGGTGCTGATCCAGTCCGGTCACCTGAACCGCTTCGGCCATCCGGCGCCCGAGGTGCTGCAACGCCTGCACGAGCGCGGCGTGTCGTGGGTGGCCAGTCCGGATTGTGGCGCCGCGAGCTGGCGCAGCGACAGGCCTGACGCAGTGGATTGCTGGCGCGAGTCGCGGCGCCGCTACTGGCAGGCTACGGCCAGCCGTCATTGACGCGGATCAATGATCCTGTGACGTCCTGCCTGGGACTGGCCCGATAGTTGCTAACATGGAAATGCGACCATCAAAGCGAGCCTTCCATGAGCCGACACCAATTCGACGAAATGTATGCTGCACCGGACCGGGTGCGAGAGCACTATCTCCAGTACGCGCGTTGGCTGGCCGAGCAGCCTGAAGACGTGATGCGCGCGCGTCGCGACGAGGCCGAGATGATCTTCCG
>JACCEE010412397.1_pt1 | contig 10415 bp, 7 predicted proteins | sample 7449931 | NCBI WGS metagenome assembly JACCEE01 (sample SAMN15323457, study PRJNA562643) | freshwater metagenome | isolation source: river surface water | place: USA:Blue River Watershed | collected 2017-08-19 | reverse complement strand
GACATCATGCTGCCGACCCTGCGCGAGGAACGCCGCCAGACCTATTCGCCGGTCCTGCCCGTCAGCCCCAAGACCGGGCAGGTCTTGCAGGTACCGGTTGAAGTGGTCGATGCCGAAGCCGGCTTGGTCCGGTTCGAGGACCACGGCGAAATGGTCGAAAGCTGCATCCTGGGCGGCAATTCCAAGCTGCAATGGAAGGTCGATTGGGCGATGCGCTGGGTGGCGCTGGGCGTCGACTATGAAATGTGCGGCAAGGACCTGACCGACAGCGTGCGCGAAAGCGGCAAGATTGCCCGCGCGCTGGGCGGCCGTGCGCCCGAAGGGATGATCTACGAGCTGTTCCTGGATGAGAACGGCGAGAAGATTTCCAAGTCCAAGGGCAATGGTCTGACGATCGAACAGTGGCTGACCTATGGCAGCGAAGAGAGCCTTGGCTTCTACCTGTTCCGTGATCCGAAGAGCGCCAAAAGCCTGCACGTCGGCATCATCCCGCGCGCGGTCGATGAATATTGGCAGTTCCGCGAAAAGCTGGCCGATCAGCCGATTGAGCAACAGCTAGGCAACCCGGTCTGGCACCTGCTGCGCGCCAATGGCGATCAGAGCGGGGCGGGCGATAAGCTGCCGGTGACATATGGCTTGCTGCTGAACCTGGTTGGCGTGCTGGGGGCCCAGGCGACGCGGGAGCAGGTCTGGTCCTATCTTGGCAACTATGTCGAGAATGCCGATCCGGCGGCGCATCCTGAGCTGGATAAGCTGGTTACCAATGCGTTGGCCTACAATCGCGATTTCATCGCGCCCACGCTCCTGCGCCGCAAGCCAGAGGGCAGCGAGGCTCAGGCACTCGCCGCGCTAGACGAAGAACTGGCCGCGACCAGCGATGATGCCACTGCGGAAGAGTTGCAGAACCTGGTCTATGAAATCGGCAAGGACCCGCATTACGGGTTCGAGCAGCTGCGCGACTGGTTCAAGTGCCTCTACGAAACGCTGCTCGGTTCCTCGCAGGGGCCGCGCATGGGCAGCTTCATCGCGCTTTACGGGATCGCCAACACCCGCAAGCTGATCGCCGAGGCGCTGGGCTGATCTAGCGCACAGCGGCGATCCAGCGGCGCACTTTGGTTTCCAGTACGGGCAGGGGCAGGACGCCGCTGCCGAGCACCTGCTGGTGGAAGGCTTTCAGATCGAAGCGCGGGCCAAGGGCTGCCTCGGCCTCGCGCCTCAGCCGCTGGATCGTCAATCCGCCGATTTTGTAACTCAATGCCTGGCCGGGATTGGCGATGTAGCGATCAACCTCGGCCTCGGCGTCGCTGCGGCCCATGCCGGAATTGCCGAGCATATAGGCCACCGCCTGGCTGCGGCTCCAGCCCTTGGCGTGGATGCCGGTGTCGACCACCAGCCGCATGGCGCGGAGCATCTCGTCATCGAGCGTGCCCCAGTGCTGCAGCGGATCGGTGTAAAGCCCCATCTCATAGCCAAGGGTTTCGGCATAAAGCGCCCAGCCTTCGACATAGGCGGCATTATCGCCAAAACGCTGGAAATCGGGCAGGGTCAGGTCCTGCTCGGCCAGGCTGGTCTGGAAGTGGTGCCCCGGGATGCCCTCGTGCAGGTAGAGCGTGGTGACACCGGACAGGAACCGGCTCTGCAGGTCATAGGTGTTGAAGTAGAACATTCCGGGCCGGCGTCCATCAGGCGAGCCGAGCGAATAGGAGCCCCCGGCCTCAAACTTGCCGCGGTGGGCGGGGTAAGGGGCAATGCCCATCCGTCCGCGTGGCTGGCGGTCAAACAGGTGCGGGAGCTGCGCATCGACCGAACGTGCCACTTTGGCATAGCCTTCGGTCAGTTCGTCTGGCGTCTTGGGGTGAAAGCGCGGGTCAGAGCGAATGTGGTTGAAGAAGGCTGGCAAAGTGCCGTTATAGCCGAACTGCGCCTTGACCTGTTCCATTTCGCCCTGGATCCGGGCCACTTCACGCAGGCCCAGGGCATGAATTGCCTCTGGCTCCAGCGGCAGGGTTGTGTGCCGATGGATTAGACGGCGATAGATACCTGCGCCGCCTTTCATGGCGGAGATGCCAGGTTCAGTCCGGGCTGCGGGAAGATATTCTTCGGCCAGGAAACGGCTCAGGCGGCGATAGGCCGGCAGAACATCCTGACCGACCACTTCGATCCAGTCTGCCCGGATCAGTGCCTGGCGGGCAGGCGGGATCGCTTCGGGCATTTCGGCCAGCGGCGCCGTGAAGACCGATTCCTCGGCCGGACGCGCCAGCACTTCATCAAGCTGGGCGATCATGTTGACCGTTGTCAGGCGGGTTTCGACCACACCGCTGGCCATGCCCTGGCGAAAGCGGGCGGTCGCCCGGTCCAGCACGGTGGGGAAGGTGCGTAGCAGCGCCAGGTTGCGGCGGTAATCGCGCTCATCACGATAGGGCAGGCTACCGCCCGCGCCGATCAGGGCAGGAAATTCCTCATGCAGCCCGCCGAAATGGTTGAAAGGGCGCACAAGGGTCAGTGCAACGATGTCTGGCGATAGCCAGCCCAGGGCTTCGCGGTTCTGCTCCCGGAAGGCATCGTAGGACAGCTGCCGTTCCGGGCTGAGCCGGGCGCGGTCGATGCGGGCGAGCGCGATCAGTTCGCGGCGCAGCTCGGTGCGCTGTGCTGCCGCCAGTTCATCGCTGAACAGCCGCTGGAGCGCCTGCGGATTGCTGTTGTCGCCCCGCGCCAGGGCGCCCAGGGGATCAAGTGCTTCCTGCGCGCGGGCGAAGGAATTGAGCAGCGCCAGCAACCGGGCGTCTTCGTCCTGCCGGGGCACGGCAGTGAGGGCGGGGGCAGCCGCGGGCGCAGGAGCCGGGGCGATCGCCGCCAGCAAAAACCCCGCCAACAGGAATGCACGGGTCAGCCCCATTTGCGGGTGCGATACCACTTGGTGATGATGTACTTCGTGCCTTTGATCACCGGGGTCCCGGCGTGCAGCGTGTCCTGGTTCAGCGAGCCATCGGGGCAGCTGTTGTTCCAGACGATCAATGCGCCCCGCTGGGGCGGGATCGAAACGCCGATCTTGGGAAAGTCAGTCGTCCCGCCTTCCTCAACATCGTTAAGATAGATCATCGCCGTTATCGAGCGCTGGCCACCACGCTTGCTTTCCGTTTTCCAGTAGGGTGCCTTGGTCCAGAACCAGTCCTGGTGGGGTTTGAATTCCTGCCCCGGGGCATAGCGCTGTCCCTGCATCGTCTCACCGAATTCGTGCGGAATGCCCAGCAGGTCGTCGATCCGGCGCTCGATCATTTTGACGAAGGGATCGTTGCGATCGACATCGCCGGAATAGGACGTGCGCCAGGTGTCGGAGGCATAGCCGTGGTCAAGCACGGCCGAAGGCTGGGCGGTGCGGTCCACCATGGCGATCAGCTGATCGCATTCATCAGGGCTGACAAAGTCACCCAGGGCCCAGATTTCAGCGCGATCGACGGGAACCTTGTGTGCCGCTGGATCGCCTTCCAGCCGGCGGCGGACATGGGCGCCCAGCCGCATCAGCGCGACCTTGTCCGGGTTGGGGCAGGGGGGGTAGTCCATGCAAATATGCCTATCGTCCGGCTGCGCGGCAGGGCAAGCAAAAGCTGCTTGCAGACAATCACGGCTTGCGCCAACTTCCTGATCCATGAGCACAACGAACAGCACAGCGCGCTATTCGCGCGGAGCAATCATCCTTCACTGGCTGATCGCCTTTTTGATCATTGGCAACTTTGTTGGGGCCTGGACATCGGAAGATCTTCCGCGCGACCAGCGGATGATCATGATGGGTTATCATAAGGCAACGGGCATTGTGATCCTGCTGCTCACGCTGGTGCGGATCGGCTGGCGCCTGATCAATCCTCCGCCGCCGCTGCTGGAGACGCTGAAAACCTGGGAGGCGGCGCTCGCGCGGGTCACACACGCGCTGTTCTATGTGCTGATGCTGGCCGTGCCGCTGGCCGGGCTGGGGCTGCATTCGGCCTTCGGACAGGGCAAGCCTGTCAGCATCTTTGGCCTGTTCGATTTCCCCGCCCTGCCGGTCGGGATCGACAAGCCGACCATCGGGCTATTCCATGAACTGCACGAGGTGACGGCCACGGCGATGCTGGTCTTGCTTGGGCTTCACGTTGCGGCGGCGTTGAAGCACCAGTTCCTGGATCGCGATGGCACCCTGGCCCGCATGAAGCCCTTCGGACGCTGAACGCAGGAGAGCCCCCACCCGTGTCCGGGCAGGGGCTCCGCGGGGTCCGTCCACTCTCGGACCGCTACCAGAAGAAGCTGTAGATCACGTCCACGACTTCGCCGGAGTAGGTGTTCACGAGCAGGGCGTCATCATAGTACCGCACCCAGCGATAGGGTCCGTAGACGTCGGGCAGGCGGTACTGCCAAGGATCGTTGATCCAATATCGGTTCGAATAGAACAGCGAATCGAGGAAGAACCCGATGTTCAGCCGGCGATAGCTGTAATTCCGGAAAGGCGAATAATAGATCCCCACCCGGAACGTGCTGGGATAGGTCCGGCGATAGGAATACCAGTCATAGCGCCGGTTATCGCGCCAGCGGTTGTCCCAGCGGCGGTGGTCCTGTTGGGCGGCATAGCGGGCGCGATCACCTCGATTGTCCCACTGGCGGGCTGCGTCGCGGCGATTTTCAACACGGCGGTAGGCTTCGTAATAGCTCCGCCGCGCATCCCCGCGTGACCAGTCTTGCGAACGGTCTGTTTGCCGGTCGGTCCAGCCACGCGCTCGAACAGCGGGCGCAGGCGCGGCTTCCGGCTGCGGGAGGGTTGCGGGGCGGGCAGCATTGCCATGCCCGTTGCCGCCACTGCGGTTGTCCCAGCCGCGCGGGTTGCCGTTCCCGCCGTTTTCGGCGCGGCGATCCGCGCTGCGGTTCCACCCGGGCGCCTGGGCCGCGCGGCTCTGCTGGAAATCGCCGACGGGAGCGGCCTGCGGAGCGGCCTGTGCGGGACGGGCCCACCCTCTGCCCTGGTCTTCGCGCGGGGCCGACCGGGGCGCAGGCCGAGCCTGATAGTCACCACCAATATTGCCGGCGGCTTCACTATCGCGGAACCGGCGGCCTTCTTCCTGCGCCTGCGCATTCAGCGGCAGTGCCAGGGCGGAGACTGCAAGCGCCAGGGCGCTGACCTTGCCGGCAATCGACTTGAGCTTCACGGCCATGGCCGCTCTCCATCCAACGCGCCGCACCATCGACGACGACCCAGAACAACCAGCTAAGTGATTCGCGCTGTCGCCAGGCTGAATGGCAAGCATGGTTCTTTGTTCAGGAATCACACCAAGCCGGTTAAGGGGCTGGCATGTTCGAAACGCTTGATGCCGTGCTGGCCGATGCCGCCGCCCACCTGACTCGCGCCGCGCGGGACCGGAAATCGCCGATGCACGTGCCCGTGGTCGGCACGGGTGATGGCGACCTGAGAATGATGGTGCTGCGGGCCTGCGATCCGGACATCGGCTTGCTGCGCTTTCACACCGATGCGCGCAGCCCCAAGGCACGACAGCTTGGCAGCCACGCGGTGGCCAGCGTCCTGGCTTTCGATGCCGAAGCCAAGATCCAGTTGCGTGTAAAGTGTTATGCCCGGATCGAGTGCGCGGGGCCGGTTGCCGATGCTGCCTGGGCGGCATCATCGCCCTATGCGCGGCGATGCTATCTGGCTGTTGCCGCCCCGGGATCGCCAGCCGAACGGCCGATGTCGGGATTGCCCGAAGCCGTTGAGGGTATTCGGCCCAGCGAGGAACAGCTGCTTCCCGCGCGCGAAAACTTTGCCGCCCTGCTGATTGAGCCTGTCTCGCTTGATTGGCTCTACCTGGCGCATGACGGCCACCGCCGCGCGCAGTTCACGCGGGGCGGGGCGGGTCAGGACTGGCAGGGGACCTGGGTGATCCCCTGACCGGTCAGCACGTCAGCTTCTTGCCCTAGCGCGTCAGCGCGTCAGCTTCTTATAGGCCAGGCGGGTCGGGCGATCGGCTGCATCGCCCAGGCGGCGGCGCTTGTCTTCTTCATAGGCCGCAAAGTTGCCTTCGAACCATTCGACGTGGCTGTTGCCTTCGAAGGCCAGAATGTGCGTTGCCAGGCGGTCAAGGAAGAAGCGGTCGTGCGAGATGACCACGGCGCAGCCGGCGAAGTTCTCGATTGCTTCTTCCAGCGCGGCGAGGGTTTCGACGTCAAGGTCGTTGGTCGGTTCGTCGAGCAGCAGCACGTTGCCGCCCTGCTTCAGCATCTTGGCCATGTGGACGCGGTTGCGTTCACCGCCGGAGAGCTTGCCAACGTTCTTCTGCTGGTCCGCACCCTTGAAGTTGAACGCGCCAACATAGGCTCGGGTCGACATGTCCTGGCCATTGACCTTCATGTAATCGAGCCCGTCGGAGATTTCCTCCCAGACGTTGTGCTTCGGATCGAGGTGGTCTCGGCTCTGGTCAACATAGCCGAGGTGTACCGTTGAGCCGACTTCGATCGTACCGGTATCGGGCACTTCCTTGCCGGTGATGATCTTGAACAGGGTGGACTTACCCGCACCGTTCGGACCGATCACGCCAACGATGCCGCCCGGCGGCAGCATGAAGGACAGGTCTTCGAACAGCAGCTTGTCGCCATAGGCTTTCGAGATGTTCTTGACCTCGATCACCTTGCCGCCAAGGCGCTCGGGCACCTGGATCACGATCTGGGCCTTGCCGATCGGACGGTTGTCCTGGGCGTTCTGCAGTTCCTCGAACTTGCGGATACGGGCCTTGGACTTGGTCTGGCGCGCGGCCGGGGTTTGGCGGATCCACTCCAGTTCGCGCTGCAGCGCCTTCTGCTTGCCGCTTTCCTCGCGGTCTTCCTGTTCAAGGCGCTTGGCCTTCTTTTCCAGGTAGGTCGAGTAGTTGCCCTCGTAAGGGAAGTAACGTCCACGATCGAGTTCGAGGATCCAGCCGACGACGTTATCGAGGAAGTAGCGGTCGTGGGTGATCATCAGCACCGCGCCGGCATATTCCTTCAGGTGATTTTCCAGCCATTCGACGCTTTCGGCATCAAGGTGGTTGGTCGGTTCGTCGAGCAGCAGGATGTCCGGCTTCTGGATCAGCAGCCGGGTCAGCGCGATGCGGCGCTTTTCACCGCCGGACAGGTTATCAACCGACCAGTCCCCCGGCGGGCAGCGCAGGGCTTCCATTGCGATCTCGAGCTGGTTGTCGAGCGTCCAGCCGTCAACCGCGTCGATCTTGCCCTGCAGTTCGCCCATTTCCTCCATCAACGCGTCAAAATCCGCGTCCTCTGGCGGATCGGCCATGATGTTGGAAATTTCGTTGAAGCGGTCGACCAGGTCAGCAGTTTCACGCGCGCCGTCCTTGACGTTTTCCAGCACGGTCTTGGTCTTGTCGAGTTCCGGCTCCTGCGGAAGATAGCCAACCGTGATGTTCTCACCCGGCCAGGCTTCGCCGGTAAAGTCGGTATCGATCCCGCCCATGATCTTCATGAGCGTGGACTTGCCCGCGCCGTTCGGACCGACGATGCCGATCTTGGCACCTTGATAGAACTGCAGGCTGATGTCGTTCAGCACCGGCTTCTGCGCGCCGGGGAAGGTCTTGGTCATGCCCTTCATGACATAGGCGTATTGGGCGGCCATCAGGGGGTCCTCTGGAAAGTATCACAAACTGGGATTTGGCCGCGCCAGTACAAGCTGGCGCGGCAGTGGGCAAGCGGATTGCCTTTGATCGGGCGCTGGGTAAAGCAGGGCCATGTTCAAGACCATGACCCGCGCCGCTGCGCTCTCCGCCCTGCTGCTCACCACCGCCGCCCACGCTGCCCCGCCGACTGAAGGTTCGGGCGTGGCCTGGGACATTACCGCAGGCCTGACGACCGAGATCGGCCAGCGCCTGGCCGGATCGGATCGCGAAGCCGCGGCCCGCGATTGGGCCGTGACCCGGCTCAAGGCGTTGGGCTTCGAGAGCGTGCGGATTGAACCGTTCACTTTCGATGGCTGGGTGCGCGGCCCGGAAAGCGCGATGCTGACCGCGCCCTATCCGCACAAGCTGGCCATCGCCGCGCTGGGCTATAGCGCGCCAACCCCAAAGGGCGGGATCACCGCGCCGCTGGTCTATTTCCCGACGCTGGAAGCACTGAAGGCTGCGCCCGAGGGCTCGCTGAAAGGCAAGATCGCCTTTATCGACCATGCCATGCGCGCCGCGCAGGATGGTGCAGGCTATGGTCCCTATGGCGCTGCCCGGCGGCAGGGCCCGTCTATCGCTGCCGCCAAGGGTGCGGCCGGCGTGGTGATCCGCTCAATCGGTACCGACTGGCAGCGCAATCCGCACACCGGCGCAACCAGCTGGAGCAAGGACGTGACCTCGATTCCGGCCGGTGCAGTGTCCAACCCCGATGCCGACCTGATTGTTCGCATTGCCAAGACCGGCAAGCCAATGAGCTTGAGCCTGCAGCTTGAGGGCAAGCCGGTGGCCAAGCTGCCGTCGGGCAATGTCGTGGCCGAATTGCCAGGGCGCGATCCCTCGCTGCCGCCGATCCTGGTTGCCTGCCACCTCGACAGCTGGGACCTGGGAACCGGTGCTTTCGACGATGCGGCGGGTTGCGGGATCATCACCGAGGCCGCGCTGGCCGCACAGAAGGACGCGAAGGCGCTTCGCACAATCCGCGTGCTCTGGGCCGGGGCCGAGGAGGTCGGCGTGTTTGGCGGCGCGGCCTATGCCGAGGCGCACAAGAACGAACCCCACGCCCTGGCGATGGAAAGCGATTTCGGCGCGGACAAGGTCTGGCGCGTCCAGTTCGATTTTGGTCCGGGCAATGCCGCGCTGGCTGATCGGATCGCGGCATCGCTGGCACCGATCGGCGTGGTCCGGGCGGGTGGCAAGGCCAATGGCGGGGCCGATGTGGGTGCGATTGCCCGCGCGCAGAAGCTTGCCGTGGTGGACCTGAGCCAGGATGGCACCCGCTATTTCGATCTGCACCACACCCCGGACGATACGCTCGACAAGGTTGATCCGGCGCAACTGGCGCAGAATGTCGAAGCCTGGCGGCGGGTGCTGGCGATCGTGGCGAACGAGGCAGGCCCGCTGGGCGGGAGTTAAGCCGGGCTGAGAGGGATTTGGTCGGGGAGACAGGATTCGAACCTGCGACATCTTGCTCCCAAAGCAAGCGCGCTACCGGGCTGCGCCACTCCCCGACCGTGTGGGCCCCTTAGGCTCAACTTGCGCTGGTGGCAATCAGGCGCGTGAAGAATCGGATCATGCTGCCAAGGTTCTCCGTCGAGATGTGCTCATTGGTGCCGTGGATCATCTTGGTCTCCTTGGAGGAGAGCCGTAGCGCCTGGAACCGATAGGTATCCTGCGACACATCCTTCATATAGCGGCTGTCGGTCCCGCCTACGACCAGGAACGGGGCCACCGGGGCGCCGGGGGCCTCAGCTTCGGCAGCAGCACGAATCAGCTTCCAGCCTTGCGAGGTGGTTGAGGAAACCGGCGAAGCTTCGCGCGGCTCGCGTTCCCAGCTGAACGTCACCGGCAGCTTGCCAACGGCTTGCTTGGCGCGGGCCAATACGTCGGCCGAGCTATCCCAGGGTGCCAGCCGGTAATTGACCAGGCCAAAGGCTTCCTGCGGCAGGACGTTTTCCTTGGGGCTGCCCTGCAGCATGGTTGGGGCGATCGTGGTGTGAAGCTGCGCCGCGCCGGCGGGCGAGCTGCCCATTTGCGACTTGATCAGGCTGCCGAACAGCCAGGGGTTGGCGGCCAGAACCTTCATCAGTCCGCCCTTTTCGGCGGCAAGGGCTTCGATCGTGCCAAAGGCCGGCTGATCCAGCCGCGCCGGGAACTGACTGGCGTGGATCGCGGTGATCGCCTTGGCGAGCGTAACCGTACCGATTTCCTCAGGCGGCATCGACGAGTGACCGCCGGGCGCCTTGGCTGTCACGCGCAGGGTGGCATAGCCCTTTTCGGCAACCGCGATCATGATTGCGGGTCCGTTAATGATCGGGGCATCGTTGATGATTGCGCTGCCTTCATCGAGCGTGAAGAGCGATTTGACTCCGCGGGCCTTGAGCACCTCGGCCGCGGCCTGCGCGCCGGTGCCGCCAACTTCCTCATCGTGGCCGGAAACGATGATGATTGTCCGTTTGGGTTTGAAGCCCTTGGCGGCGAGCAATTCGGCGGCTTCGAACAGGGTGACCAGCGAGCCCTTGTCATCCACCGCGCCGCGGCCCCAGACTGCGCCGTCGGCAATGACACCGGCGAAGGGCGGGTGCTTCCAGTCCCCTTCGGTGCCGGGGGTGACGGGTACCACATCCTGGTGGGCCATCAGAATGATGGGCTGGAGCGAGGTATCGCTACCGGGCCAGGTGTAGAGCAGGGTGGCCTTGCCCACCATCTCGCGCTGCATCGCCTTGTGTGCAGCGGGATAAGTGTCCTGGAGCCAAG
>JACCEE011329887.1_pt1 | contig 10416 bp, 10 predicted proteins | sample 7449931 | NCBI WGS metagenome assembly JACCEE01 (sample SAMN15323457, study PRJNA562643) | freshwater metagenome | isolation source: river surface water | place: USA:Blue River Watershed | collected 2017-08-19 | reverse complement strand
GCAGCATTAATATTTAAAGCTTTTAATCCTCTACACGTACCATTTTTCATATCATCAACACATAATTTCATACCATCTCTTATAACTTGTGTTGTACTTTTAGAAACAACATTTGATAAATAAACATTACTTTCTACTTTTGAAACAAGATTGTTATTCTCATCAAGAATTTCATCAACAATCTTTGGTTCATAAGAAACACCGTTATTTGCAAAATAACTTGTATACATAGCAATTTGCATAGGAGTTAACAATAAATCACCCTGTCCAATTGATGTATTATAAGTATTTCCAAGAGTCCATTTTTCTCCCCTAACTTCACTTTTCCATTCTGGAGTTGGAACAAAACCAGAAACCTCATAAGGAAGGTCAATATTAGTTTTTTGATCTAATTTAAATTTTTTAAAATAAGAAACCATTTTATCAATACCAAGACCTTTAAATTCATCAAAACCACCACCTAAATAATAGAAAAATATATCAGAAGATTGAGCAAGTGCGCTATATATATTCATTTTTCCTAAACCAGATAATTGCCAACCTTTAAATTGATAAGTTACATTATTATCATATTTATTTTGAATAGAAATTTTACCAAGATCGTTAACGACAGTGTTTGTATTAATAAGACCATCATCTAAACCAGCGGCACCCATTATTAATTTAAAAGTAGATGCTGGAGGATATTTACCACCTATAGCTCTATTAAATAAAGGTTTATTTTCATCTGTAAAATATTCGTTTATTTTATCAGAATTTTTAAAAGAAAAATCATTAGAATCATAAGCAGGAAGACTAACCAAACTTAATACTGATCCATTTTTTGGATTTATTACAATAACAGTACCGCTTTTTAAATTATTTTTTGTTAATGAATCTTGTAAAATTTGTTCTACTTTTTTTTGAAAATTATAATCAATAGATAATTTCAAATTATTACCAGGCTTTTGGCTGATTTCGTTTATTACTTTTATTTCTTTTCCTATACTATTTACCTCAATTTGTTCAGCTCCAGACGTGCCTTTAAGCTTATCTTCATAATATAATTCTATTCCTGATTTACCAATGTTATCGTTTAATTTATAGTCTGGATATTTAGATATTTCTGCATCTGTTAATTTTCCAACATATCCAACAATACTAGAAAAAGATTTTGCATCAGAATTAACATATTCCCTTCTAAAATAAGGCTCTATTAATAAACCACTAGTATTTTCTATATTTAATTTTACTTTGGATATTTCATTTAAGTCGTCTATTTCTACAAGAAATACCTTTTTATAAGATCTTGCAAATTTTAATTTGTTTAAAATTTTATCATCAAGATTTAATATATTTTTTAATTCAAATTTTAATTTATTTAATTCATTTTCTTTCTTTGGAATATCATAAGGAATGTAATATAAATAATATATCGGTATATTATTTACTAATTTATTTAAATTTTTATCAAATATAATACCCCTTTGTGGCTTTATTTCTATATTTCTCGTCTTATTACCATCTGCAAGTTGAGAATAGTAATCTTTTTTAATTATTTGTAATTGATAAGCTCTAGCAATTAATACAGTTAGAGAAAATGCTGTTATTATAAAAAAAGCCAATATTTTTCTTTTCTTAATTTTATTTCTAGCAAATAAAAACTTATCAGAAGATGGTGCTATGTTATCACCTTCTATACTTTTTTCAGAGTAATCTTCAATATTTTCATTTAATATATCCGAATCTTTTATATTTACATTTTCAATCTCCGACCAAAAATTCATAATTAATATATTTAATATCAGGCTTAAAAATAAACAATAACAATATAGAGTAAATTATTTGAAATCCAGTAGATATAAGAAAAGCTGAATTTATATTTGGAATAATTAATGTCTTAAAAAATATAAAGTTAAATAAAAATAATATTATATTAAATAAGATTTTAAAAACAATTACCGAAAGTATTGTTAATATAGCAAATCTATAATAGTCGGTTATAAACAAAGGACCTTTATTTAAATAAAATATTATAATTGATGAAAGTATATAAGTTGGCATTAAAACAAATAAGCTATAACTTGAATATATTCCACTTAAAAAAGAAATTATAAATACAGGAAATATTATTTTTTTTATATTCTTAGTACTAATACATATTAATATTTGTATTAATAAAAACATGTCTATTGAAGATAAAAAAAATATATTTGAAGAATTTAAAAACCCAAACTGAAAAGCCACAACAGACAATAAGAATGTTATTAAAATAAAATATTTATTAAATTTGGATATAATATTGATCATATTTTAGTCTGGCATTATAACACTTACAACTCTAAAGTTTTCAAATGGAACAACTGGTGTAACTATAATATTTTGAAAGAAATCTGATGGTTTATAATCTATTTTTGATACCTCACCAATAATTAAACCAGAAGGTATATTGTCTTCTATACCACTGGTTACAACTAAATCTTTTAATTTTACTGGCTCTTTTATTGAAACGTAATTAAATTTAAAATTTAAACCATAATTACCATTAATAATGCCAATACTATGGTCGTAACCAGATACTGTAGCAGCTATCTCACTTGATTTATCTATGGTCAATAAAACTATAGAAGTATTTCTTTCAACTTTTTTTATTTTTCCTATAATAAAACCATTTTTAAAAACAACAGGATAGCCAACTTTAACACCATCCTTCTCCCCAATATTTATTGTTATAGTATTATTGATTTCTTTATCAATAGTTAATATTTTTGCAAATTGATAATTATGATTTTTAACAAAATCTATACTATCATTAATTATCTCATTTTCTTTATATTTTTCAGTGATGGAGTTTACTTTATAAATAAGATCTTGATTCTCTTTTTTTAATAATTCATTTTCCTTTGATATTGTTGATATATTAGAAATAATACTTATTTTTTCATTAGCATAAGATGAAATTGAATTTAAATTAGCAGTGATATTATTAGAAACACTTCTAACTAAATTTGATGGAAAACTAAAAATATTAAACTTCAAAAAAACAAAAGAAGTAATTAAAATAAGTATTCCAAGTATTAAAAAAATTTTTTTCATCAGTGAAATTAATAATTAAAACAATTACTAGCTTTCCTAGTTCATTTTAGTGTAGATGTCTTTGTATTTATTCATATCACTCAAAACTATCCCTAGACCTCTAATAGAGCTCATAGCAGGGTCATCTGCTGTGTAAGTAGTTATCTTTGTTTGTTTGAATATTCTTTCCTTTAAACCATCAATAAGTGATCCACCTCCAGAAAGTATAATTCCTTTTTCGTATATGTCATTTAATATTTCTGGTGGAGTTGCTTCTAAAACAAATTCAATATTAGCAACAATTGTTTCAATGTTTTTGTCTATAGCGTTAGAAATATCTATATTAGTAACAACAACTTCTTTTGGCATTCCAGTTGCTAAGTCTCTGCCTTTTACTTTTATTTTCTTTTCTTTATTTTCAAGAGCGGTACCAATATTTTTCTTTATATTTTCTGCAGTAGTTTCTCCTATTAAAATACTAAACTTATCTCTTATATAAGAAATAATATTTAAATCCATACTTTTACTACCAGAAGATATAGATTTATAAGCCATTATACCTCCAGTAGATATTGTAGCTATCTCGGTTCTGCCTGCTCCGAATTCAACAACAAAATTACCTATAGAATCTAATATCTTTAGTCTGTTTCCTATGGCTGTAGCCATACATTTATCAATTGTATAAATATTTTTTATTCCAGTAGCAAGAATAACATCATCAACAGCTTTTCTTTCAACTTCAGTAATATCAAGTGGTATTGATATTAATGCTTGTGGATTTAAAAGATTTCCATAATCTCTTCTAATTTTTTTCATAAAGTAGTCTACCATTTTTTCAGTAGCTTCAAAATTAGAAATTACACCATTTTCAATTGGTTTTATAATATCAATATAACTTGGAACTCTTCCAATCATTTCTTTTGCCTTTTGTCCGATAGCTATTACTTGATTATTTTTTGTGTTAATAGAAATAACGGTAGGTTCGTTTAATACGACACCTTTCTTATCTAAATAAATAACTATTTTATCAGTACCTATATCTATTCCTATTCCTTGTGGTTTTAATAAATTTGAGAAAAACATTTGTTCGGTTTTTTGTTAAAATATTATATTTTTTACAACTCAATTGTAAAGGATTTTGAGAAAAATACAATCAATATAAAATATGCTAATAATGGTAAAAAAATAAGCCCCTAATATTTCTATTAAGAGCTTTTGAAAAAATAATTACGTAATGATTTGCCTTATTTCGTTTTTATCAACAGTTGTATAATCTCTGTATCTCACTATTCTGTGATTTATATCATAACATTCACCATTTTCTTGATATCTTTGGCATTTTATAATTATTAAATCAAAATCATCATCCCCTCTACATGCTTTAATGCTTCTATCTACAATTTTACTCGTAGAATCCTTAGGCAAAATTTTTAAGCCTTTTTTAAAAGTAAAATAACTTATTTCTGTTTTTTTATTTTCTTTATTAGAAGAAATAAACTCTTTTATAAAGTCATCTATATCATCCTTATACAGATACAAACAACAATTATCTCTTACATAAATAGTATCTAAGGCATCTTTTTTAAGTCCAGCATAAAAAACAAAAAGATCTTTCATTATTATCTCCCTCCATTATCCTTTTTAGCTTAAATATATATAATTCAAGCTATTTATAATTATGTTATTTTGTAATATTTGTCAAATTTGTAATAAAAAATCCTTATCAAAAATATTAATAAGGATTTATTTATGATTACATTATTTCAGAAATATCTTTCAATTCAACTTTATTATCTTTTCTGTTTTTAAATTCAACTTTATTCTCACTTAAGTTTCTTTCTCCTACTATTATTATATTAGGACAACCAATTAGATCAGCGTCTTTTAATTTTGTTCCAACGGATTCATTTCTATCATCTAACAAAACATCAAAACCTTTTGATTCTAATGATTTATAAATTTCATTAGATTTGTTTATTACATTTTCTGAATTTCCTAATATAACTATTTCGTATTTAAATGGAGCAATAGTCTCTGGCCAAATAATACCATTATCATCATGAGAAACCTCTACAACAGCACCCATTAATCTAGATGGTCCAATACCATAGCAACCCATAATAACTGGTTTTTTTGTATTGTCTTGGTCAACAAATGTTAAATCAAAAGCACTACTAAACTTTGTTCCTAATTTAAATATATTTCCAACTTCTATAGCTTTTTTAACTGTAAAATTAGATCCATTACATTCAGGACAAGTTTTTTGTTCTTCAATAATTTCTTTATTTATAGCACAATGACAATGTTCGCAAATAGATATTTCATCTTCTCCAGCGTTTGTTACTGTTTGAAATTCTTCTGAATATTTAGAAAAAGCACCACCAGCGGCATATGTAGGATATGTAAATTCTCCTAATCCAATTCTATCGTATATTTTTATATAAGATTGTTTAACTTTTTCATAATAAGAAATAAGATCTTCTTCTGTTGTGTGAAAAGAATATAAATCTTTCATTCTAAATTCCCTACCTCTTAAAATACCAGATTTAGCTCTTTCTTCGTTTCTAAATTTTGTTTGAATTTGATAAAGAGATAAAGGTAAATCTTTATATGAATTAATAAATTGTTTTGCAAGTGGAGTAACCATTTCTTCGTGCGTAGCACCAAGAGCGTATTCACTAACTTTTCCTTCTAATTTAAATAAAGCATCAAAATTGTCCCATCTATTAGTTTGAACCCAATTTTGTTTTGGAGTAAGACCATTCATAAGTATTTCTTGACCACCAACAGCATTTATTTCTTCTCTTATAATGTTTTCTATTTTATTTAAAACTTTAAGTCCTAACGGTAAAAAAGAATATATTCCAGCAGCTTCTTTTCTAATATAACAAGCTTGGATTAATAATTTAGCATTTAAAGAAACCTCGTCGGCTGGCAAGTTCTTTTGTGTTTTGTAAAGTAATTTAGATAACAACATAAATCCGTTTCTTAATTGATTATAAATAAATATTATCAAGAATAACAACAAAATTCAAATAAAATAAAACACCCAATATAATTGAGTGTTTTATTTGTTTTATTTTAATATATAACTTCCAACGTCTTTGAATGTTACAACAACAAGTAATGCCATAAGTAATAAGAAACCAAGACCGTTAGCTATAAGTTCAAATTTTTCATTTAATGGTTTACCTTTTATTTTTTCAAAAGCTAAGAATAATATTCTTCCACCATCTAAAGCTGGGAAAGGAATAATATTTATAATTGCTAAGTTTAAAGATATTTGAGCAATTATATATAAAACATAAGATATTCCTTGTGTTATAGCTTCTTTAGTTATAAATGTTATTCCTATTGGTCCAGATAAACCTTCTGGAAGGCCATTACCAGAGAAAATACTAGATACCATATATCCTAATCCTCCAAACATTTCTTTTACAAAATATATTGTAGTTTGAAATGTCTTTGGAATAGCTTGTAGTGGATTGTAACTAATAACAGCTATTTGTGTAAAACTTAAACCAAAAATTTCTTTATTCAAATCTTTATTAAATTCTTTGTTAAGATTTGTTATTTGTTTTTCTTTCCCAGTAGAGTCTTTTATTGTTAAGTTTATACCATTTAAACTTTGTAATTTTTCATTTAATAATTTTGAATCATTAATTACCTCTCCGTTTAAAGTTATTAAATCGTTTCCTGTTTTTATTCCTGCTTTTTCAGCCATAGATCCAGGTAAAACTGAGCTAATAAGCATTCTTTGATTTGTTAATTTAGCATTACTATAATCTTGATTTGGATTTATAACGTCCGGCATTCCAACAACAAGTCCTACATAAATTAATATTATAGCGAATACAAAATTCATGAAAACTCCTGCAAATAATACTATAGCTCTTTGCCATATTTTTTTTGCACCAAAAGAATCTTCGTCTAAAGTTTTAGGTTTAACAACCTCTGGATTTTCTTTATTAATTTCTTCACCCTCAATTTTTAATTCTGTTTTTTGAATATCTTCTTCGTCATTACCACCATCTTCTCCTTTTATTCTACAAAAACCACCGATTGGCATACATCTTAAAGAATATATAATATTGGATTTTTTGCTTGTATGCTTAAAAATAACCGGTCCCATACCGATAGCAAATTCTTCAACTTTCATTCCAAATTTTCTAGCAGTTATATAATGACCAAATTCATGGATGGTTACCAAGAAAGATATCATTAATAAAACTACGATAATAGTTATAAACATTTTATAATAAATTTAAAATTTAAAATTTAAAAACTCAAAACAATTTTAAAACATATAAATTTCAAATTAAAAAACAAAATATAAATATAAAGCGTTTTTAAATTTGAATTTTTCAGTTTTTAAATTTATTTATACTGTCATTACTTCCTCTTCCTTTTTCTTTCTTAATTCTTCAACTTTTTCATTAAATTCTTTTGTAATTTCATCTAAATCTTCAAGAATTGATTTTTTCAAATCTTCATCTTTTTCATCTTTAACAGAATTTTTTAATTCTTCTCTAACTTTTCTAATTTCTATTCTACAGTTTTCGCATTTAACTCCAACAACCTTAAGTAAGTCTTTTCTTTTATCCTCTGTCATTTCTGGTAAATTAATTCTAAGAACATTACCATCACTATTTGGGTTTAATCCAAGACCAGAAATCATTATTCCTTTTTCTATGTCTTTTATAAGTGATTTATCCCAAGGATCTATTAATATTTGTCTCGCTTCAGGTATAGAAATATTACCACAGCTTTTAAGTGGCATAATTGATCCATAAGCTTCAACTTTTATATCCTCAACTAAACTAACAGAAGCTCTTCCTGTTCTAATTGTTGAAAGTTCTTTAACTAAAAAATCAATTGCAGTTTGAAATCTAATTTTTTCGGAGTTTAGGTCCATAAATAGTAATTAATAATAATTAGTAGTAAATATATTAATATAAAAACACAAATAAAACAAGAAAATTCGTTAATTTTATTTAATATAAATTTTTATTTTTGCATCGTTTATTTCTTGTTGTAAATACGTATCAATGTCCATAGTTTTTACAAAAATATGTGCAATTCTAACTTTTGGAATATCTATTGTATCTATTTTGTCTATTAATTTAATAATATGATAACCGCTTGAAGACTTTATAACTTGACTATAATCACCTTTTTCTAAAGAAAAAGCAGCATTTTTAATTGATTCTTCCATTGAATCTCTAGATAACCATCCTAAATCGCCATCATTTTCAGATGAATTTTTATCTTCACTTGATTGTTTTGCTAAAGTAGAAAATACGTCAGTTTTTTGTCCTAATTTATTTACTGTTACAGCGTTATTAGAGCTCTTTATTTTATTATATATATCATTAATCTTATCTAATTGAGCTTTATTTATTTTTGTATCATTAGAAATTACAGAATTTAATTTATTTTTTATTATAATTGGCGTTATAAAATCTTTTTTAAAGTCATCTAATGACATATTATAATTCTCTTTTATATATTTTTCTGTAATATCTATGCTTCCAGTTTGAATATTAAGTTTTTTTAATTCATCAAATAATTCCCTATCTGTAACATTTATATCGTACTTAGATGCTAATTTTTGCAATATAGAATTTTTTATAAGCTTTGAAACAACTTCATTTTTTATTGATTCTTGATTTGGAACTTTTGTTTCTGAATTGTCTGAATTTTGCTTTTTATAAAAAGTATTTAAATAATCATAAAATTTAAAATAATCAGTATATTTTATAGTTTCATTGTTTACTTTAATAGCTGGCATATTTGTAATATTTGCGTATGTTGTAGCTAAAAAAGATTGACTATTATTTTTATAAATCCTGTTTTTTATAACTGAATTAATTATTAATATTGCAATAAGTATTAAAAAACAAATAATAAATTTTATTAATATTTTATTATTAAGTATTTGTTTGGTATTTGTTAATAATGTATTTTGTGAATTATTTTCCATTGTTTTTATTTATCATCTTTTTCAAAGAAAAAGTTTATCCATTTATTATAATTTGGTATGACTTTATTGTTTTTTGTTGCACCAGTCTTTTTCTTAGTAATTTGTATTTCTGTTTTTTTATCGTTTATTACAACAACATTTTCACCTTCCTTCATTACATTTAAGTTTTCTCTAGCCATAGCTTCCTTATTTGTTTCAGTGCTGTATGTATTGATTAAACTTTTAATTTCTTTATTTTTATTTCTAATTTCATCAGCTTTTTGAGATAATTTTTGTATATCATTATCTTCGTTTTTATTTTTTATCAAAACATTAATAACTCCGCAAAAAACTAACAAAAAAACAACTAGACTAACGACTAGGAATATTTTAAGTGTATATTTTTGCTTCTTAAATTTTAACGAAGACTCTTGGTGATCTTTTATCATATAACAATTATACGATAATATATTTATTTTGTCATCAAAAAAACTAGTCAAATAAATGACTAGTTTTTAAAAATGTTATTTAATCTTTCTGATCCTATCTTTTCTTTTAATTTATAAGCGAGACCAATTAATTCTTCTTCACTTAAATTATCAAATTTTCCTTTTTGTCCTTCTGCTTGTATTAATTTTTCTTTTCTTTCATTTATAAGTTGCTGTATATCAAAAGGATCTTTAATATTTGTTATTTCTAAATTAGTTGTAGAATTCTCTGTTTCTATTTTTAAATCACCAAAGTTAAATAAAGTTTTTATTATTCCATCTTTTGTAAATGATATAGATTTAATATCTCTTAAGTTTATTTCTGTTACTTTTTTATCAAATATACTATTTTGTGTTATATCAAATATTCTATAATTTGTAACGATTAATGAATCAAATGTCCAAATAAAAAATGTTTTAACTGCAAAAAATATGGCTAAAAGTAAACAAAAAGCAAATAATACCAATGATACGTTTTTAAAAACTTCATTATTTTGAATTTGTAGTATAAAATATAAAGATGTAAAAGATAATACAAAAAGAAATAAAGAAAACAAAATATCTTTAAATAAGGATAAAAAGTATTTTCTAATTATTGCTATAATCTTTTCGTCAGATTTTAAATTTTTAATAATTTCATTCATATGAAAAAAGCTAAAAATATTGCTAAATATGTTATTGTTATAGTATTAGTATTAATGATGGCAATGAGCGTTATATTACCAATATTATCAACATTATAGTTATTATATAACATAAAGAAATAAATAAAAATACCGCGAGATTGTTTTCTCGCGGTTTTAATATTGTCTATGGATTATTACAAGGTATAATCCACTTCGGCTATTCCAAATTCATTAACCTTGAAAACGATAAATGCATTACCGTATCCATGGATTTTTCTTAATTCTT
>JACCEE010893800.1_pt1 | contig 10419 bp, 10 predicted proteins | sample 7449931 | NCBI WGS metagenome assembly JACCEE01 (sample SAMN15323457, study PRJNA562643) | freshwater metagenome | isolation source: river surface water | place: USA:Blue River Watershed | collected 2017-08-19 | reverse complement strand
GGTAAAACTTATGGATTTGATAAAAACAGACCGGGCTGGGGAAAGCCCATTCATCAATTATTCAAGGACAATGGAGTAAATATATTTTTCCAAGGTCATGATCATTTGTTTGCACATGAAGTTTTGGATGGCATACATTACCAAGAAGTTCCCATGCCTAGTGATTCTACCTATATGATTGGGAAACTTGCAAATGCAGATGCTTATACTTCAGACACACTAGACGGCACTGGACATATTAAAGTAAGCGTATCTAGCTCTTGTGTGAAAGTGGATTATGTAAAAGCTTATTTACCCAAAGATACCCTTGATGGGAAGCATAAAAATAGAGAAATTGGATTTAGTTATACCATTGGCACTTGTTTGGTTACAGGAATAAATGATATAGACAACCAGAATATAAGTGATTTTGTCAAAATTTATCCTAACCCAACGAGTAATTTAATTTATTTAAAATTTGCATCCCCCATTATTAAATTTGAGTCAATGCTATTTGATGAAGTTGGAAATCAAGTACTCATATCAAATCAAAAACAAATTGATATTAGCACATTACCTAATGGGGTATATGTACTGACCATCAAAACTGATAATTGGCAAAAAAGTCAGAAAATAATAATTAGTAAATGAGAAAATTAATAACAATATTATTTATTGCAATTAGTCATTTTACAAATGCACAAAATTATACTGAGATATTAGGGCGCCCAACAGATACTAGCATGACAATGAGTATATTATTTGATAAAGCAGTCAATGTTTATTGGGAATATGGATTAAGTAGTGGTTCCTACACAAATAATACACCTGTTTATACAACTATTGCTGATACACCAATTGAAGTAAATTTTAGTAATTTATTACCTAATGTAAAATACTATTATCGAACAAAATATAAACTTACCGGAAATAGTACCTATTCAAATGGAGCTGAACACTATTTTCAAACTCAAAGAAAATCAGGCTCAACTTTTTCTTTTGTAGTAGAAGCAGATCCACATTTAGATAGTAATAGTGATCCTGAAGCATATAAATTAACATTGCAGCATATGCTTTCCAAAAAGCCAGACTTTATTGTAGATTTAGGAGATAATACAATGAATGACAAGCTACCAGTAATTAATAAAGCTTCCATCATAGATAGAACCTTACTTTTTAGAAAGTACTTTAATGAACTCACTCACTCAGCTCCTTTATTTGTAACATTAGGGAATCATGAAGGAGAACTTGGTTGGCTACCAAATATTAATGAAAGTAGTTTGCCCACCATGGCAGCACTTATAAGAAAAACTTATTTCCCCAATCCATATCCTAATCCATTTTATTCAGGTAATACAGTATCTGAACCCATGGTTGGAATTAGAGAAAACTATTATGCCTGGGAATGGGGTGATGCACTCTTTGTAGTGATAGATCCATATATGTATACAAAAACAAAGCCAGAATGGGGATGGAGTTTAGGTTTAGAGCAATATAATTGGTTAAAAAAAACACTAAGCAACAGTAAAGCAAAGTATAAATTTTTATTTAGTCATCAATTAGTAGGAGGTTCAGGAACCGAAGGTAGAGGAGGTTCTGAATTTGCTCATTTATATGAAATGGGTGGTAGAAATACTGATTCTACTTATGGTTTTAGTACTAATAGATCTGGATGGGATAAACCCATACATTATTTGATGTTTGAGAATAAAGCAAGTATATATTTTCATGGACATGATCATTTATTTGCTAAACAAGATAAAGATGGTATAGTCTATCAAGAAGTTCCTCAACCATCGGCAAAGAACTTAAATACCATAACAGGTTCTGCATATGGCTATGTAAACGGTATATTAATGCCTAATAGAGGTTATTTACATGTAACTGTTGGACCTGATAAAGCTCAAGTAGATTATATTAAAACCTATTTACCTGCCGAAGAAAATGCAACTAGAAAAAATGGAGATATTGCCTACTCTTACGCAATTGTGCCTTCTTTGGTTACTGGAGTGAATGAAATCATCAGTAATGATTTTATTAAAGTATACCCTAACCCAGCTACAAACACTATAATCGTGGAAGGCAAAACGCCCATTCAAAATTTTCAGATTAAAATATTGAATATTATGGGAGAAACGGTTTTACTTACCAAAAACAAAGCAATTGATATATCTGTTTTACCCAATGGAGTTTATTTCTTGAACTTTGAAACCGATCAATTTATATCTAGTAAAAAAGTGGTTATTCAACATTAAATTTTGGTCGCTATCATCCTGATTACATCTGCAATACCTGAGTGAAATTTATGTTTACGAAGAAACAAAAAAGAACTAAATGAAACTATTGTCCAAATGAAAATCTGAAAACCAACTTAATCAAGTTCACTTTGTAAACTTTTTATGTCTTCAATTAAATTTTGCATTTCTAAACTAAGTGTGCCATTATAGACGCCTCTTATTCTTTTAGCTTTATCAACTAAAATGAAATGTTCGGTATGTAGAAATTCAGTGCTATCCTTGCTAAAACCAATATTTTCTTCAGCAAAATAAGATTGCCTTGCTAAATTATATATACTAGCCCTATCGCCTGTTAAAAAATGCCAATTAGTATTGGTTATGCCATTTTTTTTCATGTATTTTTTTAAAACATAAGGCTTGTCTATCCATGGCGTTACCGAATAAGACAACATTACAATAGTAGTATCCGTTTTAAATTTATCGCCAACAATTTTAAAGTTATTTGTCATAATGGGACAAATACTCCCACAACTAGTAAAAATAAAATTAGCCACATGAATTTTATTTTCCAAAATAGACTGAGATACGATAATACTATCTTGATTTAAAAAAGAAAAACTGTCAATTTTATGTGTAATATTTTTTGAAACTTCTGATTTGTTTTTAATGAAAACAGGTTCAAAATCTGGGCTATTATAATAAGGCATATCAATGATATCCTTCTTTTTTTCATTACATGAAAAAAAGAAAAAACTACTTAACAACAATAATACTATCTGATACATTTTTACAATTTTTTGTTCCCAATAAACCAAATCTTTTTCCATTTAGTATAATATAATTGGCTCTTATCTTACCATTCTCGTACCATAACTTTTGTACCCCTTCTTCTTGCCCATTTTTATAATGTGCCAAATGAAATAAATTTCCATTATAATCCCATTCCTTTAATACACCTTCATAGGTGTCATTAACTGCTTCAAACTGAAATCGTTTTTTTCCATTATCCCAATAGGCTATTTGTTTACCATTTTTCATTCCGTTTCTAAATTCCCTATACTCCATCAACTGCTTATTATTATAATACTTTTCATAAACAACAAGCTCCCCGAATACTTGTTCTTTTTCACTTGAACATGCAAATAAAAAAATAATCAATATGGTAAATAAGCAATTTTTCATTATTGAGTAATGGTGCCAGGTGTACCATAAAAACCGCTTCCATTTAAGTAAGGTGCTTCGTTAGTAAAATGGTAATGATAAGATCCACTTGGATAATCAATAGTTTTATGTGAATGGCCATGATAATCATCTAACATGCTATTTGTTACTACAGTTCCGTCTTCCTCTTGAGGGCCATAAACCGGGAAACCATCTAAAAGAAATCCCATTAAACCTGATTTCGTGGATTTAACAGTAGTTAAATATAAAGGCTCTACGTGATAATGATAAACCCCAGATTGTTGGGGGTGTCCATAATATTTATCGAAGCTAGTAATTTCACTTGTCAGGGGCTGATTAGGCCCAGCATACTGATTAAAAAAAGCGACCCCGTTTAATGCGATCCCTATAGGTCCTAATGGTGTAGCAGCATGAGATGCGTCCACTTTTGGATTTACAGGGATTTTGAATGTTCCCGACTGCTCTATGATTAAATTTGGATTTTTATTAAAAGTATATCCACCAAATGTGGTACCCGTATAAGCTTCATATAATTCATTAGTGCTGGCATAATAGGGGCTTTTGTGGTCTGGCAAGTCCTTGGTTTTTATTGTAATATAGGCGCCATCATTGGTAATACTTGTCGCACCGTATATTTTTAAATAAACAGCTGGAACTGCAATACTTGTAGAAGTATCAGTGGTAGTCGTTGAACTACTTTTACTACAACTAGCTAATAAAATTACAATTGTTAAATTGGAAAGTGTTTTTACAAAGTGCATTCTCATATATTTTGATAAATGTAATTATTAGACGATTTAGATTGAATAATCCTTCGGAGTATTTATTTATTTCTTGCAGAAGGATTTGTTTAGCACATACATCTAATATAAAATATATTCACACACATTTTATATCTCTATTATGAATAATCAAAAATTAAGCTCTGTTATTGCATTTTTAATTTTGTTAACAGGATGCAGTAAATCAAATTCAGCTTCAACTACCCAAGATGCTGTTACAATTGAAGTAAATCCTGCGTATTTCCTAAAAGCTGGTTTAGCAGAAAGCATCACTAAAGTAAGTAAAACACTAGCTGATGGGTCAACTGTAGAGTGTTATAGAATAGTTTCAAATAACACCCCGTCAGACCATGTGCAAGGCCCTTGGTGCCCTACTAATATTAATGACGGCATTGATAAAGGAGGCATTTGGTTAGAAGGTGGTAAATTATACGATGTAGATGGTCCATTTATTAAGAATTTAGCTACATTTTATTCAAATACAACTTGGAAATTATACAATTCAACAACAGGAACAATTAATGTGACGGATACAAAAGAAGCATGTCAGGCTGCAGCAAGGCCAGATGTTGACCCGGCTTATAAAAATTATTGCGTTCAGTGTCTGCCTTCCTATTTTCCTGGGATTAAAAAAACATATTATATACCAGTTAAGCCAGTTAAAGCCAACAACACAACTTCGATTATGGGTATGGGTAGCGTGGTTGGTATTGCTTTTAATGGCATTAATTTTGATCCACCAGCCCCAACTCAAGCAATATTAGGTGCTTTTACTTTAGCTCCATTTGACGACGCTGGTGGACATGTAAACGGCGCTACAGGATACCACTATCATGCAACAACAGGTAAGTCAACAAAAATTAAACAAACCGACGGGCATGCAGCAATGATTGGGTATGCAATGGATGGTTATGGGTTATTTGAAAATTTGGATGAGTCGGGGAAAGAAAGCACCGATCTTGATGCTAGCAGAGGGCATTACGATGCAACAAGAGGTTATCATTATCATGTTGCACCAACAGGTTCAAATAGTTTTATAAATAGTTTTAGAGGGATACCAGGTTCCTTTGCAGTTACATTATAATTTAAAAATAATTTATGTATAAAATAAGGAGTCTAATTTTATTATTACTACTAGTTAATAGTGCAAGCGCACATAACCCGCAAATTTCTACTATTTCTATAATACAAAATGAGAATAAAAAATGGTCTGTATTTATTACAGCTCCATTGTATACTTGTCAGTCAGCCATTCATGAAAATTATCCAAGCCTAAAAATAGATACCCTTAATGCATTTGAAACGCAAAAGTTAATTTTGAATTTGGTTAAATCCGGTTTTGTTATAAACGGCGACAATACTATCAAATTAATTAATGATAAAATTCAATTAGCTCATGAAACTACATTATACTTTGACATTCAGACAGATAAACCCAATTTTAGCCCTTCTGTAGTTAGCTTTAGCGCTTTTAGTAAATTGATAAACCATTTTACTTTATTAAAAATAGTACCAAATAAAGAAAATGAAATAAGTTACATATTAAATAGTGATAATGGATTCAATTATCCGCAATTAAAAAATAAGGATATGCATACATCAAGTATTTTCAACTTTAATAAATACATTGATATTGTTTTTAGAATTGGTATTAGATACATACTAATTGCTGGCGCATCCTTTATATTCTTTTATGTACTATTTAAAAGAAAAATATTGTATAGAAAAATACAAAAAGCAATTCCAAAAAATAGTGATTATATAAGAGAATTCACTTACTCAATAATAACTATTATGATTTTTGGAATTATAATAGTTACCATTATGGGCAATCCTAATATAAGACCATATACAAAAATTTACGAAGACATACAGGAGCGTGGGTGGTTATACTATTTTACAGCCTTCCCTATTATGCTTATCATGCATGATACTTACTTTTATTGGACACATCGCATTATGCATCATAAGTTGCTATTTAACTCTTTTCATTTAGTTCATCACAAATCAACCAACCCTTCTCCTTGGGCGGCATATGCATTTCATCCTTTAGAAGCTGTTGTTGAAAATGGTATATTTATCGTATTTGCCTTTTCATTTCCGCTACATGAATCTCACACACCCATATTTTTCCTTTTTTCCGTCATATATAATATTTATGGGCATTTAGGTTGGGAATTGTACCCAAAGGGTTTCAATAAATCCATCATAGGGAAATGGATAAATACATCTGTTTGCCATAATCAGCATCACAAGTATTTTAAAGGAAATTACGGCTTGTATTTAATTTTTTGGGATAGAATAATGGGTACTTTAAGAGACGACTATGACATGGGCTATGATGAAGTGAAGAATAGATGAAATAACTTATTTAATAGACCAACCAAAGGAATTCAAAAGCACAAACATCTAATATAAGTATAGTTTGAATGAAAAAGAGCTCATATTAAGGTTAAGGCTTGGTGAAGAACCTGCCTTTAAGGAACTGGTAGAGAATTATCAGGACAGAATATATTATAGTGTCCTGAATATACTACAAAATGCAGATGAAGCTGAGGACGCAGCACAGGAGACATTTATTCAAGTATATGAATCCATTAATGGTTTTAAAGAACAGTCAAGTTTAGCTACATGGATTTACCGTATTGCGATAAGAAAAGCTTTAGAAAAAATTAGGAAACGAAAAAATAGACAACGACTACATTCAATTGTTCCTTGGTGGATGCCTTCTGAAGAAAAAAGTATAGATGCGGCTTATTTGAACCCTGGTATAAATAATGAAAATAAAGAAAAAGCAACTCTGATATTTAAAGCTATAAGCGAACTCCCCCATAATCAAAGAGTTGCTTTTACGTTAATAAGAGTTCAGGGTATGAAGCATGAGGAAGTCAGCGAAATAATGCAATTAAGTATAAAAGCAATTGAATCACTATTAAGTAGGGCTAAAGAAAATTTAAAAAATAAATTAACAAACTACTATAATTCATAAATAAATAATTATGAAAAATATGTCTAACGAGCAATTTGAACAAGAAATGATTATCATCTCAAACTTAAAAGAAGTAGTCGCTCCCAACTTTTTTTATACAAGATTAAAAGCCAGGATGGATAAGGAAAACTTGTCTAATGAATTAGCAAGCCCATTGAAGCCAATATTAGTTATCTGCGCTTTAACCTTGTTTTTATTTATTAATAGCTTACTCTTAAAAAGTGATTCAAATCTAGTTAACACAAATTCGAGTCAAGAAATGGAGGCTTTTGCAGCATCCTATGATCAAACAATTTCAAATTAAACTGTTTATTATGAAAAATATATTAAATAACAAAATCGCAGCCTGGCTTATAGGTCTATTAATACTAGCCAATATAGCCACACTGACATTTTTTTGGATAGGGCATTTGAAAAACCAAAGAGATAATTCTCCAAAAAATTTCTTAGCAAAGAGTTTACACTTTAGCGAAAGTCAAAAAAACGCCTATTTTGAATTAGCAAAAAATCATAATGAAAACGCTAATAAAATTAGAGAACAAATTAAAATTGATAAGGAGAACCTTTTTCAATTATTAAAAACCGACCAAATAGTTGATAGTGTAAAGAATAATGCTGCATTAAAAATAAGCTTATCATTACAAGCATTAGATATGCTGACTTTCGAACATTTTAAAAAAGTAAGGGCATTATGCACAGAAGAACAAAAGCCAAAATTTGATGAATTAATCCAAAAAATGGTCAACTCCGTTAATAACCCGCAAAAAGGGATTAATCCTAACATAAAAGAAAAAATGCATCCTGCAGATAAAAACTAGGGACTTGCTAAGTAAAAGAATTATAAAAAATATCTAAAATAAAAAACCACATACGAATAATCGGAATTGCCAATGCTGCGCATTGTCATCCTCGTGGGTCGGTTTACCCAAAGCCTTCCAAACAACAAACTTCGTTTGCTGTTTGGCTTTTTTAATGCTCACATGTTTACAAGAGCGAGCTCTTGACGCTGTTCGCATTAAAAAAGCCTCTCAACTTTGTTGAGAGGCTTTGTAGCGAGATCGGGATTTGAACCCGAGACCTCAGGGTTATGAATAGAATTTTGAAATCCTATATCATTGATAATCAATATCTAAAATGTTCAGTTATGCTGTTATTTCATCAAAACAGGACATTTCGAATGATAGTTTCCTCACGCAAAATTCTATATAAATTTATAGAAACATTGAATTTCATTGTACACTTGCAGATTAATAAAAATTAAATATTTAAAACTATTACAAAATTTATAGTTTACCAGAATTAAATACAAAAAATAAATAAGCCCCCCGATTTCTCGAGAGGCATTTTTGCGAAAATTTACCTAACGTTTTGCTAATTCCAAATTGAATGCAATGGTGTGTAAGTAAAAACCTTGAGTACTGCTCCTTTTGTGGAAAGTAAGTTTATTTTTGTAAAATCTTCATTAGGGAAAATGACGCTTGTTAAATTTGACAAACTATTATCTGCAAATAATTCAATAGATGCTTTGTCAAGATATAATGTAATTGAAATGTCTTCATTATTTGAGAATCTTGGAGCATAATTAACTCTAGCAAAATCTTTTTCAAATTCAGTATTTCCTGACTTTTTTCTATCTAAGTAGAAAACATTTTTTTCCTTATCAAATCCAATAATAACTTTTTCGTTTAAATTGTTATAAAATTCAACAATGAAATTATTATGTTTTGAAAAAACAAAATTGAATTTACTAGGTGTATTTATCTTACCAATCAATTTTGATAAATCTTTATTTTTATCTATTTTAATTTGATTGAATTTTTTTGATTGTTTTTCTAATGATTTTAATTCTTTAATAGGTAAACTATTTAAATAGAAATCATTTTCAATTTTAGTCAATCCTAATTCTCTAGGCAAAGTAAATCCATTTCTAAATTTTTCAGTTGGAACAATATTAGCATATGACCAATTACTCATCCATCCAATAAATACTTTTCTCTTGCCAGTATTACTCCATGTAACACCCGCATATTCATCTGGACCATAGTCAACCCACTTCGTTTCTTTATAATTACAATTGAAATTTATTCCATCAAAATCACCCACAAAATATTGAGTTGCTGATCCCCCATTTGGTCCACCTGGATTAATATTGACTAATAATACCCAATAGATTTTATTATCAAATTCAATTGGAAACAAATCAGGACATTCCCAAACTCCACCATGCGAACCAAGCGTTTTACCGAAATCACTTAATTTAACCCAATTCAGTAAATTAGAAGACGCATAAAATGAAATTTGATCTTGTGCAGCAATGGCTACAATCCATTTATTTGATTCTTCGTGCCAAAATATTTTAGGATCTCTGAAATCTCTCACTCCGGGATTTTTTAATACTGGATTCAATTGATATTTTACCCAGGTTTTACCTTCATCCAAACTGTAAGCAACACTTTGATTCTCAACATCTATTGCGCCAGCTTTTTCTTTAACCATATCATGGCTGGTATACATGGCCACTAATGGAATAATGCCATTTTTCCCCAATCCTGAAGTATTATTTTTATCTACAACTGCGCTTCCAGAAAAAATTAATCCTAAACTATCTGGGAACAAAGCAATTGGTTTTCTTTCCCAATGTACTAAGTCTTTACTAGTTGCATGTCCCCAGCTGATGTCACTCCATACTGTTGCATTTGGACTATGTTGAAAAAATAAATGATAAGTGCCTTTATAATATACCATCCCATTTGGATCATTCACCCAATTTTTTTCAGGGGTAAAATGGATTTGGGGTCTAAACTTCTCTTTATTTAAAATGTCTTTCTGTTGCCCAATTGATTTTTGACTAAAGAAAATAATTATTAGTAAAATATATTTATAAAACGTCATAATAATAAATTTTATATGAAAAAATAAGGAGAGTTTTACCTCCCCTTATTTTACCTATTACAAATGATTTGTGCTTATTAAATCAATTAACTACCTAATAGCCTGGATTTTGTTTGTAAAGTCCGTTTGTAAAAGTAATTTCTGATTGTGGAATAGGTAAATATTCATCTCTACCTGCTGTAAATTTAGCGGTAGACAAAAATGTTCTTCTAACTTTTTCTATATTTAAATAATCATTTAATACTTTTTCCGCAATACCCCATCTTACTAAATCAAAAAATCTTTCTCCTTCAGTAGCAAATTCAAGTCTACGTTCCCATTGTAATGCTTTAAGTGCATAAGAAGCAGTCCAGTTTGT
>JACCEE012481062.1_pt1 | contig 10420 bp, 10 predicted proteins | sample 7449931 | NCBI WGS metagenome assembly JACCEE01 (sample SAMN15323457, study PRJNA562643) | freshwater metagenome | isolation source: river surface water | place: USA:Blue River Watershed | collected 2017-08-19 | reverse complement strand
TGCAAAGCCAGGGGATTACATTCAAGCTGGCGCCCCTCTGATGACCTTACATACCGATGAACCAGCGCGCTCTGAGAGAGCGATTGAAGCCCTTGCTGGAGCTGTCACAATTATCGAAGGAGGAACGGTTAACCGTCTTCCGTTGGTAGTAGAGAGATTCCTGGGATGAGCAATCTATTAAAGAAACCAAGTGAAGACCAAGTAAAGCGTCTACCGAAGGCGCTACTGCACGACCACCTCGATGGAGGCCTGCGTCCGCAAACAATTATTGATATCGCTCAAGAGATTGGCCACACCCTTCCAACCTACGATGCCGTTGAACTTGCTGAATGGTTCCGCTCTTCCTGTGATTCGGGATCTCTAGTTCTCTACCTCGAAACTTTTGCTCACACTGTTGCTGTGATGCAACGACGGGAAGATATTGTGCGGGTCGCACGCGAATGCGCAGTTGATCTAGCGCGCGATGGCGTTGTGTATGCCGAAGTTCGCATGGCTCCTGAACTCTTGACTGAGAAAGGTCTCTCGCTTTCACAAATTATTGAAGCAATACTCGAAGGCTTCCGAGCTGGCGAAGCAGAGGCGAAGAGCGAAGGTCGCACAATTCGAATGACATCACTTCTCTGTGGAATGCGCCAAAATAACCGTTCACAAGAAGTTGCAGAGCTGGCAGTTAAGTATCGCGATCAAGGAGTTGTCGGTTTTGATATTGCAGGCCCCGAAGATGGTTTTCCACCAAGCGATCAACTCGATACCTTTGAATATCTTCGCCGCGAAAATGCTCATTTCACTATTCATGCGGGTGAGGCATACGGACTTCCTTCTATTTGGGAAGCCATTCAATTATGTGGGGCTGAACGTTTAGGCCATGGCGTGCGTATCGTCGACGATATCGATTTCAACCACACCCCGGCCCGTTTGGGGCGCCTGGCTGCCTATGTACGCGATCGTCGCGTTCCGCTCGAGCTCTGCCCATCGTCAAATATTCAAACAGGCGTCGCAGATTCATTTGCTAGCCATCCGCTAGCAAAGCTTTCGAAATTGCGCTTTAGAGTCACCATCAATACCGATAACCGCTTGATGTCAGCAACATCTATGTCACGCGAAATGAGCGAGATGGTCAAGCAATGTGATTGGACCTTCCAAGATCTTCAACGAGTAACAATCAATGCGCTCAAGAGCGCCTTTATCCCCTTTGAAGAGCGCTTGGCAATCATTGAAGAGGTTGTGAAGCCGGACTACCAGAAGATTTCAGGGGAGTAGATAAATGGCACATCCGAAGTTCACGCTACGTCAGGTTGCTAAGACGATTGACCATGCCTTGCTGCGACCAGATATGACTCGCGCGGAAGTCCGCGAAGGATGCGAAGTTGCGTTGAAGTACGACGTGGCATCAGTCTGTTGCAAGCCTGCCGACGTCGCCTTCTGTGCCGAATTACTTAAGGGAAGTGATGTTCATGTTGGAACTGTCGTTGGCTTCCCGCATGGAAATTCAGCAACAGCGACAAAGGTTTTTGAAACCAAGCAGGTAGTTGCCGATGGCGCAACTGAGATAGATGTCGTCCTCAATATTGGATGGCTTAAATCAGGTATGTTCGATGAAGTAAGAGATGAGATTGCAGCAGTTGTCGCAGCTGCCAGCGGCAACCAAGTGAAGGTAATCCTGGAAAATGCTTATCTGACTAAGGAAGAGATTGTGAAGGCATGCCAGCTCTGTGAGGCTGCGGGTGCAGATTATGTAAAGACATCTACCGGTTTTGCGCCAACGGGTGCGGTACTTGAAGATGTGAAGTTGATGCGCGCATCAGTCTCATCCAAGGTTGAAGTCAAGAGCGCCGGTGGAGTGAAGACCTTAGATGCCCTTCTTGCTTTTATGGAAGCCGGAGTAAAGCGCAGTGGTGCAAGCGGAACTGCAGCGATGCTCGATGAGTTTAAAGAGAGATTTGGGTCTTAAGCAGTTAAGAATGCTTTGAGCGGTCCGCGTAAGGTGTCGAGTAATGTTTGCGATTCTGCTGCACTCTCTGTAACAACTTCGATGTAGCACTTCATCTTTGCCTCAGTTCCTGATGGGCGAACAATGATGCGGATATCTCCATCCAGCCAGATTCGAAGCCCATCTGTTGGTGGCAGCCCATCCCGAGGAGCGGCTAAGTCATCAATAGATTTCACGGCCCGTCCTGCTATTTCACCTGGTGGGTTTTGGCGCAGTCCATTCAGAAGACGGGCAATCGAACTCATATCAGTAACGCGAATCGAGATCTGTTCGGTTCCATGGAAACCGTGTCGACTCCAGACTTCATTGAGTAGATCAGTCAGAGTAAGCCCACTCTTTGCTAAATCTGATGCGATCTGAGCTAGGAAGATGGCAGCAGAAATACCATCTTTATCATTGACGGTCTTCGAATCTACCGAATAGCCGATTGCTTCTTCGTAGCCAAAAGAAAGGTCTTCAATCTTGGCGAGCCATTTGAAGCCGGTGAGGACTTCTTGGAAATTGATTCCGTAATGAGCGCAGATCTTTCTTAGCGCAGATGAAGAGACGATGGAATTTCCAAAGGTGCCTTTTGGATGCGTGCGGGCAATCCATTCGCCGAAGATAATTCCTAGCTCATCACCACGCAGCATGCGCCAGCCCACGACAGGGTCGTTAATTGCAGCAGCGCACCGATCTGCATCAGGATCATTGGCAATAACAAGATCTGCCTCTACTTCACGCGCTTTTGCAAGGGCTAGGTCAATTGCTCCGGGTTCTTCAGGGTTAGGAAAGGCTACGGTCGGAAAATCTGGATCTGGCGTGCACTGCTCGTCAACAGTAATGAGGTTGTTAAAACCTGCTTGCGTAAACACTTTCTTTACAGTCTCTGTTCCAACGCCATGCATGGCGGTATAGACGATTTTGATATCACTTGGGCGTGGAGCGAGAGCGCTCGTGCGTTTGACGTACTCATCTACCTCATCTTCGCCCAAGATTGTCCACTCAGAGCCTCGTGGCTGTGACTTGAGAGAAGTAACTGCAGCAATATCGCCGGCGATAAATCCATCGGTAGGGTTAATGATTTGTGATGCCGCGTAATCAATTCCATCTGCAACTGGACCGATATAGACCTTGTAGCCATTATCTTGTGGAGGATTATGGCTGGCAGTAACCATGATGCCGATATCGCACTTCAAATGAGAAGTCGCAAATGCCAAAATCGGAGTTGGCAGTGGACGAGGAAGAATTAATACCTTCATCCCAGCACCGCTCATGATTTCTGCAGTCTCGAAGGTGAAATCTTCAGATCCATAACGGGCATCTCGCCCGATTACAACGGAAGACATCCCGCGCTTTTTCATATAGGCAGCGATTCCGGCAGCTGCGCGCCCAACAACGGCGCGATTCATACATGATGGTCCTGGTCCTATTGGTCCACGTAGGCCAGCAGTTCCAAATTGGAGAAAGCCACTGAAATACTTGCGCAGCGTTGCTTCATCGCCACGGTTAACTAGCTCAGTTAAGGCGCGTGCAGTCACTGGATCAGGATCGTCAGCAATCCAATCTTCAACTTCTTGCTTCAGTGCTGCATCCATAAGAGGAGATTAACGCTTCTTAGATGAGTTTAGGAATAGTTGATTTCAACAGTGCGCCCATGCGATCTGCTGCAGCTTTACCTGCAGCAATTACCTCTTCGTGGTTTAGCTTTTCGCCAGTAATGCCAGCTGCAGCATTTGTAACAAGAGAAATTCCTAAGACTTCAGCTCCCAGTGCATGTGCTGCAATCGCCTCTGGAACAGTAGACATTCCCACTAAATCTGCACCCATGGTGCGCATCATGGCTATTTCCGCAGGAGTTTCGTAGGTAGGTCCGCGCCAATGCACATAAACGCCTTCAGCAAGAGATGAATCTTCGCTCTTTACAATTGCGCGAATTCGCTTGCTGTATAAATCAGTTAAGTCCACAAAAGTTGCTCCTGATAGCGGCGAAGCAGCGGTTAATGAGATGTGATCGCGAATTAGTACCGGCTGCCCAACTTTAAATGATGTGTTAATTCCACCGCATGCGTTGGTCAGAATAATGACCTTACAACCAGCTTTTACCGCAGTGCGAACTCCATGCACCACAGGCTCCATACCTTTTCCTTCATAGAGGTGGGTGCGTCCAAGAAAGACGAGCGCGCGAAGAGTTTTTCCACCTTCACTGATTTCGTAAGAACGCACCTTTCCGGAGTGACCTTCAACTGCTGGCGCAAAGAATCCAGTGAGTTCGTGGGCATCACATTCGTAAGCGGGCGTTCCCAACGCATCCGCTGCTGTTACCCAACCAGAACCCATCACGAGCGCTACATCGTGAGATGCCACGCCTGTGCGTTGTGCGATTTCTGCAGCGGCTGCAGTTGCCGCGGCTAGGGGATCTGAATACAGGAGCTCAGTAGATGTCATACCTCAATAATGTCACAGAGGACTGCTCCACTTGCAACAGTCTCACCAATTACAGCCTTCAAGTTCTTAATCACACCATCTCGATGTGCGCTAAGGGGCTGTTCCATCTTCATCGCTTCAAGAACGATTACCAAATCTCCAGCAGCAACCTTCTGGCCTTCTTCCACCGCAATTTTTACTACCGTTCCTTGCATTGGACTCGCCAATCCTGTGCCCGCCGCCCCTGCCGCAGATGCCTGCTTAGCGCGATGGCGCTTCACAACAGGTTCAGGTGCATGCACGAGAATTTCAAAACGCTTTCCATTGACCTCGGCCACCAACTTCTCGGCAGCAACTTTTGTCTGAACATCTTGAACTGCGCTCTGGAACGCAGGAATCTCGTTCTTAAACTCATTTTCAATATAGCTGGTGTAGACCTTGAAGTTCTCGGTGAAGGCAGAATCTTCCAAGATTGCTCTGTGAAAAGGAATTGCGGTAGCTAACCCACCAACTTCAAATTCGGCAAGAGCGCGACGGGCACGTTCGATAGCCTCTTTTCGGGTAGCGCCGGTGACTATTAACTTCGCCAAAAGGGAGTCAAAGTTGCCGCCAATTACATCACCATTCTTAAATCCAGCATCAACTCGAACACCTGGTCCGGTAGGTAAATTCCAGGAAGTGATTCGACCTGGAGCAGGTAAGAAGGAGCGTCCTGGGTCTTCTCCATTTATACGGAATTCAAGTGAGTGCCCGCGAATTGCTGGATCATCGAAACCTAAGCTTTCACCCATCGCAATTCTAAATTGCTCACGGACTAGATCAATTCCTGTTACTTCTTCAGAGACAGGATGTTCAACTTGAAGTCGGGTATTCACCTCTAAGAAAGAGATTGTGCCATCGGATCCAACCAAGAATTCGCAGGTACCAGCGCCGATATAACCTGCCTCTTTCATAATTGCCTTACTTGAGCGATACAACTCTTCATTTTGCGCATCAGTCAGGAATGGTGCGGGAGCTTCTTCGACCAACTTCTGATGGCGACGCTGTAGCGAGCAGTCGCGGGTGGAGACAACAACAGCATGTCCATGTTGATCCACCAAGACTTGAGTCTCTACGTGGCGCGGCTTATCCAAGTAACGTTCAACGAAACATTCACCGCGACCAAAACCTGCAATCGCTTCTCGAACAGCAGATGCATAGAGCTCAGGAATTTCTTCCATAGTGCGAGCAACTTTGAGGCCACGACCGCCACCACCGAATGCTGCCTTAATTGCAACTGGCAGGCCGTGCTCTTTGGCAAAAGCTAATACTTCGTCATGTCCTGTTACTGGATCTTTTGTTCCAGCTACAAGTGGCGCACCTGCAAGGGCTGCAATACGACGAGCAGAAACCTTGTCACCCAACGCGCTAATTGCTGATGGGGGAGGGCCAATCCAAATCAGCCCTGCATCAATAACAGCTTGGGCAAAGTCGGCATTCTCAGAGAGAAAGCCATAACCAGGGTGGACAGCATCTGCGCCTGATTCTTTTGCAAGTGCGATGATCTTTGGAATATTCAGATAAGTATCTTTTGCAACAGTGCCATTGAGTGAATATGAGAAATCAGCGCTCTTGGCATGTAGCGCATCACGATCTTCTTCAGAGTAGATCGCTACAGATTCGAGACCATGGTCTTTACATGCACGAATAACGCGAAGGGCTATCTCGCCTCGGTTTGCAATCAGTACGCGCTTCATGACATCTCCTTCACCTGCGGCCAAGAGTAGCCAAGTTGCTTCATGGCGCTACGAAGAAATGGCATCGATATGCCTACAACGTTGGTGTAATCACCTTCAATGACCGGAATAAAGGGAGAACCAAAGCCATCAAGAGTAAATCCTCCTGCAACATGGAGAGGTTCACCAGTTGCGATGTAATCATCTATTTCAAGATCGCTCATCTCTGAAAAGGTAACCTTTGTTGTTACTCGGTCCGCAATCTCAATGCCTTTTTCGGTATCGATAATGCAATGCCCAGTGTGCAGTAGTCCAGAGCGGCCACTAATTTTCTTAGCGCGTTCGCGCGCAACAGCGGCAGTGCCGGGCTTACCGAAGGAGACTCCATCAACGTCAAAAGTTGAATCACAGCCAATAATCAGCGCTGGATAATCAATAAGCTCTCGCACCGTATGCGCCTTGGATATTGCAAGTGCGATTACCATGTCTTCAGGAGTCATGACATTGAAGAAATCAGTTTCTTCATCGACGTTACTCACGATAATCGTTGGCTTGAGTCCAGCATCTTCCAACAACCGTCTGCGGGATTTAGATTGAGAAGCAAGAACAATACGTGGCATTTATTCAAACTTTCGTGCACCAAATGTGATTTGGTGAGGTAACGGTTGGCGTAGTTGGGGTAGACCAAAGACGCTTCGTTTGATGACAGGTGTGAGTTCGACTGCTTTGTGATTGGCCAAGACAGCCTGCAGTGCAAGGAGTTCTTCGGGCGTGGGATGTCCCGCAGTGACGGTAAATTTCATTGCTACAGCGGGATATTTCCGTGTTTACGAGCCGGCAAGGTATCTCGCTTTGTCTTCAGAGTACGGAAAGCCTTGGTGATGTATTGACGAGAATCTTCAGGTTCAATCACGCTATCGATAGTGCCGCGTTCTGCTGCAAGATATGGGTTTGAGAACTTTTCTGTGTATTCAGTGATCAGCTCAGCGCGTTTAGCATCTTGATCCTTAGCCTCCGCCAAATCTTTGCGATACAAGATATTGACTGCTCCTTGTGCACCCATCACTGCAATCTCAGCACTTGGCCAGGCGAAGTTGATATCGCTACCTAAGTACTTTGATCCCATCACGATAAAGGCGCCACCATATGCCTTGCGAGTAATCAGAGTGACAAGTGGCACGGAAGCTTCAGCGTAGGCGTAGAGCAACTTTGCACCACGACGAATGATGCCGTTCCACTCTTGTTCTGTCCCAGGCATAAAGCCTGGAACGTCAACGAGAGTGAGAATTGGGATATTGAAGGCATCGCAGAAGCGCAAGAAACGCGCAGCCTTTTCAGATGAGTTGATATCAAGGGTGCCTGCCAGTTGTGAAGGTTGGTTGGCAATAATTCCGACTGATTGGCCTTCGATGCGTGCAAAACCAACAACAATATTTGGCGCATAGAGAGCATGAACTTCGAGGAACTCACCTTCATCAACTAGCGCTTGAATCAAGGACTTCATGTCATACGGTTGGTTTGGGCTATCTGGAATCAAAGTGTTGAGCGCAACATCTGTCGTTGATTTATCTAGCGTCTGCGTTGGAGGAAGAACAGGGGAGCCATCCATATTATTTGATGGAAGATATGACAGAAGCGCCTTCACATAATCAATGGCATCAGCTTCAGAATCTGCCATGTAATGAGCATTTCCAGATTTTGTGTTGTGAGTAAAGGCTCCACCGAGCTCTTCCATGCCAACATCTTCACCAGTCACAGTCTTGATGACATCGGGACCCGTAATAAACATATTTGAAGTCTCCTTCACCATTACGGTGAAGTCAGTCAGTGCTGGAGAGTAGGCAGATCCACCTGCACAAGGCCCCAGAATGAGCGAAATCTGAGGAATGACACCCGATGAGCGAGTGTTGAGCCTAAAGATTTTTCCGTAACCGTTAAGAGATGCGACGCCCTCTTGGATGCGCGCTCCACCTGAATCATTGATTCCAATCAATGGAATTCCAGACTTTAGAGCAAACTCAGCAATCTTTACAATCTTCTCTGCATGTACTTCGCCAAGGGATCCCCCAAAAACTGTGAAGTCTTGTGAGTACAACGCTATTGGTCGACCGTCGACTGTCGCCGTACCGATAACTACACCATCACCGTAGGGACGGTTCTTCTCCATGCCAAAGTTCTGTGCGCGATGGCGGGCAAACTCATCGATTTCTGTAAATGAATCTGGGTCAACCAGCATCTCAATTCGCTCGCGCGCTGTGCCCTTACCCTTTGAATGTTGCTTCTCTACAGCACGGGCAGATCCAGCATGCACAGCTTCATCAATACGCTCACGAAGGTCTTCGATTTTGCCGGCAGTAGTGTGCAGATCTGGGCTCATGAACATAAGGTACTAGTCGTGAGCACAGTTGCGCCAAGACCACCGCTAGATAGTTCGGTGATCTCAGAAAAAATCTCGCAGTACTGGCGAGTAAGCGTGGTTGAAGTCACGGGGTCCACGCAAGATGACTTAACGCAATTGATTGCAGATAGAAAAGCTAGCAATGGCGATGTCATTGCAACAGAATTTCAAAGTGCAGGTCGCGGTCGCCTCGATAGAAAATTTGATGCACCTGCATCTTCAGCACTTTTATTCTCGTTCTACATCGAACCTAAACGCGAGAAATCTGATTGGTCCTTCTTGCCTCTTCTTACAGGACTATCTGCAATCTTTGCGCTGACAAAGTTAGATCCTCAAACTTCACCTACTCTTAAATGGCCCAACGACATCCTTTTAAATGGAGGAAAAGTTGGCGGAATCATCGCGCAAGTAAGTGGCGATGGAGTTGTTATAGGCGTTGGCATCAATGTTGGGATGACCCAGGAAGAACTTCCAGTTGTTCACGCTACTTCTCTTGCTCTTGAACAATATGAAAACCTTGATCGCAATCTAATTCTCTCCACATTCCTCACGACATTCGAGGAGCTCTTCTCAAGATGGCAGAACGGCGAAGATCTGCGCCATCTCTACAAAGAACGCTCTGCGACAATCGGCCACGATATTCGTATTGAAAATCCAGATGGCAGTCATAAGAACGCAAAGGCAGTGGAAGTGTCGCCTGCCGGCGAACTCATTCTCGAGGATGGTTCTCGGGTAACGGTGGGAGACATCGTTCATCTACGATAGGTCTGTGAATGAAAGATTCCCTCGCGTTGGAGTAATAGGTGCAGGGCAATTAGCTCGCATGATGGTTGCGCCCGCTACAGCTCTTGGAGTCGATCTCTATCTCTTCGCTGCTAGCCCGCAAGATTCAGGTGCTCAAATCACCCACCATGTTGTCGGCGATTACACAGATCTAGAAGCTCTCAAGAAATTTGCAGCCAGCTGTGATGTCATCACCTTTGAACACGAACTAGTCCCGCTCTCGGTGATTAAGGGGCTTGAGGCGGCTGGCGTTCGCGTCTACCCACCTGCTAGCGCATTTGTGTATTCACAAGATAAAGCGCAGATGCGCGAGAAGCTAAGCACCTATCCATCACCAGAATGGAAAGTGGTGACTTCCACTCAAGAGATTGAGAGATACCCATTGATTGCCAAGGCAATCTCTGGCGGTTACGACGGACGTGGAGTCTGGAAAATTAATTCTCAAGACGAATTGGCAGAAGTACTCAAAACTAGCCCGAAGCTACTCATAGAAGAGTTGATTTCATTTGACTCTGAAATCGCCGTGATGGTTGCTCGCTCTCCTCATGGTCAGGCTACGAGCTGGAGTCCAACTGAAACGGTGCAAGAAGATGGAATTTGCATTCTCACAATTTCACCCGCACAATCCATTTCACCTGAGTTAGCTGAAAAAGCTCAGAAGCTAGCCCTTGATATCGCACAAGAAGTCGGGGTTGTTGGCGTGATGGCTGTAGAGATGTTTGTTAAGGGCGAGAAGATTTTTATCAATGAGTTAGCGATGCGCCCACATAACTCTGGACATTGGACTATTGACGGCGCGCGCACGAGCCAATTTGAACAACATCTTCGCGCGATTCTTGATTTACCGCTAGGGGACCCAGCCATGACAGCTGAGTATTCAGTCATGGGAAATATCTTGGGCGGCGAGAAGACCGATATGTATCGCCCCTATCTCCACCTGATGGCTCGTAACCCAGAGCTAAAATTTCATCAATATAAGAAGGAAGTTCGCCCAGGTCGCAAGATTGGACATGTCACCGCTGTTGGTTCTGACCTTCTACAATTAACCACAGATGTGCAGCATGCACGTGACTATATGAGTGGAGCTATCGATGAGTGATCGTAAAGATGTAGCAATCATCATGGGCT
>JACCEE011416279.1_pt1 | contig 10423 bp, 8 predicted proteins | sample 7449931 | NCBI WGS metagenome assembly JACCEE01 (sample SAMN15323457, study PRJNA562643) | freshwater metagenome | isolation source: river surface water | place: USA:Blue River Watershed | collected 2017-08-19 | reverse complement strand
TGATCAAAAAAGCTACGAAAAAGAGATCCCTGCTGAGTATTTAGATAGAGCTCTTGAAGCAAGAAACTCCTTAATCAGTACTCTTGCCGATTTTAATGATGAAATGGCCGACCTTTTCCTCGAAGAGAAAGAGATCCCTTATGAGCTTTTTATGAAAGCTGCCAGAGAAGCTACCCTTAAACTGTTAATTACACCCGTTTTCTGCGGTGCTGCATATAAAAATAAAGGTATTCAACTTCTTTTGGATGCCGTAATCGATTTTCTTCCTTCTCCTATTGATGTTGGGGCTGTTGTTGGTAATGATGTGGATGAACCTGAAAAAACCATCACTCGTCACCCTTCTTCTAAAGAACCTTTTGCTGCCTTAGCTTTTAAATTGATTAATGATCCTTATGTGGGTCAACAAACATTTATTAGAATATTTTCCGGTACCATCAGTTCTGGAACTCAATTCTATAATTCTACCAAAGGGAAATATGAACGTGCAGGTAGAATTTTTAGAATCAGAGCTAAAGATAGAGAAGAGATCAAAGAAGCAGGACCAGGTGAAATCGTTGCCCTTGTGGGTATGAAGGCTACCAGAACCGGTGACTCACTATGTGCTTCAGAACATCCTCTTTTACTCGAAAATATTCACGTTCCACCCGCTGTTATTGAACTAAAAATTACTCCTAAAGCGAGAAAAGAATCTGAAAAATTAGGCGAAGCTTTGTCAAAACTGATCAATGAAGACCCTTCATTCAGAGCTCGTTACGATGAGGAAACTCAGGAAACGATCGTTTCAGGTATGGGCGAATTACACCTCGAAATTATCATGGATCGTTTGAAAGAGGAGTTTAAAGTGGAAGTGGAAGTGGGTGAACCTGCAGTTTCCTTCAGAGAAACACTTACAAAAGAGATCGAAAATAACTATAAATTTGTTAAACAATCAGGTGGTAAAGGTCATTATGCTCATACCATTATGCGCTTTGAACCAAATGAAGGTAAAGGCTACGAATTTGTAGATAAAGTGAAGGGTGGAAATGTTCCAGGAGAATATGTGGGTTCTGTTGATAAAGGGGTTAAAAAAGCAATGGAGAAAGGTCCATTGGCCGGATTCCCTGTTGTGGATGTTAAAGCTGTCCTTTTAGATGGTAGCTCTCATGCTGTGGATTCATCAGATATGGCGTTCCAGTTATGCGCCGGAATGAGCTTTAAAGAAGCTTTTATGAAAGGTAAACCAATCCTTTTGGAACCTATCATGAAAATTGAAGTGAATACGCCTGATGATTATATCGGTAATGTGACCGGAGACTTTAATAAAAGACGTGGTCGTATCGAAAGTATGAGAAGACATAGAAAAGGTTCTCAAAAATTAAATGGATTTGTTCCTCTAATGGAAATGTTTGGTTATGCTACTGCTTTGAGAAATATCTCCAGCGGTAGAGCAAACTTTTCTATGGAATTTTATAACTACCAACCTCTACCTGCCGCAACTCAGGAAGAAGTTTTGAAAAAACTAGCGTCTAAAAACGCTCAAAAATAATAACTATTTGGTTAATGGTTAATTGTGGTTGAGAGTCGGAGCATCCCCATGCACCGGCTCTTGTGTTTTTTATAAGGATGCTATTTGAAAAACTTCTTGTATATTTGTAGATTCAATTCTATAATTATGGATGCTCAAGGTCACTTACAGGATAAACCAACCATTGAAAAAATAAATGGTTCGATTGTGTCTTTAAAACTGTCAGATCGCTCTGATTTTTATTCCAAAAAAAATCCCCCAAGTATCTCTTTTAGCGTCATTTCCACTAAAATAGGAAAGCTGATTGTTGCTTCTACTTCTAAGGGAATTTGCTTTGTTGGGTATCACGAAAAAGGACTCACTTATGTGGAACAACTCCAAATGAGATTTCCTTTTTCAAAAATTAAAAATCGGAAAAATAAAATGCATCTCCTCATTAAAGAGGTTTTTAAGAAAGATTGGACAAACAGTTCTAAAATTCCTCTGCATTTAAAAGGTACTCCATTTCAAGTTAACGTTTGGAATGCCCTTTTAGAGATCCCTTACGGCACTTTGACCACTTATAGTGTCATAGCCGAAAAAGTGGGAAAACCAAAAGCACAAAGAGCCGTAGGTACTGCTATCGGTAAAAACCCCATCCTTTACCTGATCCCATGCCATCGTGTGGTTGCTGCCAGTGGAAAATTGGGTGGTTTTTATTATGGAATTGATAAAAAAGTGCAACTTCTGAATATGGAATGCGCTCAAAAAAAGAAAAAAGGAACACTTAACTGGGATCCAACCCTGTTTTAATTATTTCAAATTATGATTCTCAAAACCTCTCATTTAACTTTTCATTACGATACAGATTTTGCTATTCGTGATTTCTCATTTTCCATTCAAAAAGGAGATTTCTGTGCCCTTTTAGGCCCCAATGGCTCAGGAAAAACAACCCTTCTGAATCTTTTAACCGGTTTGATAAAAGGGGCTGAAGGATCCATTCAAATTGATCAAAAGGAATTGAAACACTATTCTACTATTGAATTGGCGAGAAAAGTCTCTGTTGTGCCGCAAAGACAAGATTTTGTTTACGATTTTTCAGTGTATGATACTGTTATGATGGGTAGAAATCCCCACCAAAACAGATGGGAATTTGAAAATGAAAATGATCACCGGATTGTAATGGAGGCACTTGAAAAAACAAAACTTACTCATCTTAAGAATCGCCTAACTAATCATTTAAGCGGGGGAGAGTTTCAAAGAACTTTGATAGCCAGAGCGATTGCACAGCAGGCTCCCATCATGTTATTGGATGAACCACTCTCAAACCTTGATATTGCGCATAAATTTGAAATTATGGAGATTCTTAAAGATATTAATAAATCTCAAAATATTACCATTATTATTATATTACACGATTTCTCATTTGCTATGCAATATGTTCCCCTCACTTTGTTGATGGACAAAGGAACTTTAGTCTATTATGGTGCGACTAAGGAGGTGTTCTCCAGCAAGTTATTGTATGATGCTTTTAATCTTCAGGAGGGATTTCATATTGACACTTTTGGTAATGTTTTTAAAAAATAAACCATGAAAAAAATTCTCTTTCTAGCCACTTTTATTCTCCTTTCCGGTTCCATTTTTGCACAAAAGAAAGTGTATGCTTCTTCATACGGATTAATTCCTGATAAAATGGAAGATGCAACGCCCTATTTAATTCAACTTTTCGAAGCTATTAAAGATGAACCTAAAGTGGACCTGATCATTAGTGCCGGAACTTACCATTTTTATGAAAATGGGGCGATTCAAAAAACCTATTTTGAATCCAATACAACTAATGGTAAACCAAAAAATATTTCCATTTTAATGGAAAACCTCAAAAACATCTCCATCGAAGGAAATTTTGCCACTTTTATGTATCATGGAAAGGTACAACCCATTACTTTAGAAAATTGCCAAAATATTAAAATACGGAATCTTTTCTTTGATTTTGCTACACCGACTTCTGCCGAAGCTGAAGTGATTGAGGTCACACAATCCTATTTTCTTCTTAAAATTGATCCAAAACAATATCCGTATTCTATTAAAAACAAGAAAATTACATTTGCTATAGGAAAACATGAAAGTGTTCCTTTTGCCTTTATTGAATTTAATACTAAACATCTGATTGTGGAGCCCAATACCGGAGACAGAAATTGGGGAAATACTACGGTTGAAGAGGATTCTGCAGGTTATTTGAAAGTATTTTATACGGATCCAAAACAATTCCCTAAAAAAGGAAACTATATTGTTATTCGTTATGGGGAAAGAACTCACGCGGGTGTTTTTATTTTGAATAGTTCAGATATCACATTTCAAAATGTGAACCTCTATCAAACGGATGGATTGGGATTTTTAGGTCAATTTAGTAAAAATCTGAATTTCTTTTCCTGTAGTGTAGTGCCAAACCGGGCTGGAAACCGCAAATTTCTCAGTAGTCATGATGATGGTTTTCACTTTAGTGGGTGTTCAGGCTTGATTCAGTTGGACAATTGTGAAACGTTTGGACTTATGGATGATGCTTTAAATGTGCATGGAACCTATACGCAGATCACGAAAATCAACAAAAATAAAGTCAAAGCCAGATTTATGCACCATCAAAGTACCGGTCTGGAATGGGGCAGGGTAGGAGAAACGGTTGCTTTTGTGGATAATAAATCAATGGTTACACTTTCTATAGGTGTGATAAAAAAATACAGAAAAATAGATCAGAATCAGTTTGAAATCACTTTTGAAAATGAGGTTCCTCAAACCTTACAAAAAGGGATGGCGCTGGAAAATCTTACTTGTTACCCTGATCTGTTGATCAAAAACTCCAGGTTCAGAAGCGGAAGGGCAAGAGGTTTACTTATCAGTACTCAGGGAAAAGTGTTGATAGAAGATAATATTTTTGAAACCAGTGGTTGCGCCATTTTAGTTGCCGGTGATGCCAATTATTGGTTCGAATCGGGTCCTGTGACTAATTTGCTGATAAGAGATAATATTTTCAGATACTCCTGTATGACAACCATTTACCAGTTCTGTGAAGCGGTGATCTCCATTTATCCTCAGGTTCCGGAAATGGATCCTGAATTTCCCTATCACTCTAATATCCGTATCGAAAATAATAGTTTCTTTCTATTTGATTATCCCATTTTATATGCAAAATCGGTCAAAAACATCAAATTTGTAAACAATCTTTTGTATAAAGCCAATGAGTTTGAACCTTTTCATCCCAATCAATTTGGGGTAAAACTGATTGGTTGTAAAAATGCTGTTGTAGGAAACAATCAGGAGATTGGAAGCCCTTTAGGCAAAACGATCGTAATAGAACAAATGGATCCGGAAGAATTGAATAAAAAATAACCATAAAACATTTTTCAATTATGGCAAAAAGTAAAAAAACTAACACCACTCAACAATTTTTAAGTCCGGAAAATTACATAAAAACGAAAGGACGCACAATTCCACTTCATGAATGTATTATTAATACTGATTGGGATGAAAGAAAAATGGCCAATATTGTTATTTCCAGAAAACACACTAATGGCAATGTTACCTATTGTGTTTATTTAATTGACTTATTATGTGTTGGGGTTAAATCTACTTATTTTGGATTTAATGTTGAAATGGATGAGTATAATGAGATGATAAATCAATTAAAAAGTGATTTGGAATGCCAATCCATTGACTATGTACTGGCTCATAATATCATATATGGGGCTACCAGTTTTGCTGGGATCTTTGAAATTTTACCCCATAAAGATTTTATAAAAACAACCCAATATTTTTTAGAAGAGGATACTGATGATATTGAATTAATCGATGTTGATTTTGGGAGAAAACAGATCCCCTTTTTTATTGCTAACGATTTTTATACAAAAGCTCAGGCAAATATTATTATTCAAAAGCTCGAGAAAGTTTTGGGTAAAGGCAATGCAGATTATGTTTTTGGAGATTTTGATGTAAAAGATTTAAATGACGAAATAGAAGAAGGTGATGATTTGGATGAAGATGAAAGGTACTCCTTTTTTAAGTTACTAAAACCTTTAGAGAGAGCAGAGTTATTTAAAAAAATAGCTAATCAAGAGGAGTTAAATCCAAGTGATGAATCTTTAATTGATTTGATCAAATTGGCAAATACAATTTTATATCTAGATTTATGTGATGAAAAAGTGATAGATAGTTTTATTTATAAATGGGATAAAGAGTTTAATTTGCCTATAGAAGAGGAAAATTTTTTAGAATTAGTGGGTAATCACTCTCCATTAGATAAGAAGTTGATTAAATTGATACCCAAACTTTCAAAACAGATTGCTTCAGGATCCCAAAAACCAAATGTTAAGTTAAAGAAGGAACTTCAAGAATATTTAGACAACCCTTTATTGTGTTTTATATATTTGCGATTGATTGAAAATGAAGAAGATAAAACAGAATACAAGCAACAACTGAGCACCTTTACTTCCTTATATCCAAATTACCCCATGTTTAAAATGGAAAATTTGAAGAATAGAAAGAACGAAGGTGAAAAAATTACGGCAAAAGATATTTTACCCCAAAACATTTTTAATGGACAAGAATCAGTTACAACATCCGAAATGTTTCAATATTTAACACTTAAAATGTCCGTAGAATGTACCCCAAAATCATTTAATGTATTGCAAGCCCTTGAAGTTTGGGCATTAGAGAAACCAATAGGCGAAATTCACCAAACTCAATTTCTGTTTTATGTTCAAATGCTCAAAATTGAATACCTAAAATATCATTTCAATATGAAATTTGATTCATAAATTTTAATGCTCATTTTGCTTAAATTAACAGTTTAATCCAATGTTACTTCAGATTTTGTGCCGGAAACTGATCTTTTCGTACCGTAAAAGTCTTATCCATGATGAGGAGTGCCCCATTTTCGATATCTATCGATTTGTCTTTGTTTAACGTATTGTTTTTTACTTGAATACGCCACAAAATAGCTTCATTAGGCGCCAACTTGGTTGTTAAAAACTGAACATATCCCTCTTCTCCATAGATCCCTTTTTCCTGATCCATCCAGGTGATAGTGCTGTTTTGTGCCTCCTGACGGTACGAAAGAGCTGTAGTGTTCGCTCCGTTGATAAATACAAATACAACAATGGCAGATGTGGTATCTTCACTGTTTTTAAATACAGATCGATGGTATTGCCACTGAAATACACCCGATGAATCAGTATATCCTACACTTTGAGGAAATAATGGAGTTGCTATAAAACCAAATAAAAGAAAAAGAAGAACCCTTTTTTTCATTTTAAAATTGATTGATAAAATCTGCAATATCTTGATTGTCTAAACTTAACATACATTTAAAATGTCCTCTGGGACATTTTTTATACCCTAATTTGGAACAAGGTCTGCAAGAAAGTGTTGTATTTTCAAAGTTACGATATAGTGCTTTGTTTTGAGGCATATAAGGGTACATTCCAAACTCAGGCGCTGTATTTCCCCATAAAACAGCCATAGGAACCTGCAATGCGGCTCCAATGTGCATCAAACCGGTGTCACATGCCAAAACACAGGAACTCATCTGCATAACAGATGCGGATTGATACAGGTCCAGTTTTCCACAAAAATTGAAAATGCGTTCACTCATCTGCGAGGCAATTGCTTCTCCATCTTTGACAACATCTTTACCACCTAACAGAATCATCGGTTTATGAATGATTTTGCTGATTTCAATAATTTTTTCTCCAGGAATCCTTTTGGTATTGTGCATACTACCCAAGGTAACAGCCACAAAACCATCTTCAAAAACAGCCGGGAAGTCATCAGTATCAAAACGATTGTGCTCAGGTATGAAAAAATCGAGTCCTAACTGATCATTTTCAATCTGAAGTGACTTTATCCCTTCAAAATAGCGATCCACAATATGTTCAATCGGTAACATATTGATTTTAAAATAAACCCAAAACCACTTTTTGAAATTTTGTTTATGAAAAGTTAAAGAGGAAATTCCAAGTGAAGAAATGATCTGTTTTGATTTTTTATTTTTTTGTAAATCAATGACATAATCATATTTTTGATCTTTCAAAGTGGTAATGATCGTTGGATCTTTTTTTTGATACGTATGAATTTGATCGATGTAGGGATTGCTTTCGATCACAATTTTATACTCTTTTTTTACCAGAAAATCGATTTCAGCGTAGGGAAATTTGTTGCGAAGGGCTCTCACAATCGGCGTTGTCAATACAATGTCACCGATAGAGCTGAATCTAATAATTAAAAATTTTTGTTTCTCGGAGGGGGGGTGGTCGTCCATGTTATTCAATATTAAAATTTTCTGTGATAGGTTTACCAAATTTGGTTCTCACAGGATTAGAATATATCAGAAGCAAATAATGCATCATTTTTTCTTCGGAAACATCTTCAACTTTGGCTTGTTTAGCTAGATAACTGAGAAAATCAGTTTTCTCTTTTTCAGTATAAAGATGTTCAAATTCCTTACTGTTTTCCTGAAAATCGAAGGCGATATAGTTGTTTTTGAACAGGTGATAATCCTGGTAAATCTGTTGATCTACCAGTTTACAAACGGCATAAAGTTGATCGTTGTTATTGAGAGATCTGTCTATAGTGTTTAGTTTTTCATTAATTGGGTTTCCAATATGCAGGCGAATCTCCCCTTTATAACCCAAAACGCCCTGAACAATACTCTTAAAATCTTCTCCCGGTTTTTTCACATACTCGCCATTTTCAGAAAGTGCTAACTCTCTGGCTTTGAGTTGATCACAAGATTCATACTCATAAGAAATAGTAACGGGAGTGATATTTAATGATTTTAATGTTTCCAAAGGATCCTCTTTTTTGGCCATGGCAAACATTTTGATCAATCCTTGCTGGGTTAAATCACAGCCATCTTTGGTTCTGCCACTTCTTTGCGCAATCCAGACCGATTGATTATCCTCAAAAATGGAGTGGTGAATATACTCAGATAGGAGATGTAGATTGGCAATCTTTTCATGAATAGAAGAAGAACGTAGAACCAGCATCATATTGTTGATTCTCGCTAATTCCACAAAAATGGGACTTGTAACCAGATTATCCCCAATAGCGGATCGTGCTCCCGCCATCTTATTTTCAAACATATAGTTTTGAAGGGATGAAGAGTCTAAAATAATATCCCGATGATTGGCAATGTATAGATACGCTTTGCTTGGATCAATGTTTTCAATACCACTGTAATGAATGCCGGTGGACGATTTTTGAATAAAATAGGAGTAAACTTTACTCGAAAAGCCCATTTGAAAGTCCAGAATGGTTTTAGATTCTTTGGCTGTTTTGACTAATTCCTGAACATTGTAAAGATCTTTCAAAAACGAAAGTGATTTGATAAAAACCTGATTATCAAATAGATTCTGAATAGCCTCTATAGCTTCAGCATCTGAATAGGGTCTAATATGTTCAAATTTATCGTTCATTTTTTGATATCATCAATAACGAACTGCAAAAGTAAGAAAATTTTAAAAGCACTCATTACACTTTAATGTTATCAAAATTTTTACCAAAAACACTGCTGGTTTTAGAAATGGAAACAAAAGCGGATGGATCAGTATATTTGATTAACTTCATGATTTGGGCTTTATCATTTCGATGTGCCATGATTAAAAGGACATCAGAGTCTGTTTTGGTATAGGCTCCGTATCCTTTTAAAAATGTAGCTCCACGATGTAATTCAGAGTTTATTTTATCTGCTATATCCTGATTTTTTTTGGAAAAAACCATAAACTGAAAAGTTTGTTTGTATCCTTCAATTACAATGTCAGAAACATAGATATATACAAACATAACCACCATACTATAAACAAGTTTTTGAACTGAGTTTACAGCAAAATAGGAGGACCCAATAATCACCAGATTGGTGTAAAGGGTAACCTTTCCGTAAGAGATGTTTCTGTATTTTCCAATCATCATCGCCACAATATCGGTCCCACCGGTGTTTCCCCCATAGTTAATGGCGATACCCACTCCAAATGCAGATAAAGCACCCCCAATAATGGCAGCCATAAAAGGATCATCAATAATCGGTTTTACAAAATAGGATTGTCCTAACCCGAAAAAGGAGGATAAAACAATCGTACAGAACATAGTATTGATACAAAAACGGGGCCCTAAAATCTTCCACGCAATTGCGAGTAAAATGGTATTAATTACCAGAGTAGTGACCCCAACAGGAATGGTTCCGGTGGCAAAATAGAGGATAGCAGCTATACCACTTACCCCACCTCCGGTTATCTTTTCAGGAATCAAAAATGCGGTCCAACCCACTGCAAAAATGGCTAAACCTACACAAATCATGAGATAGTTGCGAATCTCAAGAATCAAAGTTTTGTTACGTAATGTTAACATATCGTGTTCTCTTTATATGGTTTTTTCTTGAAAATTAATCATTTACAATTTGTAAAAGTTATATTGCAAAGATAATAAAATTAAAAAATGAAAAATTTTTAAAAAAGCAGTGCAGATATTGATTTTTTTTGTATTTTTGCACCCTCAATCAACAATCCTCCTTAGCTCAGTTGGTCAGAGCATCTGACTGTTAATCAGAGGGTCCTAGGTTCAAGTCCTAGAGGGGGAGCAAAAAGCATCTGAGTAATCAGGTGCTTTTTTCTTTTAACTACTGTCAATTCCCCCTTTTTTAATCGTAAATACCACAATAACAGGAAGATGATCAGAAAATCCCCCCGTATGTTTGAGTCCTGTATACGTTCTGAAGGGTTTAAATCCACCATATTTTTCATCCGACATCAATAGAAAATCGGGACTATAAATAAACTCCTTGTTCCGGATTTGAAAATGGGAAACGGAATCTAAAAATGGAGCAGAAAGTATAATCTGGTCCAAACATCCCCAAAAAACTTCATTTTTATGGGTTCCCATATTTTGAAAAGAGCT
>JACCEE012379256.1_pt1 | contig 10425 bp, 5 predicted proteins | sample 7449931 | NCBI WGS metagenome assembly JACCEE01 (sample SAMN15323457, study PRJNA562643) | freshwater metagenome | isolation source: river surface water | place: USA:Blue River Watershed | collected 2017-08-19 | reverse complement strand
CGAGATGAATTTCCGGTTAATGGCAACCGGAATGGCCATTATGCCAAAACCTGTTCCGCCGGAAGTGACAATATCGCCGGAAGTATTTCGTTCGAGCGCCATGCCCGAAACCTGATGCCCGAGATTCCAGAAATATTTAAAGGTTTGTTTCTGAACAAGTGTCAAAAGGGAATCTGCCGGGATGGGTGCAAATTTATCGGTTGAATCTATGGTCGTTAAAAGCTCAACGTTAAGCGAAGAAGGAAATGAACTTCCCGATTTCGACTTTAATCCGCCTGAAACGGAAAAGGAATATCTGGAAAGAAATTTAAGCGGCGAAGTTGGTTTGATAACCAATGTGCTGTCCTGATTTTCGAAAGTAATTATTACCGGAACCGAACCCGAGTTTTTATCGGAAAGCAATACCGAACCATTCACCGATGATTGCCTGACAGGCGTGGTAAATGATACTTTAATTTCCGGAACCACAGGAATGCCTTTGTAATTAAACCCGGAACTTTTCCCGTTTATTTTCAGGGTATTGTAGTTGAACGAAACTTGGGGTTTGGGATCCTTGTTTTCATCCTTCTGGCAACTCCATACCGAAATAGAAATAATCAAACCGATGACTATCGCAGGCATTTGGATAGACCTGAATGCCGAAAGCAAGGATTTGGACTTAACTGAACAGTTGATTTTTCTGTATGGCATCATTTCAGGAGGAATAATTGAGGTTAAAAGGCCGCCCGGCAAAACCAGGCAGCCTCTCTCCCTGTCAAAGTAATTGAACTAAACTAAATTTACTTTTACCCTTTATTGTAATTACCCGAGTTTTTTTACTTCTCAGCGTTGAAAATAGTTGTTATTTCAGCCGAAGTAAGCGCTTTGTTGAAAATACGCAATTCGTCGATTAAGCTCAGGTCCGATTTATGGCCCCATTCGGTGAAACGTGGTGCTCCCGACAAGATTGACAGCAGATCACAGCCCGTCCAGTCTATCCCGGCGAGTGTTGATTCGCGGGCCAGCTCTCCGTTGATGTAGATGATACTTTTTGTACCTGAAACGGTAAATGCCAGGTGTACCCATTCTCCGGCTGAAGGGTCTGTTTTACCTCCGTCGTTCCAGCTTTCGCCAGCTCCCGTGCCAACGTTAACTTTAAATTGCTGCGATGTTGCGCTTCCTTCCCTGAAAAACCGGAACCCGCTTGTACGTTTGTTCTGAAGATCCGGATAACCAGCATTCGTTTTATCTTCCGGCCCGAGGGTTAAAATACCGGCGCGATCGGGTGCTGCATTAACTTTCATCCAGAATACCGCACTTACTTCGGCGGTTTTGGTCAGATTGGTGGCAGGGAAAGTCAGGTACGAATCGGTAGCCCCGGCTAAAGCTTTTCCAATTTTACCGTCGGCATAGGTGGGTGAACCCACTTTTGTTGCTTCGGTATTGCTGTTGAGCTCTTTGTTGTTCCCTTCAAATGGCATATACAATACTTCGCCACTGTATTTGGCCACATATGGCGAATCGTATTGGATAATGTCCTGTATTTCGTTTGTGGTTAGGGCTTTATTGAAGACTCTCAACTCATCGTAAAAACTCAGGTCTGATTTGTGGTTCCAATAGCCAAAATTGGGTTCGCCAGAGCCAATCGACATCACGTCACATCCGGTCCAGTCAATTGTTCCGGAAGCAACTGTTGCAGCTACAGCGCCATTAATATACACCACGCACGAAGTTTGCGACACCGCAAAGGCCAAATGTACCCAGTCTTTTGCCGGTGCACTCACTGTACCTCCGTCATTCCAGGTTTCGGCTGCACCAGTTCCAACATTCAACTTAAAACGTTGGGAGGTGGCACTGCCTTCGCGGAAAAAACGTAGCCCTTTGGTGCGGTTTTCTCCGGTTGGGCTGATTGAAATAATACCGGAACGATCGGGCGAAGGATTTAATTTATACCAGAAAGCCGCAGTAAATTCAGTGTTTTTTAATCCGGAAGCAGGAAAAGTAAGATACGAATCGGTTGCTCCGGCGTAAGCGTTCAAACCTTTTAGGCTTACTCCGGCAAAAGCAGGGGTTCCAACAATTGTGGCAGCCTTGAAACTAACTTTTTCTACATAGTCACCATCAAAAGGCATGTAGAATATTTCGCCCGGGAAGATCGGTGTATAAGGCGGTTTTTTCTCAAAGTTAACCGTTGTATTGGTTACTTTTCCACCGATGTCGGTTGCCTTAATGGTTAAGGTATGGGCTCCGTTTGATACTTTGTCGTACGAATATTCTTTTATTGCACGGCGGTAATCCTTGAATTCAGTATAACTGGTTAATTCATTGCCATCCAGTAATACAGAAATCGATTTGAGTTCAATGTCATCGGTAACCTCAAACTGGATGTTGATCGTTGCCAGTAGTTCAGGCACCTGTATTTTCACTCCTTCAGTCGGATATTTAATCGTTACCACCGGGGCTGTTGCATCTGCTCCCGGATCAACCTGGGTAATTGGGTCGATACCTTCGTTACAGGCCACGGCAAAAAGGATGATCAATAGATAAGCTGAAATATTTTTAAGAATTTTCATTTTTCTTTCATTTTAAAGTGGTCAAATTGGTTATTGCTTTAATGCAGGTAATAAGTCAACCTGAGTCTGCGGATAAGGAAGGAAGATTTTGGCTTCAGTAAAGGTTCTTCCATCGTAGCTCAGCTCAGCGTATTTCCCGAGCCTTACCATATCGTAATAACGGGTTCCCCATTCCATGGCCAGTTCAGCATATTTTTCGTTCATTACCTGGGTATTGTCAACACTTGCAAGAGCAGGCAAGCTTGCCCTGGCCCTTACGGCATTAACTGCTGCCAAAGCGGTCATGTCAGAACTTGTTGCCCCCTGGGTAAGCGCTTCGGCGTGCATCAGCAGAATTTCGGCATAACGGATGCAGGTAAAATTTTTGTTGGTTCCATAATCCGTGCGGCCGGGAGTGAGCTGTTCTGTTGGTAAGTAGTGTTTCCCACTTGCAAAGAAGGCCCTCGCGTAATCGTTAATACGGTCGCCCGAACGGGTTGTGTTGGTAATCCATGCCGGAAGGGTAGCGTATTTCGAATCTTTCTGAATTTCAGCAATACCACGGTTGGTGAAGCGTACACTTGTTTCCAGCCGGACTGTTTCGCCCCGGTCGATCATAAATTTGACGTATTTCAGGCTTGGTTCATAAAATCCCCAGCCATCGCCCGAACCCGTTACTTTTGGGGTCCAGCCTTGTGGTCCGAAGAACGCAAAAAGATACCCGTAATTATCGCCCGAACCTTTTCCTAAGTCGGAATACTGCATTTCCAGCAGGCTTTCCTTGTTCAGTTTGCCTTTAAGCTTAAACAGTTGATAAAAATCTGATTCCAATGCGAACTCACCCGATTTGATAATCTGGGAAGTGGCATCGGCCACAGCCTGGTAATTTTTGAGCTCGAGATTAGCCAAAGCTTTAATGGCCAAAGCGGTGTATTTAGTTACACCTCCGGGAATATCGGTTCGTTTATTCGGATGGGTAGCCGGAAGAGCTGAAATAGCTTCATCCATTTGGTCGGAGATGTGTTTCATTACATCATCTTTTGTAGCCAAATCGGCAACCAGCATATCCGATGGATCGGAACTGGTTGGAATGAATACCGAGCCCCAAACCCGCGACAGGTTAAATAACCACCATGCACGAATCGTTTTGGCTTCAGCAATATACTGGTCGGCCAATGTTTTATTGGTGGTGTATTCTTTATATAATTCAATCTGTTCCATGGCCGAATGCGCGGTGAAAATATCAGAATAGTAGTTTTGCCATACCGAGTTATACATCCAGTAATCTTTGTTGTAGTTGTATTTATCGGTTTCGGCATAATCTTGCTGATCGCCCAGACCACCGGCATTTACATCGTCGCCGCGAACAGCAATGAGCGGAAAGTTTTCCCAGGCAATGCCGTTGAGTTCGGTATAAACGCCGTAAAGGGGCAGAACCATATTGCTGCTGATGGTGTAATCCGTCTTTTCAGTCAATGATTTATTTTCGGCTGGTTCGTCCAGCAGGTCTTGGCATGCAGTGCCCGCAAACAGCGCGACAGCGATAAAAGTGAGCTTTATAGAATAATTTATTAGTTTCATAAGATTAATTTTTAAGAATTAAAATTTGATATTCAGCCCAATCGTATAAACTGAAGGTATTGGATAGGTCTGCGTATCAATCCCATTGGCCACTTCGGGATTGAACCCGTTATACTTGAAGATGGTTAGCGGACGGTCGGCAGTTACCGAGATCCTTGTTTCGGGTATTTCGGCGCCAAACAATTGCTGTTTTTTGATATTGTAAGCCAATTGTACATTCTGTATCCGGAAGAAAGAGCCATCTTCTACAAAATAGTCGCTCATTTTCTGGTTCCAACCTCTTCTTAATCCCGATGATGACGCGTATTTATTAGATGTACCTTCGCCATGCCAGCGGTTAACAGCCAAATCGGCATCCATGTTTCCATCGGCGGTCCAGATAATTTCACCACGTTTGCGGTTGAGGATTTTGTTCCCCGACTGTCCTACCATATTGGCTGAAAAATCGAAGTTTTTGTAAGTAATCCCGAAATTTAAGCCATACATAAACGATGGGAAGTAGGAACCCAGCACAACCCGGTCGCTGTCATCAATCTTCTCGTCGCCGTTTTGATCTTTGTATTTAAAATCACCGGGAACCAGCCCGTTTGCAACGGCAACCGGGTCGGCATCAATTTCGGCCTGATTTTGGTAAACGCCAACTACTTCGCGGCCAAAGAAGGCGAGCAGAGGTTCCCCAACAATTGACCGTTGACGGAATTCAGCGCTTCCACCATCGATATATGGTTGTCCGTAAAGGTCGCGTACTTCGTTTTTGAGGGTCGAGATGTTGGCTCCCACATAGTATTTAATGTCTTTGGTTATGTCATCGTTCCAGTTCAGGGCAAGTTCAAAACCTGTGTTCCTGATGATTCCCACGTTTTTAAGTACGCTACCTCCAATGGCTGGTATGGTTACGTTAATCGCGGCATTTTTTGTGTCACGAATAAAATAATCGGCATCAACAGCCAGGCGGTTATTGAACAGGCGCGAAGTAATACCCAGGTTTGTTTCTTCAGTAACTTCCCATTTTAGCGAGGAGAATGTATTGGAGGTTTTGGTTCCGGAAACCAGCACGCCATTAATTGTTGTGTTTACAATGCTTGTTGTTGTTGTTCCGTCGCTTGCCTGGATGTTGTCGTTACCAAGCTGGCCCCAACTGGCGCGCAATTTCAGGAAGTTGATTGTTTTATGCTCTTTCAGGAAACTCTCTTCGGAAATAACCCAGCCAGCACCTATTGTTGGGAAATAACCCCATTTTTGCTGATACTTCGAGCTTCCATCGGCCCTCATTGTACCATACAGCAAATACTTATCGTCATAATTGTACGACACCCGGCCAAAATACGATAGTCCGTATTGGCGGGTTCCTTCGTCTTTTACATCATCAGCCGAAACGGTTTCAGCCTGATCAATGTACCAGGATTGCTCCTGATCGATCGGGAAATTCAATCCTTTTGCACTTAGTTTATTGAAGGCCTCATCTCTGAATGAACTACCCGCCATAACAACAAATCCGTGCTTGTCTATTTTGTCGGAGTAAGTCAGTACGTTATCCCAGATTTGGTCCGAATAGGTTGACATATTCCGTACAATAGCAGCATCGGCCCGTTGAAAACTGTTGCCAATAAAGTACGGCAAGTTGATCAAACGTTCGTCGAGCGAAGTAAATGCGTGATTGTAGGTTGACTTGAATGATAATTTTTCGGGAACAAGATCAATTTTCATGTAAAAATTGGCCAGTAATTTCCTTATTTTAAGTCGGTTGATGTTGTAGTTGAGTGTTGGGAAAGGGTTTTGTCCGCTACGGTAACCCAAATCCTGGGCGTTAGCATATTTTTCAGGCCAGGCGTCCTCGTTCGATTCATCGTAGATTGGCAGAATCGGCACAGCAAAATAAGCCTGATTCCATGCTCCTGCTTCTTCTCCGTATTTAAGCGCATTGCTTAAAATCATATTTCCGCCAACGGTAAGCCAATTGGTAACTTTAAAATCAATTTTCGACCGAAGGTTAAAACGTTCGTATTGATTTTTCATATCCAGTATGCCTTCTTGTGCAAAGTAGCTTGTTCCCAGTGAGTAGGACGCTTTTTGGTTTCCTCCGGTAACACCAATACTGTGGTTTTGGATGGGAGCTGGCCGGAGTATTTCTTTGTACCAATCGGTATTCACATCCGGAACATTGGGGTTGATCCGGCTTCTGCCATAACGCTGCATGGCGTTTAAAATGAAACTTGCATCGGCAGCCGAACCCGACTCCATAGCCATAGTTGTGAATTGCTCGGCATTGGCCATTTTTAATACGTTCTGGGCAACCTGCATTCCGTAATACCCGTCGTAAGTAATTTCTGATTTCTGGTTAATTGCTCCTGATTTGGTTTCAATCAAGACCACTCCATTCGCAGCCCGAACGCCATAGATCGCTGCCGCAGAAGCGTCTTTTAATACCGAAATAGATGCGATATCAGAAGGGTTCAGGAAATCGATATTGTCAAAAAACATTCCATCTACCACATACAAGGGAGCCTCGTTATTATCACTTCCGGGATAAGAACCAATACCACGGACCCGAATAGTTGGGGAATTACCGGGAGCACCGTTACTTACCACCTGAAGTCCGGCCACTTTTCCTTGTAAAGCCTGCATGGCCTGACCAGCCGGTGTTTTTATCAGATCTTCGGATTTGATTGTGGAAATGGACGAGGTCAGGTCTTTCACCTTTTGAGATCCATAACCTACCACAACGACTTCATCAACATCAAACGACTGGTCTTTCATTTGAACTTGAATGGAGGTGCGGTTATTCACAGCAACTTCCTGCGTTTCCATACCAACAAAGCTAAATACCAGGGTTGCCTGAGGCCCAACCTGAATGGTGAATGTGCCATCCGCATCGGTAATGGTGCCTTGCATCGTGCCTTTTACCAGCACACTGACCCCGGGTAAAGATTCGCTTTTTGCATCAGTCACCGTTCCTGTTACAGTAGTAGTGTTCTGGGCAAAAAGAATCGATACTGACAAGAATAGGTTCAGTAGAACAAATAGTTTTTTCATAGTCTCATTTGTTTTAGTTATCAAAAATTTCGCAGATCAAATCTACAGTACCTAATGGCTAACAAAAAAGGAAACAATACACCTCTGATTCATCAAACCCTAAAGATGTTGCACAGCATTGCACATTTACCTCACCATTGTTCTTAAAATGATGTATAAGTTATTGTTTGTGTGGTTTTTGTGAACAAGCTGTTTCTTATTTCAGGTAAATCTGAAATTGGGTAAAATGCTTCGAAAATGATGTTTCTTTTATTACTGAAGTAGTTTATTCAGATAATTTTGGCGGAACAACAGTAAATCATAACCTGCGATTTTTCTTTTTTAATTACTTTTAGTTCTCATAACCTTTATCAGGCCATGGTCAAAACAACGAATTTAGCGATACGTTTTTCTTTTTTTGTTTTATTCATACTTTTTGGGCATTCTCACTTGTATGGTGCATCGGGCCTTTATGTGAAAAATTATACCAAACAGGAATACCAGGCAGCAAGCCAAAACTGGTCGGTAACCCAGGATGCCAACGGATACCTGTATTTTGCCAATAACATTGGGTTGCTCGAATTCGACGGAATTACCTGGACACTTTATCCTGCGCCTGATGGAGCGATCATCCGGACCGTTGCAGTGGATAAAACAAACCGGGTTTTTACCGCCGGATACCGTGAGCTTGGCTTTTGGGAACGCAATTCTTTGGGGCGGCTCGAATACCATTCGCTGAAAAAGGAGGTTGAGGCCAATTTTACTACCAATGAAGAATTCTGGAACGTAATTACTGCAGGTGATCGTGTTTATTTTCAGTCGTTTTCGAAAGTGTATATTTACGATTACCAGAAGTTTGAAGTCGTTCGTCCGGAGGGTTTTGTCAATTCTATTTCAGAAGGAACGGGCAGGATTTTCGTTAATGTTATGAATAAAGGGATTTATGAAATCCAGGGAACAAAACTACAACCCTATTTGGTCAGTGATTTTTTTGGCAACAAAGAAATACGGTTTATTTTACCCTTGGGCTCAACTCAAATTCTGATTGGTACTGCCAATGACGGACTTCTTTTTTACGATGGACAAAAGCTGTTGCCCTGGCAAGCTGTGCACGACGATTATTTTCGGAAGAACATCATCAATCGGGGATGTATTTCTTCCGACGGGAAAATTATTATCGGAACGCTTCTCGATGGAATTTCTGTTTTTGATCGCGCCGGGAATCTGCTTTCGCGTTTTAATAAAGAAAACGGATTGCAGAACAATACCGTGCTGGGAGTTATTTCTGATACCAATCGCAACATCTGGGTTTCGTTGGATAAAGGCATCGATTTCATTTCGTTCTCTCCCGATCCGTCGTATGCTATCGTCGAACGGAAAGAGTTGGGGGCTGTTTATACCGCCGCTGTTTATCGCAATAAATTGTACCTCGGAACCAATCAGGGTTTGTACTTCCGCCCTTTTCCCTCTTCCGGGGAGCCGTTTCAGCTTGTTCCTGAAACACAGGGACAAATATGGGATTGCAAAGTTATCGACGACCGGTTGTTTGTAAACCACAACAAGGGAACCTACGAAATAGAGGGCAACAGGGTACGGCAGATTTCGTCTGCTTCAGGTGGATTTTCAATCATCCAGAATCCGCTGAAAAGCAATTCATTGGTGCAAAGTACCTATTCGAATCTTATTTCATATAAAAAGGAAAATAATGACTGGAAAATTGACCGGATCGTTTACTCGTTTAACGACCTGATCCGCTATCTGGAGATCGACCACCTAGGAAATTACTGGGCGGGGCATCTTTACCGGGGTATTTTCAGGCTGAAATTTGATAACCGCGATTCGATCGTTTACAATCGTTATTACGGCGATCAGGTATTTGGGAAGGATCATAATATTCACGTATTCAAGATCGAAAACCGGATTGTTTTTACAACTGGCGAGAAACTTTATACGTTCGACGATTTAAAAGATACCATTGTTGACCATACTGCAATGAACGAGAAACTGGGAAGTTTTCAGCGGGCAACGCGCATTGTTGCTGGTCCCGAACACAGCTACTGGTTTATTACCGATCAATCATACGGATTGTTTAAGATCCAGAATTCGGATGTAAAAAAAATCAAGGAATATCCCTCCGGACTGTTTAATAACCAGCTTATTATAGGCTACGAAAATATTGTTCCCATTGATGGTGCCAAAGCTATTCTTTGTCTCGAAAATGGATATGCCTTGTTGAACACAGATACGGTTAGCCCGGCTTCACTGATTTCGGGAAAAAGCCCCGAACTTCGACGGATTTCGGTGAGCGGAGTGAATGAGCAACTGGCTGATATGCCGCTTACCGATCAGGAAATCAGGATTCGTTTTAACCGAAACAACCTACACCTTCGGTTTTCGTTCCCGTTTTTTAGCAGCGACCACATTAAATACCAGTCGTTTATTGAGGGTCTGGACCTCCGGTGGTCGGATCCTGCCGATAAACCAATCTTTATTTTTAAACGTATCCCGGCTGGGAACTATAAAATAAAAGTGAGGGCTGTAAATACCTGGGGCGAATCCAGCCAGGAGTATGTGGCTAACCTTACCGTTCTGCCGCCCTGGTATTTATCGCGATTAGCCTATGTGCTTTATTTGCTTTGTGTTCTGACCGGACTGCTGATTTTCAGGGGAAGAATTATTGCCAAAACACGGCAGAAAGAAAGCCGCGACAGGGAAGAGAAAGAACGCGAATTGATTCAGTTGAGGAACGAAAAACTGCAGGCAGAACTCTCGTTTAAAAGTTCGGAATTGGCCAGTTCCACCATGGCGATCATCAAGAAGAATGAATTTCTGATGAATGTAAAAGATATGCTCAGGAATCAAAAAGAACAGCTTGGCACGCGTTATCCGGATAAATATTACGACACTCTGGTTCAGAAAATTGACGAAAACATGAGCAGTCAGGACGATTGGAAGGTATTTGAAGCCAACTTTGAGCGGGCACATGAGCAATTTATGAAAACGCTGAAAGATAATTATGAAGATTTAACCCCAAGCGACCTGCGTTTGTGTGCATTTCTCCGGATGAACCTGTCATCAAAAGAAATTGCCCCTCTGTTGGGCATTTCAGTTCGGGGAGTTGAAAATCACCGATATCGCCTCCGTAAAAAGTTTAACCTCGATGCTGACAGTAATTTAACCGACTTTATCATCAGGTTATAGCTTTTGCTGAATCTCATTCTCTGGATCAAAACTAGTACTAGCAAGTGGTTGTATCGCGAAGTCTGATTTTTATCTAAATAAAAGCGAGAACAATATTGAT
>JACCEE012406012.1_pt1 | contig 10433 bp, 5 predicted proteins | sample 7449931 | NCBI WGS metagenome assembly JACCEE01 (sample SAMN15323457, study PRJNA562643) | freshwater metagenome | isolation source: river surface water | place: USA:Blue River Watershed | collected 2017-08-19 | reverse complement strand
TTTTACAAATATGTATCAATAAAAAAGGTTGCTAAATATTAGCAACCTTTTTTATTGATTAGATTTTATTTATTTTTTATTTAACGATTCCTTCTTTCATTAAATACTCCATAATTTGAACGGCATTTAAAGCAGCACCTTTACGAATTTGATCGCCAACGCACCAGAATGACATTCCCTTTGGATTTGAAATATCTTTTTTGATACGTCCTACAAAAACAGGATCTTGATCTGCAACAAATAATGGCATTGGATATTTTTTATTAGCCGGTTCATCAATCAGTACTAATCCTTCGCCTTTTGCAAAAGCATTACGAACTTCATCTGTCGATAATTCACGTTCTGTTTCAATCCAAATAGCCTCAGAATGAGCACGCATAACTGGTATACGAACACAGGTTGCACTTACCTCAACATCAGAATGCATAATCTTACGAGTTTCATTATACATCTTCATTTCCTCTTTTGTATAACCATTTTCAAGGAAAACATCTACCTGAGGAATAACGTTAAAAGCTAATTGATATGCAAATTTATTGACTGTTGGTTCTTGACCTGCAACAACTTGCTTAGTTTGTTCAAACAATTCATCCATTGCTGCCGCTCCTGCACCCGATGCAGCCTGATATGTGGCAACATGAATACGTTTAATATGCGATAATTTTTCAATTGGTTTCAATGCAACAACCATTTGGATGGTTGTACAATTTGGATTAGCAATAATTCTGCGAGGCATATTCTTTGCATCTTCAGCATTCACTTCAGGAACAACTAGTGGAATATCGTTCTCCATGCGAAACGCGCTTGAATTATCAATCATTATAGCGCCATACTTTGTAATTGTCTCTGCATAGTCTTTTGAAATACTTGCACCTGCGGATGTTAAAGCAACATCAATATCTTTAAAATCGTCGTTTTGCTTAAGTTCTTTTACCGTAAGTTCCTTACCTTTAAAGGCATACTTGGTTCCTGCACTACGGCTCGATCCAAATAATACTAATTCATCGATAGGCAGATTTTTCTGCTCTAAAATCTTTAAAAATTCTTGGCCAACGGCACCGCTGGCACCTACGATAGCAACTTTCATCTTTTTATAGTTTATATTTTTCTATATTAATTAAATCTCACAAAGGTAAAAAACTTTTTCACATGAAAAATTTTTAAAAATTGGAAAATCTTTAGTTCTTTTGTACTTGATTTTAATACATAAAAAAACATGTCTGAGCTTTATCCGCTAACGTTTACTCCCATTTATGTTTCAAAGATATGGGGTGGAAACAAATTCAAAACACTTTTACAAAAAAATGATGCTCCTGCTGAATTTTGTGGTGAAAGTTGGGAAATTTCAGGCATTGAAGATAATTGTTCGGTTGTAAAAAACGGACATCTTGCCGGGAATAACCTCAATGAATTGATTGACATATATATGGATGATTTGGTAGGCTCAAAAATCATTGAGCGATTTGACCATGAATTCCCATTATTAATTAAATATTTAGATGTAAATGATGTGCTTTCATTACAAGTTCATCCCAATGATGAATTAGCAGAAATGCGTCACAATTCCGCAGGGAAAACGGAAATGTGGTACATTGTTGAAGCAGAAGAAAATGCCAATTTAGCCCTTGGGTTTAATAAAACAATTGATAAAGACACGTTTATCGAATATGTAACAACAGGTCGATTAAACGAACTACTGAATACAGAAAAAGTAAAAAAAGGCGATGCGTTTTTTATTCCGGCAGGTTTGTTACACGGAGGAGGGAAAGGCTTGCTGCTAACTGAAATTCAACAAACAAGTGATATCACGTACCGGGTTTATGACTGGGACAGAATCGACACAAATGGGAAAAAAAGAGATTTACATATCGACCTCGCGCTTGATGCTCTCGATTATACATCCAAATCAGAATATCGCTCCAAGTTCAACAATAATTTGAACGAATTGTCAAGTATTGTAAAATGTGAATACTTCGCTACAAATATTTTGACGTTCGATAAAACATGTCATAAAGACTACTCTCTACTCGACTCTTTTGTTGTTTATATGTGTATTGACGGATCGTTTTCTATTCAATGGAATGATAAAGATTCTCTTTTAATTTCAAAAGGTACTTCTGTTTTAATTCCTGCAAAAATCGATTCTTTAACTTTAACACCAACCGATACGGCTACAATATTGGAAATATATGTTCCGTAACTATTTTCATTTAAAAATTTCATGACCAAAGAATTTGATTTCTTAGTAATTGGTTCGGGGCTGGCCGGACTTAGCTATGCATTACGTGTAGCAGAACATGGCAAGGTTTGTATTATTTGCAAATCACGAATCGATGAAACCAATACCAGTATGGCTCAAGGTGGAATTGCAGGAGTTATGTACGATTCATCAGACATAGAACATCATATCAATGACACACTTGAATGTGGAGCCGGACTCTGCAACAAAGAAGCTGTAAAAGTTGTTGTTAATGAGGCAAAAGAACAACTTGAGCAACTAATCAACTGGGGTACTGAATTCGACAAAAAATCTGATGGAAGCTATGATTTAGCCCGCGAAGGAGGTCATTCGTCTCATAGGATATTACATCATAAAGATTCATCGGGATTGGCCATTCAACAAGCATTGACTATTCGTGTAAAAAATCACCCCAATATCGAAATTCACGAAAATCATTTTGCATTAGAAATCATAACTCAACATCATTTAGGTGAATACATAAATCGTCAAAATAATGATATAGAATGTTACGGAGCTTACGTCCTTGATCAACAAAGCGGTAAAATTTATAAATATCTTGCAAAAATTACCTACATGGCAACTGGTGGATCTTGCAATATTTACCAAACAACCACCAATCCATCGATAGCTACGGGCGATGGTGTAGCAATGGTATACCGGGCAAAAGGTACAGTTGCCGATATGGAATTTGTACAGTTTCATCCAACATCATTATATAATCCGGGAATACATCCATCATTTTTAATTTCTGAGGCTGTTCGTGGATTTGGAGCAATATTACGTGATGAAAATGGATATTCTTTCATGGAAAAATATGATAGTCGAGGATCTCTTGCACCTCGCGATATTGTGGCTCGGGCTATTGACAAAGAGATGAAACAACAAGGCATCGACCATGTATATTTAGATTGTACCCACCTCGATAAAGAAGATTTTATAAAACATTTCCCAAACATTTACGACAAATGTAAAAGTATGGGAATCGACATTTTCAAACAATACATTCCAGTTGTACCAGCTGCACATTTTATGTGTGGAGGTATTAAAGTCGATACATTTGGACGGTCATCAATTCATAATTTATACTCAGGTGGAGAAGCCGCATGTACAGGACTTCACGGAGCAAACAGATTGGCATCAAACTCATTACTTGAGGCTGTTGTATTCTCGGCACGATCGGCAACCGATTCGATAAAACGCATAAACAGAATTGAAATTCAACAAGGCGTTCCCGATTGGAATGACGAAGGCACAAGCTTTCCTGAAGAAATGGTACTTATCACTCAAAACTGGAAAGAAATGCAACAAATTATGAGCTACTATGTTGGCATTGTCCGTTCCGATTTACGATTGACCCGTGCGTTATATCGCTTAGATATTATTTATCGTGAAACGGAAGAGTTATACAAAAAGACAACCGTATCGCGCCAACTTTGCGAACTTCGAAATGCAATTAATGTGGCTTATTTAATCATAAAATGGGCTCAGGCTCGCAAGCAAAATGTAGGACTACATTATAGTTTAGATAACATTAAACATTGATGTGCAAATTGACAATTCGGTTTTTTAATTGTTAATAAATACTTTTTGTTTAAAAGAATTAAGGCATTTGTTTTCGTTAATTTTGCACATTCAATAAAGCAAGCTTAAAAGATACTATGCAAGACGATGACGAAATAATTCCTGAATACAACGAACCTGAAGAAATACCGGCTTCATCGGAGGAAAGCGTTCATAGCGTCATGCATGTTAACGACTTTTTTCAAGAGTGGTTTCTTGATTATGCATCGTATGTTATTCTTGACAGAGCCGTACCTTATTTGAGCGATGGACTAAAACCCGTTCAGCGTCGTATTCTCCACTCTATGAGACGAATGGAAGATGGTAGATACAATAAGGTTGCAAATATTATTGGACACACTATGCAATTTCACCCGCACGGAGATTCTTCAATTGGAGGAGCCTTAGTGCAAATGGGACAAAAAGAATTGCTCGTTGATACACAGGGAAACTGGGGTAATATCCTTACCGGCGACGGAGCTGCAGCTCCTCGTTACATTGAAGCTCGGTTATCGAAATTTGCGTTAGAAGTTGTATTTAATCCCAAAACAACCGAATGGAAAGCATCATACGATGGCAGAAATAAAGAACCAATTGCATTGCCAGTTAAATTTCCATTATTACTTGCACAAGGCGTAGAAGGTATTGCCGTTGGTTTAGCCACAATTATAATGCCTCACAACTTCAACGAATTGATTGATGCCAGCATCGCTCATCTGAAAAACGAAGATTTTGAAATTTATCCTGATTTCCCAACAGGAGGATATATTGATTGCTCAAAATACAAAGAAGGATTAAGAGGCGGACAAATAAAAGTACGCGCAAAAATCAACAAGATAGACAATAAAACACTTGTAATCACAGAAATACCATACGGACGCACAACCGATAAGGTCATTGAATCGATTATCAAAGCAAACGATAAGGGAAAAATCAAGATCAAAAAAATAGACGACAATACATCATCAAATGTCGAAATTGTTATACATCTTGCTCCCGGAATTTCGCCAGATGAAACAATCGATGCACTTTACGTATTCACCGAATGTGAAATTCCAATTTCGCCCAATGCCTGTGTCATTATTGACAAAAAGCCTCATTTCTTAAGTGTTAAAGAAATCCTTCGTCGATGCACAGACAGCACCGTTTCATTGTTAAAACTTGAATTACAAATCAGACTCAATGAATTAGCTGAAGATTGGCACAAAACCTCGCTCGAAAAAATATTTATTCTCAACAAAGTATATTTGGTTATTGAAGAGAGTAAAAACGAGGAAGAAATGTTCAAACGAATTGATGAGGGTTTGAAACCATACATAAAATCATTACGCAAACCCGTTTCGCACGACGATTTAGTTCGATTGGCCAATATTCCCATCAAGCGTATTTCACGATACAGTTCTTTCGAAGCAGATAATCATTTGAAAAACATAGAAGCTGAAATGCTTGTTATTCAAAATAATATAAATAACATCATTCAGTTCTCAATCGATTATTACATTCACATAAAAGAAAAATACGGCAAAGATAAAACCCGGAAAACTGAAATAAGAAGTTTTGAAACCATCGACGCCACAGAAGTAGCAATTGCCAATACGAAACTGTATGGCAATTTGGCTGATGGATTTATCGGAACCTCACTAAAAAAAGACCAATTCCTCTTTGATTGTTCGGATATTGATGATTTAATCATTTTCTTAGAAAATGGCAAGTACCAAGTAACGAAAGTTAGCGATAAGGCCTTTATTGGTAAAAATATTGTTCATATTGCTATTTTTAGAAAAAATGATGAACGTACCATTTACAATACCGTTTATATTGATGGAGCTACGGGAATAACATTCATGAAACGATTCTTTGTAACAAACGTTATTCGCGATAAAGAATACGACATTACACAGGGTACCAACCGTTCAAAAATGTTATATTTTTCGGCAAATCCCAATGGAGAAGCAGAAAAGATTCGCGTATGGTTGAAACCTCGTCCAAAATTGAAAAAGACCATTTTCGACGTTGATTTTAAATTATTGGCAATCAAAGGTCGTCAATCGATGGGGAATGTTGTATCCAAAAATCCAATTCATAAAGTTCGAAAAATTGAAGAAGGATTTTCAACACTCGGAGGCATTAAAATATGGTATGACACCGTAACTCGACGTCTGAATCAAAGCGAAAGAGGACAGTATATTGGAGAATTTAAAGGTGCGGAACGAATCTTAGTCGTATCGAAATCGGGAAAATATACCTTGATGAGTTTTGATTTAAGCAATCATTTCGACGAAGAACCATTTGTATTTGCCGATGAACGTCAGTTTGTTGAAAAGTTCAAAAAAGGAAAAATTTTAAGCCTAATTTATATCGACGGCGAACAGAATATGTATTATCTCAAACGTTTTGAAGTAGAAGAAACTGATAAATGGAGAGATTTAATAGGCGAACATCCCAACTCAAAACTGATTGCAATAAGCAACGATTCATTCCCTCGAATTGAAATCAGTTACGTAGACAAAGCAAAACGCCCCAATGAAATAATCGAAGGCGAAGAGTTTATTGCGGTAAAAGGATTTGCTGCAAAAGGAAAACGATTAACGACACATGAAGTAGAATCGGTCAACTTTATTGAACCACTCAAACCAAACATTGAAGAAGAAATAGAAGAAGATGTTGATCAGGAGCAAATACCATCGATCGATGAATCGAGCATATTTAAGCCATTAGACGATATTCCTGAGCAGAAAAGCCTCTTTTAATCAAAGCTTTTTGCATCAAAATCAAATATTGATGTAACCTCAAACAAATTATTTTAGTATATTGTACTTTGTTGGAAACAACAATTATAAAGTCAGTATCACTTAATTTGTTTGATTATGAATAGAATATGGTTATCGCTTATCGGCATATTTGCAACAGCAAGCATTTCGGCACAAACAGACAGTTTGCTTGAAGAATTCAACAATGTTGACAAAAACAGAATTGAGAATTATTCTAAAAATCTTACCGTAAATACATCAAACAAAGAATTTGAGATTGTAGCTCAAAACAAAACAAAATGGGATGGTGTCAATTTATTAATAAACACCGTTGATTTAAGCACATACCCGCTCATCGCATTTAAAATAAAGAGTAACGCCAATGTTACCGTTCGAATTGACTTAATCGAGAAAAATGGCACAAAAACATTGGTTTCAAATGCAATAGCTTTAAGCAAAAGCGTATTTGGCGATGGAAAATGGAATTATATATTTTTCGATTTTACGGGACACTTTAACCAAATGTGGCCAGAACCAGCAGCTTTAAATCCAAAAAACATTTCAGGTCTTAGCATTGGATTAAATCCGGGAGCTCCATTCACGGGAACTGTTGTCATAGACAGTATATCAATGGGTCGAGCAGCCAAAAAGCCTTCATCAAAAACAGACCGATATATTAATGTAAACCAAATAGGATTTTACCCTGAATCAGAAAAAATAGCAGTTGTTAACGGAGCCACACAAGATATTTTCTCAATCGTAACAACCGACACAAAAAAAGCCGTGTATAATGGGAAACTTACAGATGCTCAGTACTGGCCATATTCCGATGAAACGGTTCGCAAAGCTGTATTCTCCGACTTCAAACAAACAGGAACATATATGGTTTTTGTACCCGGATTGGGTTATTCCTATCCATTTCGAATCGAGAAATCGGTATTTAGTGATATAGCCACATCATCAATCAAAGCATTTTATTATCAACGAGCATCATGCGAATTAAAACCAGAATTTGCGGGGAAATGGGCTCGTCCGGCAGGTCAACCCGATACCGCAGTTTATTTACACCCTTCGGCAGCCTCAGCAGAACGTCCAGCCGATTTCAAATTCAGCTCACCACGAGGTTGGTACGATGCCGGCGATTATAATAAGTATATCGTCAATTGCGGAATCACAATGTATTCTTTACTGAGCATTCTAGAACAATATCCTAGCTATGCCAATAGTATCAAATTAAATATTCCTGAAAGCAAAAATAATTTACCTGATTTCTTAGATGAATTATTATGGAATTTGCGGTGGATGCTCACGATGCAAGACAATAACGATGGTGGCGTTTATCATAAATTGACACACGAGAATTTTGAACCAATGGAATTGCCGGGTCTCATAAATTTGAAACGATATGTTATGCCTAAAAGTACAGCAGCATCACTCGATTTTTGTGCAGTTATGGCTCAAGCTGCCAGAGCATTAAGGCCTTTTAGTAAAGAATTACCCGGATTGGCAGATACTTGCATGAAAGCCGCGATGAAAGCATGGACTTGGGCAAAACTTAACCCCAAAGTGTATTACGACCAATATGAAATCAACAATAAATTTAAACCGATTGTTTATACCGGAACATATGCCGACGGTATGTTGTTCGACGAATTTGAATGGGCTGCTACCGAATTATTAATTTCAACAGGGAATGAGTTGTTCTTGAATGACATACACATTGCCGATGTTAATTACAAATTACCCAATTGGTCGAATGTGCAAACCTTAGGACTTCTTTCATTGGTGAGATATCGCAATTTTGTTGCAAAACAAATTGATACAAACATCATTAAAAAGAAATTTTTAGAATTAGTAGACCCTGCTTTACAATATGATTTATCAAGCCCATTTCATATTTCAATGGGGCACGATAAAACCGACTACGAATGGGGAAGTAATTCAAATGCCGCCAACCTTTCGATGCTTCTTTTACAAGCCTATTATCTAACCAAGAACAAACAATACTATAATGCAGCTCTCGATAATTTCGACTATCTACTTGGAAGAAATGCCATTGGGTACTGTTTTGTTTCTGGCAAAGGTTCGAAATGGCCGGCATTCTTACACCATCGACCATCGGAAGCAGACGGCATTCCTGATCCAATACCCGGATTATTAGTTGGAGGACCACAACCTGGTCGTGAAGACAAATGTGTGTATGAATGGTCGGCACCGGCAAAAAATTATTCCGACGACGTTTGTAGCTATAGTACCAACGAAGTTGCTATCAACTGGAATGCTCCTCTTGCATTTGTGGCTTGTGCTTTTGAAGCCGGCGACAAGAATTTAGATCGTGAACCGGCCACCAATCCACGCAGTAAATTGGTATTCCCTGATTTATCGAAAGTAATGAAAGCTTCACAAATAAAACCATCGGATAACAACCCGATAATAATAATGCCAAACCTAACAACCGGTTTACTCAGAACGTATCTTGCAATTGTAGAACCTTCGCAAGTCGAAATTCGCGATGCTTCAAATAAAATTCTTCTTACAGAAACAATAGAAGAACTTGGCTCTGTGGTTCGGTTGTATAATTTAAACCTTAAAACGGGAACATATACAATATCTCTTCGGAACAATAAAAATTTCTACACCAAAACATTTATCATTAATAGACCTTAATTCACAACGTTTTACTCATATTTATAACGGCTGAATATCGATACAAAAGATTTTCAGCCGTTTTTTTTTATGAAGTTTCATACATCGTCTTCGAACAATTTCGACAAAATATTCACTTCGCTTTTTTTAGGTTTGTAAACGATGGTTTTGTACCTTTGCAGCCTAAAAATAAATACACTACAATGGAACTTAATGCATTAACAGCAATATCGCCAATAGATGGGCGTTACAGAAGTAAAACTTCAAGAATTGATGTTTTTTTCTCAGAATATGCACTTATTAAATATCGAGTGAAAGTTGAAGTTGAATATTTCATTGCTCTATGTTCAATTCCTCTACCTCAACTTAAAGGTTTTGATAGAACAACTTTCCCTTCGCTTCGTGCTATTTATGCGAACTTCAGCACCTCTGATGCTCAACGAATTAAAGACATAGAAAAAGAAACAAATCATGATGTTAAAGCCGTTGAATATTTCCTTAAAGAAAAATTTGATACCTTAAATTTAAATGATTACAAAGAATTTATCCATTTTGGATTAACATCTCAAGATATCAATAATACAGCAACACCGCTATCACTTAAAGAAGCCACTGGTTCAGAATATGTTCCGATGATACGTTCTTTAATTAATAAATTAAATGAATTATCGATGGAATGGAAAGCCATTCCGATGTTGGCACACACCCACGGTCAACCGGCATCTCCATCAAATTTAGGAAAAGAGATTGCCGTATTTTCTGAACGATTAACAATCCAATTAGGTCAATTACATAATATTCCATATTCGGCAAAATTTGGTGGTGCAACAGGCAATTTCAATGCGCACCAAGTTGCATATCCTCAATACAATTGGGTTGAATTTGGCAACGCGTTCGTTAACGGAATTCTTGGATTAAGCCGTTCTCAAACAACAACACAAATTGAACATTATGATAATTTAGCTGCATGGTTCGATGCTGCTAAACGTATTAATACAATATTGATAGATCTATGCCGCGACATGTGGACATATATCTCAATGGAGTATTTCAAACAAAAAATCAAACAAGGAGAAATCGGGTCTTCGGCAATGCCACATAAAGTAAACCCGATTGACTTTGAAAACGCAGAAGGAAATTTAGGTATTGCAAACGCTTTACTTGAACATCTCTCAGCAAAATTGCCAATTTCAAGATTACAAAGAGATTTAACTGACAGCACTGTTTTAAGAAAT
>JACCEE010093707.1_pt1 | contig 10436 bp, 7 predicted proteins | sample 7449931 | NCBI WGS metagenome assembly JACCEE01 (sample SAMN15323457, study PRJNA562643) | freshwater metagenome | isolation source: river surface water | place: USA:Blue River Watershed | collected 2017-08-19 | reverse complement strand
GAGGCGTTGGGGGAGATCTGACGCCCCCAAAGAGGCGAGCGATGGCGCGTTACCGAGCCCAGACCCTCGATGCGGTGCACGAGAACGTGAACCGCGCCACCCTGGCCTGGGACGGTGCGGGGATGACTACACGCGCGCGTGCCTACGTGGAGAGGCACGGCGTCGGGCACCTCTTGGCGTTGGAGCGCGTCGACGAGGCCGAGCGCCGGATGCTCGACCTGCCGTTCATGGCGGCGTTCGTCAACGCGTGGGACACTGAAGTCCAACCGCTGGCGGCGTGGCGCGTTGTGGGTCTGGCGAAGGCAGAGGCGGGGTACCTGAACACTGCAGCTGCCTTGACGCGCGAGCAGGGTACACCCTCCACGGAGCAGGTGGAGCGCGTACACGATGTGGCGAAGTTCCTTCTGTTCGTCGGTTTGCTCGATGCCGGACTGAAGTTGGCGGAGTGGGTGGCGGAAGCGCACAACCAAGCGTCGGACGACATGGATCCCCACGTGCTCGACGCGATGAACACAGTCGGCGCGTTCCTCGTCGACCTGGGCCGCCATAGCGAGGCCACTGCCGTGCTTCGTCGCGTGCTCGATGGACGTAACAAGCGCTTCGGCCGCCACCATCCCCAATTTCTAGAAACGCAGATCCTGCTCGCCCAGGCGCATTGCAGTCATGGCAAGCTCGCCGCGGCCCGAGCGTTCGCCCAACGGGCGCTGAACACATGCCAGCGAACGTTGAGCGCGAACGCCCCCCTCGCACTCCACGCCCTGTCCGCCCTCACGAACGTACTCCAACTTCAGGGTAAACTCGAAGAAGCAGCGCCACACTGCCTGCGCCTGCTCGCTCTTCGCGAACAAGCCCACGGAGAGCTTCATCCCGACACCTTGGCCGCGATGACCAACCTCGCCTCTCTCTATGAGCGCCAAGGGCGCCTCGACGAGGCCGAGAAGCTCACGGTCCGCACACTGGCGACCAAGACCCGAGTGCTCGGTGAGCGCCACCCCAGCACCCTCTCCTCGCTCAACAACGCCGGTGCGCTGTGTTTCAAGTTGGGCCGCCTCAAGGAAGCTGAAGCACATTTTCTTCGAGCGTCGAACGCACGCCGAAAATCGCACGGGGCTAACCACCCAAGCGCCATCATCGCCATGTACAACCTGGCCAGCCTCCATGTGTCGAACGGTCATTACGAGAACGCGAGGACACTGCTGGCGAGCGCCTTGAAGGCTAGCGACCACACGCTGGGCCGGAGCCATCCCACCACACTGAGCGTCGCTCACCAGCTTGCCTACGTGCATGAGGCCTTGAACCAACCAAGACGGGCGCAGACGCTCTACCAGCGGGTCGTTACGGCGCGAACGCGAACGCTCGGGCCCACCCATCCCGACACCCTCGCCACAGTGAACAACCTCGCCTGGCTACGTCTGGACAACAACTTGCGCGACCCGGTACACGACTTCGAACGCCTTGCCAGGGAGTGGTCTGACCCGACCGACTGGAAACATGTCTGGGCGAAGTTAGGCTTGGCCCTGGGTTCGCTGGACCGCAACGGTCACGCCATGCCAGCAGAGCGCATCATCGACGAGCTTGTCGCGCTTCTCGGCCAAGGCCACCAGCGCGTGCAGCAGTCACGGGCGCGCCTGTCTGCGCTCCGCACGCGCTCGAGGGACAAGCGCTGATGCGCATCCGAACGGCGCATGTCGCAAGGCTGCACGAGGTCGCCGCGCCCCGGAGCGTCCGTGACCCCTACGTGCGTCGCAACGAAGTGGGCCACCTGCTGCTCGCCGGGCGACCCGACGATGCGGCGCAGCGACGCCGAGGCGTTCACGACATCATCGCGGCTTTGCGCACGAGCGCCGCGTCCCGCGTTGGAGACGAGCTTCGAGTCCTCGCGAGGATCGCACCAGATGCCATCCTCGTCGAGCTCGCCAAGCTGCTCGACCGACGCGGGAGCGTACTTGCCCTCGTCGACACATGGCCGAACCGCGCCCGCGCCTTTCTCCAACTGGTCTGGGAGCATGAGCCCGAGGGCGCCTTGGCCGACTGGCTCAAGGTATGGTGTGACACGCATCCCAGATGGACTTGGCTTGCGCGAAGCCGGAGCGCCGCCCAAACGTCAGGCGCACGTCGCGCCTGGTCTTTCGGACACCCGGTCAAGGCACCGTGTCTAGGTGTGCACATCGGCGCGGCACGCGCGATCCTGTTGGATGAGCAAGCGAACGCTCCGCGCTCGATGATCTATGGGTGGCGGCGGCAACGCCTCGCGAACCAACATTGGTCTTTGCAAGGCGTCACGGTCCGCTCGCTCACGGTGTGCTCAGACACCGTACTCGCTTGGGACGGTGCCACCACACACCGCTTCGACACACGGTCCGGGGCATGTTGGCCCGTCGTGCCGAGCACCCGGGCACCTGTCGCCCTCGACCCCTACGGGTGGTTCGCGGTCGTAGGCCGCGACGGCGTCGAAATCTGGCTAGCCGAGGCGGCGGCACCGTCCGCCAGGCTGACGGCCGCCCCCGACGTCGTCGTCCAGCGCGGTGAGGGTCCCAACGGAGCGTTGCTGGTCACGGACGCGATGGGCCTGCGGATCTGGACCCCCGAGGCGGGTACAGCGACCCTGGACGCCGATCGGCGTCGCGCGCGCCACGTGGCGATGTCAGCCACGGGCGTCATACTGGTGGCGGGCTCCCGCTCCGTTCGACGCATCTCGCGGGAGGGCAACAAGCTCTCGCCAGCACGTGACCTGCACGAACGCTTGGCGGGTGAGCCCATCCGCGGCTGCGCGCTCCACGCCGAAGGCGCCCTCGGCGCCATCTGGTCGCGTGACCACCTCGTCCTGCTCGATGACAGGTGCTCACCGATACGTGTGGAGCCACTGGCGCACATCGAAGGAGCCAACTGGATCGGCGCAGCGCTGATCGTGACCCGACGCAGCGCGTCCCCAGTCTACGTCCCCGTCGAGGGCGCCGTCGTCGAGCGCGAAGAACTGAGAGGGCACGGGGTCTGCGCCGCCACAGAAAACTTTGTGGTGTTTCGGCGATTGCCCAACACCGCGCCGACCGCCAACCCCCCCGCAGTTCCAGCCGCGAGGACAGCTGCACCTGAGGAGATGGACGCATTTTTCCGGAGCGTGCTCGCAGGCGAGAGCGGGACCATGTTGCTCGACACCACCGGCTCCGTGAGGCCGGTCACACCCCCAGACGGACTTTGGCCAGCCTACGTCGCCCGCTCAGGACCGGACGAGGTGGTAAGCTGCGCGCCGGCCGCAAGGTCTGTCCATGCGTGGAACCCCCTCCACGACGGCTCGGAGAGCATCTCCATGGCGGGGTTTCCCGATGATGCCTTGGTCTTGCCAAACGGCGACGCGTTCGTCATCGGAGGGTCACGACTGCATCACCTCAATCTCGCGACCGCGACGCTCGTGGCGACGCGTGAGGCACCGTCGGGCGCCCGTCGCCTGTATGTCAGCGAGGACGTCGCCCACCTCACGGACGGCTACGACACTTGGCGCGTCGCGGCCGCCCCCTTGTCGTTGATACCCGTGCCTGCGACGTCTCCGAAGGACGGCCCACCCAAACGAAGCGGACGCCCCAGCCACGGCGGCCCCCTCAAGGGCATCCATTGGTTCGACGACGAACACTGGTTCACAGCGGGAGACGACGGCAAAGGGCACGTGCTCGCGTTCGGATCTCGCGGCGTCGTCGTGCTGCACGCCATACGAGATGGTGCCCTGTGGCTGCCCACGGAGCCAACGGGCAGCGCATGACCCCACCGTGGTAGCCGAAGCCTCGCTTCCGACCACACGCCATCGACCGCCACGCCCCGCGGCCTCGTCGGGCCAGTTCGCGACCCGCGGATCCGCTACACAGCGCGGGACGCCTACCTAGCCCGAGACGGCCTGCCCCACCTCGTCACTCTCGGGGAACTCGTCCCGGCGCGACGCACGCTCCCGAAGTGCGCTGGCGACCTCAGGTTTGGGTCATCACCTGAGTTCCTCCTCCGTCAGCAGGGCCGCGCATCCATCGCCCACCCACCGAGATCGCCGTCCACCTCACGCCACGCAAGGCGACGGACACGATGGACGCCGCGATGGGCGGCCGAGGGCTCCACCTCTTCGGACGTGGACGTCAAGTCGCGCGGCGCACGTCGTTCAAGGCAGAAAGGCGCTGCGCGTCACCGTCAGGACGCGCGCGAGCGAGGCGAGCAGCACCACGTGGTCCGAGACCTCGATGGCGCTAGGCAACACGCGCCGGCCGTGCTTGGCGACATGTACGGATTCGTTGCCGAGGACGCGCAGCGTATGGAGGTAACTGACGAACCATCGCGCGTAGCCACCCTGACGGCTGAGCGTCTCGATGTTGGATTCCAGGCTGTCCGACGGGGTTCGACCGTGCAGGCGACACAGGCTCATGGCGATGGCCTCCACCGCGTGACGCGCCGCAAATCCGAGATGGGTCGGGTTGGGTGCGGGCGAGGTTCGAAGGCACGCATCCAGCGATGCGAGCGAGCGCACGAGGGTGGTGTCCCGCGCACGCTCCCGCATCAGGATCGCGTTGACCTCGAGACAACGGTTGCGCAGCTCCAGCGCGACCGGGTCATCCTCGGGATGCTCGCCGGTGTCCGAGGCCCGGAGGTACGCTTCCCAGCTGCGTTCAAGCCACGCTTGCTCGTCTGCGCCGAAGAAGACGATGTCGAGGCGCTCCACCACGGGCGACGTCTTCAGGCGCTCCAGGCACAGCGACACGATGTGCCCCAGCAGCTCGTCCTTCGGAAGTTCCCCGCGCGTCTGGCGCAACGTGAACAGCGACGTCCTCACCGAGCGTGGGGCGTCCGAAGGCTCGGAACGCGCCGCGACCATGGCCAGCGTGTCGAAGATGGCGTCCACCCAGCAACGGAGCAGCGCCTCCCAGGAGAGGAGCGGGCCGAACATGGTGTGCGGGACGTTCCGCAACGCGAGCAGGTGCGCGCAGGGTCGGAAGTCCGAATCCTTGTCCGCCCAGGGCTCCTTGACATGCCAGACCCCGCAACGAGCGAGGTACGCGTCGTGCGTCGGATCCAACCTCGGCGCGCCCTTCGGCCAGAACGGAGTTCCAGCGTCGAAGCGCAACATCTGCGACCAGCTGTCCCGAGGCACCGTTCCAAAGCGCTTCTCGAGCGCACCGAACGCGGCGCCCTTGATGAGGTCGGCCGGGTCGTGGGCATTCGGCGGACACGACACGATCCACGCCTCCGCCGGCAGCGCATCGACGGATCCCGACACGAGGCGCAAGCGTCGCGGCCCGAAATGTCCCTCGACGGGGATGACCTTCGCGCGGGTCTCCACGACGAGCTCGGCCCAGCCCTTCGCTGCCACCATGCCGACGTTCAGCAGACGTCCGCGCAGCCAGGAGGCCACGCCCTCCGGGAGGGCCGGGTAGCCTTGTTCTTCGAGCCACGCCGCGCCAAGCCGCATGCCGTGCTCGACAGCGTTGGCGAGGTCGTCGGAAAACCGCCGAGCGCGAGCGAGCCCCGCGGGGTCATCAAGGTTCGCAGCCTTGCGCAGCTGGCTTACCACCTCGTGCGCGGCCTCGGTAGAAAGGTCGCCCAGCACAGGGACCGGGCACCCGGCCTTGGCGAGCATGTCGGCGAGGTCTCGGCCCACGGCCTGCCCCGCGCGTTCGGACAGGCCGGAGAGCACGAGCGGCGCGAGGAGCGCGTCGAGTAGGCCAGGGGCAGCGGGCGGGGATGTTGTCACCATACATTCCTCTCGCCTCCGTTAGCGCGTCGGAACGACGGCGGACAAGAGATTCCGGAGCCACTCGGCATGGTTCGCCCGCGGGCTTCCGCGACAGGGCCAATGACGTGTGCCTGCCCTCCCTCGATTCGTGCGTCCACTTCGATCAGGATCCATTGTAGAGCGAGGTACCCATATGCGTTCCAAGATCGTGCCCGCATGATGTCGCGCCACACCGTCCGACTCGCCGACCGGGACGTCGTCGTCACCGTCGACGACGCACACCTTCTCGCCCACGCGGACGACTTCGACATACCCATCCCCGAGCTCCTGCCCCGGGTGACGCAAGAACTAAACCGAGGAACCCTCGGCCCGGTAAGCTCGTCCTTCGACCTGGGCGCCATGGTGGGAGCCTAGCGGGGCCTACGCCCGGCCCACCACTCGGTTGACCGCATTCGGTGAGTGGACAGGTGCGGATGCGCTCATCCTGAGGACAGTATTTCCGGGTCCGCCAGCGCCCAAGGAGATCCACGACCCCAGACTCACACTCGTTCAGATCGATGCGTCCCTAGACATTTGGACCCGACACGCGCCGACGACATGACCGCATCCCCCTTGCGCTAGGCGCGGTACCTCAGGTACGTCCACCTGCCCAACGTGCCCGCCATAAGCATGTACGAGCCGAAAGCCACAAAGAACACCCGCCAGTGTCCGGCTGCCCAGGCTTGGCCGGTGAATGGCCACGGAAGGTCGATGTCAAACAGCCCCGTCATCAGGCCAAACACGCTGAAGAAGACGCCAAATGCGCCCAGACCGCGTTGGAAGGCCGTCTCACGCTCGAGCCGCACCCGCTCCACCTCCGCAAAGACCATCAGGAGGACGTTATTGTCCTGTAGACGTCGATACTTCACAAGCACAGGGCCGGGCCCAGCCTAGCCGCGCCGCCCAGCGCGCCCGCTCCGCCTCCCCACCATCATCCCCGCGACGATCAGCAGCCCGACGCCATCTCCAGCGCCGTGCCCGCCAACCGCCGCGCACCCTGCTTCAGGCGACGCCGGGTCGGCGTCCTGTGCTGCCGCCCCGTCCGGCACAGCCACCGAGGACACCGGAACCACCTCGAGCGAAAGCTCCGCGCTCGCCAGCCCCTCGCCCCAGGGGTCCACCGCGGCGACGGACCACCGCACCACGTCTCCGACCACGAGCCCCTCGGACACGTCCAACATCGTATCCGTCGTGGTCGCCTCCTGCGCCTCGACGGCGCCGTCCACGTGCGTGACCGTCCAGCGCACGACGTAGTGACCGACGTCGTTGTCGGGGTCCACGGCTTCCTGCCAGGCCAACCGCACATAGGGAAGCTCCGCGGTATCGGCCACCCAACGCGGTACCGGCGCCTGAGGAGCGGTGTTGGCCACTGCCGCGACGGCGGCGCCCGCGTCCACGCGCCCGTGGCCATAGTACGGGCTCCACCCGTCGGCGTCGTAGCCCGCGAGATCATGGTCCACGCGCGTGGCCGTACGGTACATCGCCTCGCGCGCCTGCTTGGCCGTGAGGCGGGGGTTCGCCTCGAACATGAGCGCCATGACCCCTGCGACCACGGGTGTGGCGCCGCTGGTGCCGGAGAACCCGTCGGCGTAGGCGTCGTCACCGCCGTAGCTCCCGTAGCCGCCGGCGATGTCGGTGGTCAACAGGGCCGTCGGCGCCGCGATGTCCACAACGTCGCCGTAGTTGGAATAGGACGCGCGGGTGTCCGTGGACTCGAGCGCCGCCACCACGACGATCTTGCGATGGTTCAGCATCCCGTCGGCGTCGATGTCGCAGCCCGCGTTGCCGGCCGCGAAGACGACCGCGGCGCCCAACCCTCCCCGTCCGTAGTCCTCCGCATAGTTGAACATGTCGCGGAACGTGTCGTAGGCGGGGATGCCCGAGCAGTCCGCGCCGAAGCCCCACGAGTTGGACAGCACCGCGGCCCCGGCGTCGACCGCCTCGATGAAGGCGTTGTACAGATCCTCGATCGACGTGTCCCCGCCGATCAGTCGGATGGCGTAGACATCCGCGTCGTAGGCCACCCCCGCGACGCCGATCCCGTTGCCGCCGATGGCCGCCGCGATGCCAGCGGTGCCGGTGCCATGCGCGTTGTAGGGGTCGGAGCCCGGATCCGGCGAGTCGTCGCCGTCCACATAGTCGTGGCCGGCGATGACCGAGAGGTCGGGATGATCCAGCTGGGTCCCGGAATCGAGGATGGCGATCGTCTGGCCTGCACCGGTTGCGAAGCTCCACGCGAGCTCAGCGTCGATGTCCACGTCGGCGGTACGGCCACCCTGCCCGGTGTTCTCGAGGTGCCACTCCTCGCCGACCCAGGGGTCGTCAGGGAGGGCAGCGGGGACGAGCGGGAGCACCAAGTCGGGGGTGACGTGCTCCACGCCGGCGATGCCGCGGAGGCCGCGCGCCACGGCGAGATCGTCGCCGGAGACCCGCACGCGCAACAGTCCGCCGCGCAACACCTCCACCGTCCGCACGCCGGGCTGCGCCGCGACCACGGTCGCGTCGCCGCGCACCAGGAGCCGGCCGGTGCGGCCCTTCACCGCGCCGCGCGCCAGCAGCGCCTCGTAATGGACGAGGGCGTCCCCCGCATAGAAGGTGTCGTCGGCGTGTGCGGTAGCGAGCAGCGCGAGGAGCAGCATGCCCAGAGCGTAGCCGCCTTCGGGCCCGCACGCCGCGTCGGGGCTATGCTCACGCCCATGCTGACGCTCCTGTTCGTCCTCGCCTGCAGCCCCGGAGAGCCCACGTCCCGGGAGGACACCTCCTCGGAGGGCGCCACGGGCGGACCGCGCTGCGGCAACGGTGTGGTCGACCCCGACGAGGGCTGCGACGAAGGCGCCGCGAACAGCGACACCGCCCCGGACACCTGCCGCAGCGACTGCCTGCCCGCGCGCTGCGGGGACAGCGTCGTGGACGCCGGCGAGACCTGCGACGACGGCAACGGGATCGGCGGCGACGGCTGCGACGGTGCCTGCGTCGTGGAGGCCGGCGTGCTCGAGCTGGAACCGAACGACGCGCCGGCGGAGGCCACCTCGACGGGCACGGGTGTCACCGTGCACGGCTCGCTCCCGTCGGCGGACACCGACTGCTTCGCGTTCGATGTCGCCACCTGCGGGGCGGTCGCCGTGGAGCAGGTGGGCCCGTGCGGCGCAGCCCTGACGCTATCGCTGCACGACCCGAGCGGCGCCGAGGTCGCGACGGGAACCCCGGGCGCAGACGGCTGCGCCGCGCTGGATCCCGTCGATCAGCCAGGCGCGCGGTGGGTCGCCGGCGGCACCTGGGCCGTGTGCGCCACGGCGATCCACGACGGCGAGCTCGGTTCCTACGCCCTCTCCATCGCCACGCCCAGCCCATCCACCCTCGACGCGCCCACCGCCGACGACCTCGACGGCGATGGCACGCCGAGCTCCTGCGACAACGATCGCGACGGAGACGGCGTCCTCGACGTAGACGACAACTGCCCCGACGTGTCCAACGGCCCAGACACGACGCTCGCGCTGGACGCGAACGGCTACGTCCACAGCTGGCTCGCCTCGGGCCCGTTCACCGGGGATGGTTCCACGTCGGCGTGCCGCCCGTCGGAGGCCGCGCGCGTCGGTGAGGACGTGACCGAGTTCTCTCCACGCGTGGGCGACCCGGCTGGCGACCCGGAGCGTGACAGCGTCATGTGGCAGCCCTTCCTCCCCACCTCGGGCATCTTCGATCTCACCGTCCCCTACGCCTACGTCGATGCCCCGCGGGAGGCGTACGCGATCGTGTGGCTCCAGAGCGCCAGCGCCCGGAGCGCCACGCTCGCCGTGGGCGCGGACGACGGTGTCTTCGCCTGGTGGAACGACACGCAGGTGCTGGACGTGAGTGGTTGTCAGGGCGTGAACCTGGACCAGTTTCAGGCCCCCGTCGAGGTGCGGGCGGGCTGGAACCGCCTGCTCGTGAAGGTGCGCGACCAGGGCGGCGGATGGGGTGTTTCGGCCCGCTTGCTCGACGGGTCGGGCGCCGGCCTCACCGACCTCACGCCCGCGGTGGAGGAGGGTGGGGGTTGGGCGCCAGACCAGACGGATTCGGACGGAGACAACGTCGGCGACGTGTGTGATCCACCCCTTCGTTCGCCGTGATCGGGCAAGTCGGGCATGTGATCCGCCGAAACACGACGGTGCGACGAAGAAGCAAGCCCCTGGCGATGCACCTCCGAACGCCCGCGGTCGCGGGTGCCCGCGCTGAACGACGCAAACGGGGTGAGCGGAAAGGTCATCACGCCGCAACAGGCGAGCGAGCGGCCGTCTGTTGAGGGCATGCGAGCGTGCCGCGAACACTGCGCCGCGGCGCAACTCCGCGACCTTACACCAGCGAGCGACCCAGGCCTGCGCACGCGCGGAGCGGTCCGACGGTTCGCTCGCGCGATGCCCGCGCGACGGCAGAGGGTCTGGAAGGATCCCGAACGCCTGGAGAAACGCCTCTCGGCGGGCGAGGCGCACAACGACCGCGTCCTCACCCACGAGCCCAGCGCCCACCGCTCCACGACCCGCGGCCAGGAGCGTGGAGCCAAGGATCAGACTTGAAGGGACGACCTGCTGATTACGAAGGACCGAAATGGATTTTTTTAATGCAATGGTTGAAGCCACTTATGGAGTCCGTCGCCTGCGCAAAAACACACGTTTTGGATACGAACGGAATCGGAATCGGCGACAGCGGAATCCGT
>JACCEE012756493.1_pt1 | contig 10446 bp, 10 predicted proteins | sample 7449931 | NCBI WGS metagenome assembly JACCEE01 (sample SAMN15323457, study PRJNA562643) | freshwater metagenome | isolation source: river surface water | place: USA:Blue River Watershed | collected 2017-08-19 | reverse complement strand
TGCTCGAGCGGGTTCATGCGTGGACTGAAAACAAAAGAGCCAGGGAGCCGACAGGACCACAGCCCTGCGACACATGAGTCTCATGTTACCTGACCCCACTGGCGCCATGGCTTCTGAAATCGCCTGGTAGACCAGGGCCGGATTCAGGCGCGAAAGTCGACGATGTGCTGACCGTTGGAGGCGCGGTGCACGCGAACCGGCGCGGGCAAGGTCGACGTGGGTGTTGCGCTGGGGGTTGTACGCGTTGGCCCATCCTGGGGCTGCATCTGGGTATGCGCCAGATCGTTCCAGACAGCCAGCCCTTCGTCGCGCAGTTCTTGGCCGAGTTGTTGCGCCACTCTCAGATTGCTGCTTTGCAAGGCATTGCCAATGCGGTGCAGCAGGGGTTGCTGGCTCAAGCCGGGGTCAGCCTGCACCAAGCCGGCAAATTGCACCCGTGCGGCGTCCAGATCCGCGTGTTCCAGCGCATGCACCAGGTTGATCAGCCAGTGTGCGCGACGGCGCCGAGGGTCTGGTGTGGCCATGGCGTGGCCTCGGCCTTGACCGTTCAGCGTCTCGACGCGCATGCCTGACCAGGTTTCCATGATGCACCCTTGCTGTGGACTCTCGTTGTCACAAAGAGAGTTCTTGGTAGATCGACATCAACTTGAGAAGCTTGAGGGGTGGGAGAGTCGCCATTGACAGCCGTCACGAGTCCGTGCAACCTAGACCCTGCATGACCGTGTCAGGTCGTGCCAAGCACAACCTCATCAATTCACAGGAGACTCAGGGCATGAAGCGTCGTCAATGGATTCAGCAAGGTGGTCTGGCCGGTATTCTGGCGGCGGGGACTGCCCCCGCCTTTGCTCAGGGTTTGCCCGAAGTTCGTTGGCGACTGACCTCGAGTTTCCCCAAAACCCTGGATACCCTCTTTGGTGCTGCCGACAATGTGGCCAAGCGCGTGCACGATGCCACCGGTGGCAAATTCCAGATCAAGACCTTTGCCGCCGGAGAAATCGTGCCGGGCTTGCAGGTGCTCGATGCTGTGCAGAACGGCTCGGTCGAGGCTGGGCAGACGGCCATGTACTACTACTTTGGCAAGAATCCTGCCTTTGCCTTTGCGACCTGCCTTCCCTTTGGCATGAATGCACGCCAGCAAAATGCCTGGTGGTATTACGGTGGCGGGGAGGAGCTGTACAACGACTTTCTCAAGCCCTACAACTGCTACGCCATTCCCTACGGCAACACCGGCACGCAAATGGGTGGTTGGTTTCGCAAGGAGATCAAGTCGATCAACGACTTGAAGGGCTTGAAGTTTCGGGTGGGTGGTGTGGCCGGACAAATCCTGTTGCGCCTGGGGGTGGTGCCCCAGCAGATTGCAGCCGGTGACATTTACCCTGCGCTGGAGAAAGGCACGATCGACGCTGCCGAATGGATCGGCCCGCACGACGATGACCGGCTGGGGATCTCCAAGGTGGCCAAGTACTACTACACGCCGGGCTGGTGGGAGGGCAATTCCTCGGGCCACATGATCGTCAACCTCAAGGCCTGGGAAGCGCTACCCAAGGAGTACCAACAGATTTTCGCGGCCGCCTGTGGCGAATCCAATTCGATGGCGATGGCCAAGTACGACCACCTGAACCCCATCGGACTGAAAAAGCTCATCGCGGGTGGGGCCCAGTTGCGCGTCTTCCCCAAGGCCGTGCTGGACGCCTGCTACACGGCTTCTCAGGAGCAATACGCGGAGTGGGCCGGCAAACACCCGGAGTTCAAGACGATGCTGACGTCTTACATGAACTACCTGCAGGAAGAAGTGGCCTGGTTCCGGGTGGCGGAGGGCAGCTTCGACACTTACATGTCGCAGGCCTTGCAAAAGAAGCGCACCTGATCACTGACGCCATGAAGGGGCGGCGCCAGGCAGGCGCCGTGCCCGTCAGGCCCGGTGTCAGGCCCGGTACCAGGCCCGCACCGCAGCCAGGTAGCGCTGCACGCCTTCGGAGACGGTGGCCGCGTCCAGCGCACCGTACGACAGCCGCTGGTAATTGGCCTGTGCGGTGTTCGTGAGACCAAAAGCAAAACCGGGAATGCAGGCCACGCGGTGCTGCTGCGTCATGAAGGTGTTGAACGCCAATGCATCGCTCACACCGGGCAACTTCATCAGGACATAGAAAGCGCCTTGCGTGTGCGGGTACTCCACCAGATCGCCCAGCGTGTCGAGCGCTGCGTGCACGGTGTTGCGTACCTGCCCCAAGGCCTTGATGTGCGGCGCGACCCAGTCACGCCCCAGTTTGAGTGCCTGCAGCGCCAGCACTTGCGAGATGACGGGCGCACAAATGATGTTGGTGTCCTGCACCTTGTTCATGGCGTCGAACAGGTCGCGTGGAAACACGACATAGCCGACCCGCCAGCTCGCCATGCCGTAGTTTTTCGACATGGAGTAGAACGACAGGGTGTGGGCGTGCGCCCCCGGGATCGAGCCCGGTGAGAAATGTCGGGCCCCCTCGTAGGTGAAGTACTCGTAGGCTTCATCGCAGAAGTGATACAGCCCATGATGGGCACACAGCGCGTTGACGGCACGCAGGTCCTCTTCGCTGTACACCGCGCCCGTCGGGTTGTTGGGGGTGACGGTGATGATGGCCCGTGTGCGCGGGGTGATGGCGCCTGCCAGGGCGTCCACATCCAGCCCCCAGTCGGCGCGGGTGGGCACGGGCACGCAGCCCGCCATGCGGATGGCCATTTCCTGGTTGAAGTAATACGGCATGGGAAGGATGAACTCATCCCCCGGGTCGGCAATCGCCAGCACGGCGTTGAGAAAAGCCATGTTGCTGCCAGCGGTCACCATGACCATCGATTGCCCGGCACACACGATACCGTTTTCGCGCGCGAGCTTGCGCTCAATTTCCTCCACCAGGGGCTGGTAGCCGGTGACGGCCTGGTACTTGTGCAAGGCGGCCTCGGCCATGAGCTCGGGCAGCGCGGCGATGGCTTCAGCCGGCGGCGCATAACTCACCACCCCCTGGCCCAGTGAGATGGTGCCGGGGGTGGCGCGGGCCAGGGCCGCGATGGTGGGGATGATCGGGGTGTCGACCCCGTCCATGCGAAGTGCGTGTCGCTTCATGTCAGACGTTTCAGGCGTGATCGGGTATTCTTCCACAGAAGTTCCGGCCCTTGCGGTGTGCCGCCGCCGTGAACCCTGCCAGCGCCCTTTATTGAAAGTCTCTCATGAATCTTTTTGACCTCTCCGGCCAGGTGGCTGTCATCACCGGATCCAGTCGCGGCATTGGACGCGCCATTGCCGAGCGCATGGCCGAACACGGTGCCCGGGTGGTGATTTCGTCGCGCAAGGCGGATGCCTGCGAGGCGGTGGCGCGTGACCTGCAACAGCGGTTTGGCGCCGGCTGCGCCATTGCCATTCCTGCCAACATTTCCTCCAAGGACGACTTGCAGCATTTGATGAACGAGGCTCGCCAGCAACTCGGGCCGATTGACATCCTGGTGTGCAACGCTGCGAGCAATCCGTATTTCGGCCCACAGGCGGGCATCTCGGATGACCAGTTCCGCAAAATCCTGGACAACAACATCATTGCCAACCACTGGATGATCAGCATGGCCGTGCCCGAGATGAAGGAGCGCCGCCGGGGCTCCATCATCATCGTGTCATCGATTGGTGGCTTGAGAGGGTCGCCCGTGATCGGTGCTTATTGCATCAGCAAGGCCGCAGACATGCAGCTCGCTCGCAACCTGGCGGTGGAGTACGGACCCCACAACATCCGTGTCAATTGCATTGCGCCCGGCCTGATCAAGACCGATTTCGCACGCGCGCTGTGGGAGGATCCGCAGATGCTGTCGCGTCGCACCGAGACCACACCGCTGCGCCGCATTGGTGAGCCCGATGAGATCGCCGGGGCTGCTGTGTTCCTGGCGTCTCCAGCGGGCTCTTTCATGACCGGTCAGAGCCTGGTCATCGACGGCGGGGTGACCATTGGCAGCTGACGGTCTCGCGCCAGGGTCTGGTGCTTCAGGTTTCCAGGCCCGAGGGGTCTTCCGGGAACACCGCCATGCCGCCCGCGTTGAACTTCATGAGGAAGTAGAAATGTCGCAGCTCAGCCTTCTCGCAGTCGGGCGCACCCAGCCAGCGCGCCAGCGCGTGGGCCGGTATGTACATCTGCTTGGAACCGAAATCCACCCCCACGCGGAAGTAGCCGTCCGTGGGTTCGGAAAATTCGAACACGCGGCCGGTTTGACCCACCGGCCACGGCTTTTTGAGCACGATGACTGTTCGTCCCGGACGGGCGAGGTAGTCGAAGGTGTCCTCGTAGGCCTCCCGGTGGCGCGTGTGTTCAACCATCGCGTTGGCGGTGACCTGCTCAATAAATTGTTCAACTTTCATGCCCCTAGGATCGGCCCCAGGCGGCAGAACTTGAGGCCCCGCGGCGCCGCTCATTTTTCACCATGCGAATTTTCTCGCCGACTCAACCGGCTGGCGGCGCATGGTCATTTAACCAGGAGTGAATCCCATGTTTTACGGTGAAATCGACGGTGGTGGATTTGAAGTGATCGAGCCTGAATTCGCGGGCTGCTTTGTCGGGCACGCTCGACTCGAGCGGCTCTGGACGGGCTGCCGCTGGGCCGAAGGACCGGCCTGGTTTGGCGGCGGGCGGTACCTGATCTGGTCAGACCTGCCCAACAACCGCCAGTTGCGCTACGACGACACCGACGGCTCGGTCTCGGTGTTTCGACAGCCCAGCGGGTTTTCCAACGGCAACACCGTGGACCGGCAAGGCCGTCTGATTTCCTGTGAGCACCAGAACCGTCGGGTCACCCGCACCGAACACAATGGGTCTATCACCGTGCTGGCCAGTCACTACCAGGGGCGACGGCTGAATTCACCCAATGATGCGGTGGTGAAGTCGGATGGATCGATCTGGTTCACCGACCCCAACTACGGCATCATTGCCGACTACGAGGGCAGCCGTGCCGAGCAGGAACAGACCGGCTGCCATGTGTACCGCATCGATCCACACTCGGGCGAGGTCACCTGTGTCGCCGATGACTTTGACCACCCCAACGGACTGGCGTTTTCACGCGACGAGCAGCAGCTGTTCATCGCCGACAGTGGTTTCACCGAATCGTCGCAGGGGCCGCGCCACATCCGCTGTCTGGACGTCAATGCCAGTGGCACGGGTCTGACCGGCTCGCGGGTGTTTGCCGACTGCACCCAGGGTGTTTTTGATGGCTTTCGCATTGACGAGCAGGGGCGCGTGTGGGCCTCCAACGCGGGCGGTGTGAACTGTTATGCCCCCGATGGCCGGTTGATCGGCAAGGTGCACGTGCCCGAGATGGTGGCCAATGTGGAGTTTGGCGGCTTGCAGCGCAACCGCCTGTTCATCTGCGGTACCACCTCGCTGTACGCGATCTACCTCAAGATCAACGGCTGATGAGGCGCTTGGCCCAGTCCGGCTGGGCCAGGAGCGTGATCAGGGCTTGATGTTGCCCTTGCGGATGACTTCGGCAAAGCTGCCCGAGATCATCTTGAGGTACTTGTTGAAGTCCTCAGGCTTGCGGTAGTCGATCTCGATCGAAATGCCATCGAACGCTTTTTTCATCTCCGGCGTCTGCATGGCTTTTTCGAGCACGCCAGTCAACTGATCGAGGATGGCTTTGGGCGTGGAGGCAGGAGCCATCATGCCGAACCAGGCGCCCAGGTCGAAGCCCGGGATGCCGGCTGCCACCGCCAGCGGGGGGACGCCCGGGGTAACCGTGCTGCCTTTTTCGAGTGACACGCCGTAGGCCTTCAGACGGCCGTTGCGGATGAAGGGTTGCGTGGAGCCTGCGGTTTCGATGCAGTAGGCCACCTGTCCGCTGATGACGTCGGTCAGCGCAGGCACCGAGCCTTTGTAGGGCACGTGCGTCGCCTGCAAACCCAGCGCTGAGTTGAAGGCTTCACAGATCAGGTGGGCGGTGGCCCCGGTGCCGGACGAGGCAAACGAGTATTTGTTGGGGTTGGCCTTGATCAGGGCAACCAATTCCTTGGCGTCCTTGGCGGGAAACTCCGTGTTGGTGACCAGGAGGTAGGGTGACAGCCCCAGCATGGCGATGGGTTGCAGGTCTTTCTCCGAGTCGTAGGGCGTCTTGGTGAAGAGTGGGCTGATGCTCACCGGACCGCTGGAGGCGGCCAGCAGGGTGTACCCGTCGCCTGGCGCCTTGGCCACCGCATCGGTCCCGATGGTGCCACCAGCGCCCGCACGGTTGTCGATGATGAAGGGCTGCCCCAGGATCTTGCTGAGCTCTTGGCCCAGCACGCGCGCGGCCAGGTCGGTCGCCTGTCCGGGGGGCCAGGGCACCATCAGCTTGATGGGGCGGTTGGGGTAAGCCGATTGCGCCAGGGCACCGCTGGACAACCCCCAGAGACTGGCCGCGCCCAAAGCGGCGGCCTGCCCCATCCAGTCACGGCGAGAGAGGCCGTGGTTGCGTTGAATCGTCTGAAGCTTGCGTTTCATGGGAACACTCCTGGCAATATCAAGTGAAGTATCAAGGTCGACAAAGTACCATCAAACCCGCATGCCCGTCATGAGGTGTGACCCCATGACGAGGCGCCTGCCTCAAGGGGCCGCCAACACGCGCGCCGTGGGCACTTGCGCCAGGTGGGTCAAGTGCCCCCACAACGCCTCTCGGTCCATGTCGGGCTGACGCTGGGTGCAGTCCATGAACTTGGCGCGCATCTCCTGCTCGGAGAGCACCAGCTTGGCATTGCCGCGGGCAAACCGGATGTCGCCACTGTCCAGCACACGACCGTCATCCAGTTCCAGTTGCACCCGGTCATTCAGGGCAAAGATGGGTTCGACGGTGCAGCGCGAGTCATCCGTGCTGATGTCCAAGCGCTGCATCAGCGAGCGAATGGGCGCTTCGTTCACCACCGCATCGGTCAATTCGTTCAGACCCACGCGACCATGCACCAGCGCCGAGGCGACGGCAAACTCCAGGCTGAATTTGGCTTCCAGGCCGGTGATCGGCGCATGGTTGCGCAGCATTGAAGCCTGGGCCACACCGATGCGGGCGCGAATGGCTTTGACGCGAGATGGGTCCACCCCATGCTCGCGTTTGAGATCGAGCACACCGTCGATGACCCGGTGCGTGGCGTAGCAGGTGGGGTACTTCTTGATCGACAGACCGTAGTCGAGAATGCGCAAGGTCTTGCCCAAGGGCGGGCAGGGCGAGCTGCGATCGGCTTGGCCGTGCGGAGAGAGGGCGGCCAGGTAGCCGGCGTGATGTTCGAACACATCGGGCGCAGCGGTGAGCCCGAGTTTGGCGAACTGCACGGCCTCCAGTCCACAGGCGGCAGCACGGCCGGCATGCAGCGGTTTGGTCATGGTGCCAAAGTTCGCCACCAGTCCGCTGGCCATGCTGGCTGACAGCGCCAGGGCATGCTGAATTTGTTCCAGTGGCAAGCGATGCAGGTAGGCCGCTGCCGCGCAGGCGCCCACGGTGCCAAGAACCGCGGTCGGGTGCCAGCCCTTGAGGTGGTAGGCATCGGATTCACGGGTGAACAACTCGGCCCACACCTCGTATCCCACCAGGTAGGCGCGCAGCACCTCAGCCCCCGAGGCATTGACTTCCTCGGCAGCCGCCAGCACGGCGGGTACCAGCACGGTGCTGGGGTGCCCCCCCAGTGCCACATCGTCAAAGTCCAGGGCGTGGCCCGCCGTGCCATTGATCAGTGCCGCATCGGCGGCATTCAGGCGTTCACGACCCAGCAGCACCGAGGAAGCGCCCGCGGCCGGGTGACGCGCCGCCACGAACTGGCGTGCAATCTGCACCACCGGCTCGTCGCGTCCAGCCACCAGGGTGGCCAGGGTGTCGGCAAAGCCGGTCTGGATGATGCGAACGGCGGCATCTGGCAATGTTGAGGGGAATCCCGGTTGATGGACGAAGGCGGCCAGCGCGGCAGTTAAACCAGACATGAGGGCTCCTTGAGGGGGTGTGGCGGCGGTGCGCGTGAGAGATGGTGGAAGGGCGACCCGACTCAGGCCGGGACGGCTTCGCGAGCGGGGTCTTGCATCGTGCGGTAGTGAGTGGGCAGACCCGCCCGGGCCAGAGCGCCGTGCATTTCAATATCTGGCAAGGTGTCGCGAATGACCTGCCGGATAGCGACCAGTTGCTCCAGGTCCACACCGGTGCGCAGGCCCATGGAGTCGAGCATGAAGCACAGGTCTTCCATGACGATGTTGCCCGTCGCGCCTGGGGCGAAGGGGCAGCCACCGATACCCGCGAGGGACGCGTCAAAGTGGCGAATGCCGCAGTCGAGCGCGGCCGCCACGTTGGCCAGGCCGGTGCCCCGCGTGTCATGAAAGTGCGCCGCGATCACCTTGTCCCCCAGCTCGGCCTTGAGCGCCTTGAACACGCTGCGCACCAGCTGGGGATCGGCGTATCCCACGGTGTCTGGGATCACCAGTTCATCGGCACCCGCTTCGGCCAGCAGGCAGGCGTACTTCACCACATCGCTCACCGCGATGCGCCCCTCAAACGAGCAGCCAAAGGCGGTTGCCAGGCCGGCGACGATCAGGGGGCGCTTGTCAGCGGGTTGCGCGCGCACCAACTCCACGATGCGGCGAAAGTCCGCCACGGATTCCTCGCGCTCGCGGCGCACGTTGTTGAGGTTGTGGGTTTTGCTGGCAGACATCACAAAGTTGAGCTTGTGCACGCCCAGTTCGATACCGCGCTCGGCCCCGCGGTAGTTGGGTATCAGCGCGGCCACGGTCAGGCCCGGCACTTTCAGGGCGCCCAGTGACACCGCTTCGGCGTCCACAAACTGGGGCACCACCTTGGCTGGGACGTAGGACGTGACTTCAATTTCACGCACGCCGGCCTGGGCCTCCGCCGCAATCCAGGCCAGCTTGCGCTCGGTGGGCATGAAGACAGGGTGAATCTGCAGCCCGTCACGCAGGCCCACTTCGCGAACCACAACATCTATCTTGGACATGTTCGACTCCTTATTTGCCCTTGAACACGGGCTTGCGTTTTTCGTTGAAGGCCAGCACCCCTTCGTAGCGGTCTTCGGTTTCCACCAGGTGGTTGTAGGCCTCGACTTCAAAGCGGAACGCAGTGCGCAATTCCATCTCCACACCATAGCGCACCGACTTCTTGATCTGGCGCACCGACAGCGGCGCATTGCCCGCGATGGTGGTGGCGGTTTTCATGGCCAGGGGCAGCACCTCCTCGGGTTCAGCGATCTCGTTGAAGACGCCCCAGGCCAAGGCCTTTTGCGCAGTGATGGGCTGGCCGGTCATGAGGATTTCCTTGGCGCGGCGCTGACCAATGGCTCGCGGCAGGTTCTGAGTGCCGCCTGCGCCGGGCATGATGCCCAGGGTGACCTCGGTGAGCGCAAAGCGAGCTGCGCTGGAGGCATAGGCAAAGTCACAACTCAGGACGGTCTCAAAGCCACCCGCGTACGCGTGGCCATTGACTGCAGCGATGACCGGAATGGGCAGGTCGGTCAGGGCCCAGTACATGCGTTCAAACAATTCGTGCTGCTTGATCCACTGCGCCTTGGTCATGCCATTGCGCTCTTTGAGGTCCCCGCCCGAACAGAAAATCTTGTTGGGACCCGCCCCGGTCAGCACGATGCAGCGCACCTCGCCGGCATCCTCCGTCAGACGGGTCCACAAGTCGAGCAGGTCTCGGCCCATCTGCGTGCTGATGGCGTTGCCCACCTCGGGTCGGTTCAGCGTGACTTTCAGCACATGGGGTGCGGCCATCTCGGTGAGAACGGTGGTGTAGGCGGGAAGGGAAAGTGTCATGGTGTCAACTCCTGGGAAACAAAATCGATTCGGTGTGCTGGCCCAAGGTGGGCGGTGGACCACTGGAAACCGGACGCTGGCCGTCCAGGCTCAGGGGCAAGGCGACAAAACGCATGGAGGTGCCCGGCACCGGCTGGATCAGGCCCAGCGCCTGGGTCTGGGGATGTTCGGCCATCTGCGCAATCGATTGCACGGGCGAACAGGGAATGCCCGCCGCCTCGAGTGCCGTCACCCACTCACGTGTGGGACGCTGGGCCATGATGTCGTCGAGCATGCGGTAGAGCTCAATTTGGTTGCGCACCCGCGACGGGTTGTCGACGAACCGGGGGTCCTCGATCCACTCGGGATGCCCGACCACCTGGGCCAGGCTGCGAAACAGGCTGTCGCTGCCAGCGGCCACCACCACTTCGCCATCCAGGGTGATGTAGGCCTTGTAAGGGGCGATGCCCGAAGCGCCCGAGCCTTGCTTCTGCGGGCTGTCGCCGGTGCAGAGGTATTGCGCGGCCAGCAGCGAGGTCCACGAGGTGGCCGTTTCAAACAGGGACACATCGACCACACGGCCGCGCCCAGTTTGCTGGCGCTCGTACAACGCGGTGAGAATGCCCACCACCGACCACAGGCCGGTGCCCATGTCGACAATGGAGGCGCCCACGCGGACCGAGGGCCGGCC
>JACCEE011925705.1_pt1 | contig 10446 bp, 5 predicted proteins | sample 7449931 | NCBI WGS metagenome assembly JACCEE01 (sample SAMN15323457, study PRJNA562643) | freshwater metagenome | isolation source: river surface water | place: USA:Blue River Watershed | collected 2017-08-19 | reverse complement strand
TACTCGCATTTGTTATTTCATTTAAAATTACGGATCCTTTGGTAAATCTATCGAAAGCAGCGTTGGAAATTGCAAATGGTAAATATGGAAATACCTTAGCGATAAAGAGTTCTGATGAGATTGGTGAGTTAACCGATAGTTTTAATACGATGTCGGTCAGAATCAAAGAACAAACAAAAGAATTGCTTGAACGAGAAAAACGTCTCGATCGCTTTTATGAAGCGACAAAAGATGGTATTATCATTCACGATTCTACTCAGCCGCTGCTTATAAATAAAGGCTTAGCTGTGTTAACTCAGTATTCAATTGAAGAATTACATGATATGACAATTGAAACAATTATCGAGATAAAAGGCTATGAGAAAGATTTTTTCAATATCGATAAACCATTGCAATTTGAAACAATCTGTTTTAGAAAAGATGGCAGTTTTTTTCATGCAGAGGTAAATAAGAATTCAATTTTGTTAGAAGGTCGAAGAGTAAATAGTACTGTTATACATGATATTACAGAACGAATTGCGGCTCAAGTTGAATTGAACAAAGAACGAAAAAAGCAATTGTCGTCTTTTATTGATGGGCAAGAAAATGAACGAAAACGTGTGTCACGCGAATTGCATGATGGACTTGGTCAGGCATTGATTGCAATAAAAATGCGTTTGGAAAGCATCGATGCTGATGATAAAACGGAAAAAACGAATGACTCAATTGAGTTGACAAAACAATTTGTTAGTAACACGATTGACGATGTTCGACGAATGTCAAATAATCTAATGCCATCGTGTTTAGTTGAATTTGGATTTATAACGGCAATTCAAAATTTAGTTGATCAACTAACAATTACCGGAAAGTTTGATATTTCATTTGATTATAGGGCTGTGCCAAAAAATATAGATGAGAAGATACAATTGTATATGTATCGGATTGTTCAAGAAGCTGTTAATAACGCCATCAAACACTCCGAAGCAACTGTTCTGCAGATATTTTTAATGTGTGAAGAGAAAAATCTGGTTTTAATCATAGAAGATAACGGCAAGGGCTTTCAATCGAATCAGACTCAAGTTGTGAAAGGAAATGGCTTATATCATATGAAAGAACGTGTTGAATTACTGCAAGGTACAATTTCGTTTACATCAAATAAAGGTCTAACAATTCATATAAAAATACCAATAAAACAATCGTAATATGGAAAAGATTAAAATTATCTTAGTCGATGATCATCAAATCGTTCGCGATGGTATAAAATCATTAATAAGCGATGAAGCACAATTCAATATTATTAATGAAGCATCGTCGGCAAATGAATTGTTTGATAAACTTCAAACATACAAACCCAATATTATTCTGTTAGATATAAATTTGCCCGACATGAACGGTATTGAAATAACAAAAAAAATAGCTCAAGAGTATCCGGAAATAAAGGTTTTGATATTGTCGATGCATATGGGCGAAGATTTTATTATAAATGCAATAGAAGCTGGAGCAAAAGGCTATTTACCCAAAACAACAACAAAAAAAGAATTAATCACAGCGATAAATACCATTGCAAATGGTGAAGATTTCTTCAATGAAACGATATCAAATATTCTCATAAAAAGTTATGTGAAGCGGGCACAAGCTCCTAAAAAAGAAGAAGAAAAGCACATCGACTTAACAAAGCGCGAAAAAGAAATTATAACATTGTTTGCTTTAGGAATGAGTAACAAAGAAATAGCCGACAATTTGTTTATCAGTATCAGAACCGTTGAATCTCATAAAAATAATATTATGAATAAACTTGAATTGAAATCGACTGTCGATTTAGTGAAATTTGCTTTGAAAAATAATTATATAGATTTGACCTAATATTTTCATAACATGTTTTTTTTTGTTTAATTTGTTCAAGAAAATAAACAATTTAAGAGAACATGTGTGTGATGAATAGAGTGTGTGCAGGTATATTATTGATTACTACCAGTGTATTTGCTTTTGGACAACAGCCGGGTGATAATAATCCTTTAATAAATTCAGGCGATTTAATAAGAAAAGGAATTGAGTATCATGATAATGAAAAGTATGACTCGGCAATATATTTTTATAATCAAGTTGATAGAAATGATACAAATTACACAATGGCTTTGTATGAAAAGTCTTTTTCGTGTCATTCAAATAAGGATTATGCGGGTTCGATAAAAGCTTGCCGCGAAGCATTAGCTATACCATATTCCGAAACGGTCGATTTGTATATAACATTGGGATCATCGCTCGATGATTCGGGAAACGTAAAAGAAGCACTGAAAACCTACGAACAAGGATTGGACAAATATCCATACTCATATTTGCTTCGTTACAATTATGCCTTGACCTTGAATAAAGACAAACAAACAGAAAAAGCATATAAAGAATTTCAAACCGCGATAGATTATAACTATTTTCACGCATCTAGTTATTTGGCATTAGGCAATTTATATTATAAACAAGGACGTAAAATTCCGGCAATGCTGGCTCTTGGAATGTTCTTAACCTTGGAGCCAAATACCGAACGAGCTTTTAAAACAACAAAATTGCTGAAATCGATTGCCGACGGTTCGATGAGCGAAGATAAAGATGTCGAAATTAATATTCCTGCCGATGATGCCAAGTATGCATATTTAACCGAAATATTAGAATCGAAAGTCGCAAACGACAGTCGATACAAAACAGGAATCGACATAAATGATATTCTTATAAATCAATATCACGTCATTCTTGATAATTTGAAATATGACGAAAAAGATACTTCGTTCTTGTCGCAAAAATTAGTATCGTATATGAAAGAACTTTTCACAAAAGGTTATTTCGAACCGTTTATTTGTTTTGTGTACAATTCATTTAATAATGAGTCTATCAATAAATTAACAAAGAAAAACGAAAAAGCAATAACCTCGTTTAAGGACTGGCGAAACTCAAAAATAAGCGATTTGAACGCCATGAGAAATATGATGATTGATGGAAAATTGGAACATTGCCGTTGTTATTATACCAGAAATGGACGCTTAGAATCATTTGGGAAAATCACGACAAAAAATAAGGAAGAATTAAAACAAGGAACATGGATATATCTGTTTAATACCGGCAATATTCAAAATAAAGCATTTTACAATAGCGAAGGAAAACTCGAAGGCAATTGCAAAGTATGGTATAACAATGGAACATTACTCCGCGATTTCTATTATGTTAATGGAAAACAAGAAGGACCATTTTTACAATATTACGATGATGGTGTTTTAAGATATAAAACAACCTATAAAAACGATTTATTGAATGGCGAATTATATTCTTATTCAAATACAGGAGCCATACGATCAATCGAAAAATATGTAAATGATACAACCAATGGAATGTGTATATATTATACCTCAAATGCCGATAAATCTTCGGCTCTTAAGCAAATAAAAGGGAAAACCGATTCGTTGGCAGTATATTATTATCCATCTGGAAAAATATCAAGTACATCATGGTTTAAAGATGATGTACGAAGCGGAGAATCTGTTTTTTATTATGAAAACGGAACTATTCAGCATAAAGGCTTATACAATAATGGAAAACAAGTAGGACAGTGGTTCTCGTATTGGGAAAACGGAAAATTAATGTCGGATGTAACGTACAATGAAAAAGGAGAACAAAATGGACCGAACAAACAATACACTCAATCGGGCGTTTTGAATGAAGATTATACCTATTTGAATGATAAAGTTAACGGGAAAGCATTCAATTACACCGATGATGGAAAATTATGGTATACCATAGAATATAAAAATGGAAACATTAAAAAGTTAACAAACTATACAGCATTGACAGGAGCTGTTTGTGCTGAATTTGAGGATAAAGGGAAACGAATTCCAATCACATTTATGACACCTGCTTGTAAAAAACAGTATGAAGGTATGTTTTTCGAAGGTAAACGCGACGGCGATTGGAAACACTATTATGCAAACGGAAATAAATTCATAGAAGAAAGTTACGATAAAGGCAACAGACAAGGACTTTATACAAAATATTTCAAAATTGGAGGAGTCGACACTCGTATTAACTATACCGATGATAATCTGAATGGATATTATCAGGAGTTTTACCAAAGTGGTGTTCCTTATTCAGAGGGTTGGTATCGTAATGATCAAAAACAAGGATACTGGTATTATTATGGCCCCACTGGAATTGTTCTCAAAAAATTATATTTTTTAGATAACGATTATTCTGGTTATCAAACTTATTATAAGGTTGATGGAAAAATTGATTTTGAAATGTACTATCGCAATGGTGTCGTAAATAAATATTTTTACTATGATACTACAGGGCAAGTTGTGTACGAAAATGATGTACCACACGGCAATGGTCATATAATTGCTACTTATTTTAATGGGAAAAAACGTTTTGAAGGAGAAATGAAATATGGAATGTTTAACGGAGCATTCAAACGTTATTATCCTAAAGGCGAAATTCAAGAAGAGTTAAATTATAATGCCGGCGATATTCAAGGTGTCGTAAAAGATTATTATCAAAACGGTAAAATTTCTCAAGTTTCGAATTATAAGAATGGTTCACTCGACGGTCTTGTTCTTTGGTATTATAAAAACGGAAAAGTACAGTGTTCTGGTTCATATAAAAAAGGCGACCAAGATAGTATATGGAATTGGTATGATGAGCTTGGCCGAAAATATTTGACACGAAACTTTAAAGAAGGAAAATTAGATGGCGATGAAACACATTATGATTCAACAGGAACTGCACAAATGCGAATTACATTTGAACATGATGACATCGTATCATATACCTATTTAGATAAAAATAGTCAATTTAAACCAGCAATTCCTATCGAAAATGAAACCGCAAAAATAAAAGCGTTGTATCCCAATGGAACCGTATCGGCTGAAATAGAATATGAAAAAGGAGTAATTGTTGGCGACTTTGTTCAGTATTATCAATCAGGAAAAAAGATGAGAGTAAAACCTTTTATTAAAAATAAAGTAAACGGAGCTATCGTGTCATACTATGAAAATGGTAAAATACGTTCATCAATTCCATACTTGTCGGGTGATATTCATGGCAAAGCAATGTATTACAGACCCGATGGTTCGCTCGAAAAAATTGAACGTTATTATCTCGATGAGCGTCATGGTTTGACCGAGTATTTTGACGCAAAAGGAAATGTTACAAAAAAAGAAAAATACGTTTATGATATATTGTTCGAATAAAATTCTGATACCATTATTCTTTGTTTTTTCACTTGCGGGAAACGCTCAACCTCAGAAGTATCAGTTACATGAAATTTCAGAAGGATATAAAGGGCATGATGCTGTTGTTCTTTCATCAAAAGATTGTATAAAAATTGACTTTGATAAAAAAAATAAGCTAAGAATTAAGAATAGTCATAGTCAGGAAACCTACTTTTTAACAAATAACACAAAGCTCTATTCCGACGAATATATTACCTATTCTTCGTTTAACGATGTGAAGAATCTGAATGCTTTTTTGTACGAATTTGATAATGGAAAATATAAGAAAAAATCTGCAAGTAATATCGTTCAGCAAGACGACTTTAGTTCTTATGTGTTTTATGATGACAATAAATCGGTTCGGGTTGTGTATCCGAGTATAACAAAAGAAAGTGTGTCGAGTTTATCGTATGATGAATATTTTAACGATCCGCATGTTTTAACAAACTTCTATTTTTCATCATACATTCCAGTCGATAAAGCTGAAGTCTCAATTGAATTTCCTGTTAACATTTCGGTGAAATACAAATTATTTAACGATAATGGATTGGTACAATTTACCGAAGAACGAAATAAGAAAACAGTTAAATATACATGGAAAGCTCGAAAAATATCAAAATATGATTCTCGAGAAGAAGATTTTAATATCAGTTTTTATGAACCACATGTCTGTCTTTACATATCTGATTATACGGTAAAGAACAAAAAAATAGAAGTATTATCTGATGTAAAGAAACTATATGATTGGTATTATTCCTTATCGAAAAATGTTAATAAACAAGATGTTCCCGAATTGAAGACTCTTGTTGACTCACTTGTTACAGGAAAGAAAACAGAATACGAAAAGGCAAAAGCAATTTTTTACTGGGTTCAAACAAATATAAAATATGTTGCCATTGAAAATGGATATTCAGGTTTGATACCTCGAGATGCAAAAGATGTCTTTCAGCGTCGCTATGGTGATTGTAAAGATATGTCGAGTATTCAAAATAAAATGTATACATATGCAGGATTAGAGTCGCATTTGGTATGGATTGGAACGCGCGATTTGCCTTATACTTACGAAGAATTGCCAACCGGCAGTGTTGATAATCATATGATTGCGGTTGTTAAAATTGATGGAAAGTATTATTTTACCGATGGTACCGCTTATTTTATTTCGATAGATTTTCCTTCCGACGCAATTCAAGGTAAAGAAGCTTTAATCGGCATTGATAGTACTCATTTTGAGGTGTATAAAGTACCAATTGTTGAAAAAGAAAAAAATAAATATGTTGAAGATTTGCAACTTTCTATTGTTGGCGATTCATTAAAAGGAACAGGTAAAATATCATATAGTGGTTACTTTATGTTCGATATGAACATCGATTTAATTCGAACTCCTGAAAATAAATGGAAAGAATTGCTTTCGAAAAAATTAAGCAAAGGTTCAAATAAATGTAAATTAGACTCATATAAAGTTGATTCAATCGATAGAGATAAAAAATTAAATATCGATTATTCATTTACATTACCGAGTTACATGATGAAAGCCGGCAATAGTTATTATGTCAATCTAAATCTCGATAAAAACTTACAAAACGATAAAGTTGATACTTCAAAACAAAAATTTGATAAGAAATTTGAGTTCAGAAATTGTGTCAATTATAAAACAACACTGAAAATTCCAATCGGGTATAAAATTGTTAAAATACCTCAATCTTCCGATTATAAAAACAAATATTTTGGATTTGATGCACAATATAAATATGATGAAAAAAAACAATCATTGTTCTATTCATTTAATATATATATCGATACATTAGCTGTTGAATCTTCAAATTTTGAACAATGGAATGATATGATAAAAAAAATGGGAGAGGTATATGCTCAAGTTGTTGAACTGGAGCGAACTAAGTAATAGTTATATTGAAATAAAAGTGTGATACGAATTTAAACAACGATAAAATGAAACAATTAATCATCATTATTTGCGCATTAATATCATTACAAGTATTAGCTCAAGAACCGGAATATAAAAAAATTACGTTCGATTCTCTTAATACAAAGAATCGGATTACAAAAAAAGAACGCGATGAGTATCAGGCTATCACACTAAAAGAACAAGTTGTGCTTGAATATGTTGTAGAAAATGATATTGTTTCAATGTATTATACTGTTCATCGTAAAAGCGTGGTATTGAACGATAAAGGAGTTGAATACTTTAACAGAGTTTACATTCCAACATCAAATACAATTGATATTGTAAATATAAAAGCTCGAGCAATAACCGAGTCAGGGAAAGTGGTCGATTTCGATACTACCAATCTCAAAGAAGTCGAAAATCTTGAAAATAAAGGAGCATATAAAATATTTGCTATTGAAGGAATTGAAAAAGGAAGTACAATCGAATTACTGTATACCCTTAAAAATGCAGTTAGCTCTAACGGAAAGTATACGTTTCAAGAAGAATTTCCTGTTTTAAATGCCTCATATACAATAATTAGTCCCGATTTTCTTGTATTCAATGTGAAAGGATACAATACAACGTTTAATAAGATTGATACTGTTTTAAATAACAAACACTATTTAACCCTTAAAACAGATTCAATAGCAGCATTGCGCGATGAGAAATATTGTACCTACAAAGCCAATCTCGCAAAAATTGAATATTCATTCAGTCATAATAAAAACTCATCAACAACGTCAACCAGTACTTGGGCTACAGCTGCAAAAGCATTGTATGATGCATTTTATCAAGAAGATGAAAAAAACGACAAACAAATTAGTAAGCTTTTAGCAAAAATGAAATTGTCGAATTTAGCTGAGATTGATAAAATTAAAACAATTGAAAATTATTTAAAAGACAATTATGAATTGAAACCAATACGTGGAATTGATGGTTTGGAATCAATAGAATTTGCGTTAAAAAATAAATTTACCAATGAAGAAGGATTCACCCGATTATTTTGTAAATGTTTGAGTATTGCTGGAATAAATCATCAGTTGGGCTGTACCTCAAATCGAAATGAATGCCGATTTGATAAAGATTTCATGACATGGCAATATCTTTACGAATATGTTATTTACTTTCCTAATATTGATAAATATATGTCACCAACATCTATACAATATCGCTTGGGTATGATTCCCGATGATATTACCAATAATGATGCATTATTTTTAAAAATGATAAAAGTAGGGACATTAGTTTCTGCACTTCCTGAAATAAAAACAATACCCAATACACCATATGAGAAAAGTGCAACGAATCAAATTGCGATGATAGAATTAAATCCAACGGATTTGGTTACCAAAGTTCATTATCGTCATGAATTGAGTGGTTATGAAGCCAATTACATACAACCTTTTTACGATTTTTTACCCGAAGACAAGAAAAAAGAAGTAATAGAAAGTATGTTGAAATTAATGAATGAAGACACAAAAATAGTCGATTTCAAAGTAGAAAATACAGATCATAATATCTCTCCGTTTGATAAGTCATTTAATATCGATGGCAATTTGGAAGTCAAAAATCTTATAGAAAAAGCAGGCGATAATATAATTTTTAAATTGGGTGAAGTTATTGGTCTTCAAGAAGAAATGTATGATGAGCATAAACGAGATAACCCAGTTGAATTGCAGTTTGCTCATTATTATATGAGAGATTTAAGAGTGAAAATTCCAGAAGGATATACCTTAAAAGGAACCGAAAATCTGATAATGAACATAATCTGTAAAAATGGAGCAGCTGGGTTTACATCGAGCTATAAAATTGAGAATAATATATTAATAGTTTCAGTAAAAGAATATTATAGAGATGTAAATGTATCAATCGACCAATATGAAGATTTTCGTAAAGTCATTAATGCAGCCGCTGATTTTAATAAATTATCTGTAGTTTTTCAAAAAATGTAAATTTTGTTAATAAATTGTGAAATGAATAATACAAAGCGCTTTATATCGTAAATGTATTTACTTACATTTGTTGCTTCATATTGAAAAATATAAAAATTATGTCAGAAAAGCAAATACCATCATTAAGAATAGGTAATCTCGAAATTAATCCGCCTATAATTCAAGGTGGAATGGGTGTACGAGTATCGAGAGCAAGTTTAGCAGCAGCAGTTGCAAACGAAGGATGTGCCGGTATAATCGCAAGTGTTGGTTTGGGTGACTACGAAAATACTCCTGCATCGAAATTTGTTGAAGTTAATAATGATGCTTTACGCGAAGAAATTCGAAAAGCCCGATCTTTATCAAAAGGTGTTATAGGTGTAAACGTAATGGTTGTTTTATCAAACTTTGAAGACCTTTTGAAAATCTGTGTCGAAGAAAAAGTTGATATGATTATTTCAGGATCAGGATTACCTCTTGATTTACCAAAATTTACACAAGGAACTGATATTAAATTAATACCGATTGTTTCGTCTTCAAGAGCGTTAAATATTATTTGCCGTAAATGGAAACAAAACTACAATAAAATGCCCGATGCTGTTATTGTAGAAGGTCCTATGGCCGGAGGTCATATGGGTTATTCTTTTGATGATGTTGTCAATAATAAGACCTTATCGTTAGAAGAAATTGTGACCGAGGTTTTAGAATATGCCAATGCACAAGAACCGAAAATACCTGTTATTGCTGCAGGTGGTGTTTTTGATGGTGCAGATATTGCTAAATTTTTGAAAATGGGTGCTGCTGGCGTACAAATGGCAACTCGTTTTGTTTGTACAGATGAATGCGATGTTGATATCAAATTTAAGCAAGCATATCTGAATGCGAAAAAAGAAGACATCACGATTGTAAATAGTCCTGTTGGATTGCCTGGTCGTGTAATCAGAAATGAATTTGTTGACCGTGTGAAAAGAGGAGAGACAATACCATTTCGTTGTCGTCATCATTGTTTACGTTCTTGTAATCCTAAAACCGTACCATATTGTATTGCAAAAGTGTTAGGTGATGCATCGAAAGGTTTATTGGATAATGCTTTTGTTTTTGCAGGTTCAAATGCTTACAGATGTACAGAAATTGTTCCTGTAAAAAAACTTGTTGACGATTTAAAAGCTGAATTAATTGCAAATCTTTAAATAAAGGATATATTCAAGAATAAAAAAAGAGTGCTTTGTGGCTAGTCATGGTCGGAAGAAATTCCGACCATTTTTATGTTTTAAAAAATAGGTCAGGATTTCCACCACATTGCATAACAATTAAGGCTATAGCAAGGTTTCTAACTTCC
>JACCEE012687259.1_pt1 | contig 10449 bp, 10 predicted proteins | sample 7449931 | NCBI WGS metagenome assembly JACCEE01 (sample SAMN15323457, study PRJNA562643) | freshwater metagenome | isolation source: river surface water | place: USA:Blue River Watershed | collected 2017-08-19 | reverse complement strand
TGGTTTTTCTTTTGCAGTATCTGGAATTACCAATCCTGATGCAGTCTTTTGTTCTGCCTCATTGGCTTTAACAACAATGCGATCTTCTAGTGGCTTAATTGAAATTGCCATGGTGATATCTCCTTCTGGTTACGGTTTCTTTTAACTTCGCTCTCAGATTGCCTGGTATAAAACCTGGGCCTTAATTAGCACCCGAGGCCTGAGAGTGCTAAAGCCAACTTTAAAGGGGTATCTAGCCCCCTGCAACTTATGGCCTGGTTACCAGATGACCTGACTGATCCCAGCGGCGGAATCGGCTGATATGCCGGTTTGAGAGGGCTTAATCCCCTCACTAATCGCAAGGCTGCCGAGGGCTGCGACCATCGCACCATTGTCGGTACACAGCCCAGCCGGTGGAATTCGAAGCCTGATCTTGGATGTGGCACATCGTTCTTGGGCTAGTTCACGCAATCTGCTGTTAGCCGCAACTCCACCTGCAATTACTAAATTATCAATTCCACTTTCCTTACAAGCTGAAATAGATTTTTGTAATAAAACATCAACAACAGCTTCTTGAAAAGATGCAGCAACATCTGCTTTTTTGTAATTAGGTGTTTGTTGTAAATACCGCGCAACTGCAGTTTTTAATCCGGAAAATGAAAAATCATATTGATGGGCTGCTAAATCATTGGAGTGGGTTAATCCGCGAGGAAATGCAATTGCATCTTTATTTCCTAATTTAGCTTCTCGATCTACTACTGGTCCGCCCGGAAAGCCAAGGCCCATAATTCGGGCAATCTTGTCAAAGGCCTCACCAGCTGCATCATCAATAGTTGCACCTTTAACAATCACATCACTTGCTAAATTATTTACCTGCAAAATTGAGCTATGTCCGCCACTAACCAGCAGTGCAATACTTGGTTGAATTTTTTCATCATTATCTAAAGCATCAACTGCAATATGGGCTGATAGATGATTGACTCCGTAAAGCGGTTTATTTAAACCAAGTGCTAGACCTGATGCACTACTGACGCCAACGAGTAAGGCACCAATTAACCCAGGGCCTGCTGTTACGGCAAGTGCATCGATATCACTTAACCCAACATTTGCTTCCTTTAATGCTTGTGCAATCACTTGTTGCATCGCCTCTAAGTGGGCACGACTGGCAACCTCAGGTACCACACCCCCAAATCTGGCATGCAGTTCAACGCTGGATGAAATTACATTTGCCAATAATTTCCGCCCATGCACAATTCCAACAGCGGTTTCATCACAAGAAGTTTCGATTCCTAAAACTAATGGCTGCATCACAACTCTTTTCGCATAATGATTGCAGTTAGTCCTGGTCCATAATAATTTTGACGACGAGCTACCTCTGTAAATCCATTTTGTAAGTAAAGTGGAAGTGCCTCATCATTTCCTACCCGCATCTCCAGCATTATTGCGGCAGCCTTCTTTACTCTGGCCCAATCGGTCAGGCGCTTTAGCAACTCTCGACCTATTCCTTTTCGCCGATGATCTGCTGCCACCGTAATTGTGTGAATATCTGCGACCTCATCGATATAGAAGATTCCTGCGTATGCAATCAACTTTCCATCTAACTCCGCTGCCAAGTAATAAGCATTTTTTGGAACCTGAGCGAACTCCTCTTTGAATTGAGCAGCACTCCAAGCTGATTTTCCATAAATCTCTTTCTCCATTGCAGTGGCTGGCACCAAATCAAGTGCTGTGAACTCTCGAAACTTCACATTAGCTGGAAGCGGATAGGCGTCTGGTTTTCTTACATAAATCGGTTGATCAATTGATGTCTGAGTTAATGCCAACTTTGCCAATGAAATTGGATCAGGAAAGAAATCACCTTCTTTAAATATAGGCAGACCTAACTTTTCTAACTCTGCTGCCTTACCAACCTGTGGTTGATTAATGCGCTTTCCATCTTGATACCTGGCCCAAAATCTCTCTTTTCTTCTGGCATCTGTTGAAACTACAAAATCTTTTTCAGCAATCGTTGCTGCAATTGCATCAAGTGAACAAACACCATGCCACTTCACATTCATGCCAAGTGCAAAGGATTGTGCAAAGGCAATACCCACGCGAAGTCCGGTAAATGGACCAGGACCCATACCAACTGCAACTAAATCAATTCCAACATTTTGTGCCATAGCTTTTGCAACAAGCACCGGTAAAACCTCGCCATGCGCTAACGGATCTTCATGAAACTCATTAAATAAAACCTTATCGCCGGCGATCAATGCCACGCTGGTGCGTGATGTTGATGTATCTATTGCTAAGACCGTGCTCATAATTTGAAGCCAGCCCATCGTGCTCCAACACCATTAATCTCTACAACTCTCTCATTCTCTTTTTCCGTATTTGAGATCTTTATATCTAAATATTGATCGGTTAACTGAGAAACAAAATCCTTGCCCCACTCAATTACAAAAACACTATTTGGCAGGTAGCTTTCAAAATCTAAATCGGCAAAGGTATTAACTCCACTATCTAATAGCCGGTAGGCATCGATATGAATAAAGTTTGGTTTACCTTTATGGATTCGGCTTATGACAAAGGTTGGTGAGGTTACATTTTCAATTCCTAGTGCTGAACCAATTCCCTGAGTTAAAACGGTTTTACCGGCACCTAACTCACCTGTTAAAACTATTACATCCCCACTCTTTAGCTGTGCACCGATCTTGGCACCCAATTGGTGCATGGCAGATACTGAATCAGATGTAATTTTCATCAGGTGAGTAGTTTATAGATAAGAAAAAGGGCCCCGATTTCTCGAGGCCCTTTTAACTTAGTTAGAGATTATTGACGGAACTTCAGCAACGGTGGCAGATAGTTCTCATCGATAAATAGGTTTGCATCATTCTTGATTGCAGCCTTAGCGGTTGCAACTGAAGGAAGCTTGCCTGTTTTAGCAGCGGTAGCAGCCATCTTGGCTACAGCCAATACCTGATTAGCTGAGTACTGACAATGTCCAACACCATTTGGCCACTTAGCTGGAGTAACACCAGCACCTGAAGCAGCAAATGTTGAGTATGTATCAGCTGGCTTGTTCCAGATATTTAGCAACAATCCTGATTTTGCAGAACCTGCTGAAATAGCTGCGTTGTATTGATTTACAAGGTGAGTTACTGCACCACCTGGTGTGATGTGGTCAGCAGCAGCGGCCAAAGTAATTGTTGGCACTTCAATCTTTCCTTGTAATTGATACATGCTATTTAACTTAGCAACCGCTGCAGCATTAGATGCTTGCTTTGGTGCTAAAAATTGCAGGTAGCCAATCATTGATGATGTTGCAGTTCCACCTGATAGCGCAGCTGCATAAACCTGTGCATCATCACCTAGTCGTGCTGAGAAGTTTGTCTTGGTGTTGTCATAAACAACTCCACCTGCGCGGCGCTCCATGTCATAGTTAGCAAGAACTGCAAGTGCTGCAGCCTCTGCACCATTTTCAAGAACCGCAAGTGCTGGGCTAATTGCTACACCAAATGTTGTCTCCAGTGGACCTGCTGGACCTGATGATGCGTCATATGTCTTTGATTGAGTTGAAATACCAGCAACTAAGCCAAGTAACAAAATTGCGCTACGTACTGGAATAACTTTCATAGCATCTGGCACAGTTGAGGTTGCTGGCCAAGCTGGTGCAGTTGGATTAGCAGCAATTGCAAGTTGTAGTGCTTGCAGAGTTGTTAACACCGTTCCAAGATCGGTAAGCATTTCAACATAGCCAGCTTGTCCAGCTGAGTATCCAAATCCCTTAATTGCAGGGTTAAAGAATGTCTTCATTCCCCATAGGAAATCGCCAGCCATTGTGATTTCAGCTTGTGCTGAATCAGCAAGACACATTGGTACTACTGCATCAACAGCACCTGAGTATTGCTCAGCAAATGCTTGTGCAGTTAAGCCGCCGAGTGAATTACCCCAGGCAACAACCTTATTTACCTTTGTGTATTTATCTTTGGCAGCTTGTAGAACCTGAAGGAAAGCATCTGTGCCCTCTTCTAAGCTCCAACCTTGTGAATGAACTCCTGAACCTGCAAGTGCATAACCTTGCTTAAGCAAAGCAGCAGCTACAACCTCTGTTGGCGCAACCTCAGGTTCGTAATTGATAAGCGAACCGGTTGGTGCAACAACTGGGATTGCAGGAAGGTTTACGTTAGTACGGATTCCATGTGCGTAGACATATAGAGTGCCGTTGAAGTTTGCTGGCATTCTGATTTCAAACTTAGCGCCATTTCCATCTGTTCCTTTGCAAGTTTCAACCTTAGTCGAAGCCTTGGTACAGGTTAGACCAGCAGCTTGTGCTACCGATGGTGTTGTTACTGCAAATGCAGCAACTAACGCTGTTGAAACTAGGCCTACAAGGCCCTTCTTAACAAATATATTTTTCATTAGTTATTTGGTATCCCGTTCTTTGGAATTGTTTTACGTACATAAGTTGAAGCTGTTACAGCACCTGATGTTGAATCAGTTGTGTAAAGCGAAACTTTTCCACCAAATGGCTTTAACTCACCCTTGGCATTTAATTGACCAAACCAGTAACCGTTGTAACCAACACGGCTGGTGGCTGAGTAATTAAGTGGAACTAAACCAGCGCTAGCAAAGGTTGATCCCTTTGATTCAATCGCTTTCATTAATCCGGTGCGAGTTAGATTCTTGCCAGCAGCACGAAGTGCTTGAACTGTCAGCATTGCAGAGTTCATGCCTTGTAGCACGATGTTGTCAAAAGTAACACCCTTGTTGTACTTGGCATTGATCTTCATGAACTCAGCTACATATGGATCGGTTGCATCTTTAGCATCTGGGAAGAAGCTAGCAGCGATGATGCCATCAACTGTAGTTGGTTTAACACCTAGTGCAAGCAGTGTATTTGCATCTCCGCCAACAGATCCAGCAATAAATGTGAACTTAGTTGTAAGTGATAACTTCTCAGCCGCCTTAAGAATTGTTGCGGTTGAATCAGTTGTACCAAATAGAACCAAAATTGGCTTTCCTGGAACTGCATTTAAACGAGTTAATGCACCTTCAGCTAGTGCTGCAGTTAATCCACCTTGTGGGTAAAGAGTTGGTGATGCTGTGAACTTATGTCCGGCAGCTGCAAAGCCTCCAACGCCATCGATTCCAAACTCATCATCTTGTGCAATTAAGAAGGATGCTTGTGGCGCAAGTGTTGGGTTGTCCTTAATGAACTTCGCCATAATCTTTGCTTCCATTGCATAGCTTGGAAGTACGGTGAATGTTGTTGGGTACTTTGACTTATTAGCAAAACCGCTAAATCCGGTATTAACAAATAGATCAGGAACATTGTTCTTAGCAAGTGCGGCAGCTGTGTATGCCTTGGAGTGAGTTGCAGTTCCAAGAGCTCCAACTAGAGCAAATACCTTGTCATTCAAAATTAAATTTGTTGTTTGGGTTGCAGCAAGAGTAGGTAGGTACTTATCATCACGTGCAACTAGAGTGATCTTGCGACCATTTACTCCACCATTTGCATTGATGTAATCAAAGTACGCCTTCATCGCTCCTGGAAGCTTTCCGTAAACAAGTCCTGCTGAACCTGTCTTTGGAGATGAGATTCCAAGTTTGATTGTTGTAGCTGTTACGCCAGTTGTTTCTGCAGCTTGTGCTGGAACAGTGCTAAGCACCATCGCACCCGCTGCAATTAACGCTGAAGCAAGGCTTACTCGCTTCGTACGTGTATTTCTGATCATTTATTTCCTTCCCTAGGGTTTTCTTACATTTCCAACTTTGCTTTTACTTGTGATGCCTTTTCTTTAGTAACTCTCCTGGGCCATTTGGTGTAAAGAGCACTGCCAAGATCAGCAGTGCGCTAACTAAAAAGCCAGGCAAGGTTGTTGCTAAACCTTCTGAACCTCCGATGCGAGATACTAACGAATCGGCGATTTCCGGTATAGCCACCAGAACCAATGCCCCAAGGATCACACCTTTTAGGTTGTACACGCCAGTAACCACTGCGCCTGTCAGCAGAGAAAATGAGAGGCTGAGCGGGAATGCGCTCGGTGAAACACCGGTAATTAGCATTACCAGCAATCCCCCAGATAATCCTGCGGCTCCAGCACTGATGGTAAAGGCAAGTAATTTATGAATGCCAACATTTACGCCAGCAAGTTCTGCAGCGGTGGGATTATCACGCATTGCTCTAAATGTTCTGCCATATCTTGAACTAACAATGTTCACAACAAACCAAACCATAATCAAAGCGGCCAATGCGGCGATCCAGAAAAACCATTTGTACTGCGAAAACTCTTCACCAAATCGGGCTGGAGCTGCACCAACATCAAATATTAAACCTTGCTCACCACCCAAAATTGGGAATTGATTTGCAAGTGATGGGAGTGAAACTGCTAAAGCTAATGTGGTTCCGGCAAGATATGGTCCGCTTAATCTGGCAACAGCAGATCCGAGAAGCAATCCAAATATTCCCGCAACCAAAGCTGCTATTACGAGTGCCACCGCAGGATGCCATTTCAAATTATTTGTAGTTAGAGCGGCGGCATATGCGCCAACCGCCATTAATGCGCTATGACCTAATGACAACTGACCGCTATAACCCGTTAATAAAATAATTGAAGCGATAGCAAGCGCATAGGTAGCAACAAATGCTCCTTGATAAAGTTTTAGCTCATCTACTTGATTGCTCAATAGCAACAATATCCAGCCGCCGACTACAAATAAACCAAATCTTTTCTTAGTGGCACTCAATTTAGACATTTAAGCACTTCGCCCCTTCTTGGCTGCAAATAAACCAGATGGTTTAACCAATAGGACAAGAATTAAAACTACAAATGCGGTTGGGAATACCAAGGTGGTGCTTATGTAGGTTGTAGAAAAATTAATCGCAAAACCTAGAACCATGGCGCCGGCAACTGCACCAGCCATACTGTCTAAGCCACCAATTACCGCTGCAATAAATCCAAAGACTAATAAGACATCCATCGCATTTGGATAAAGATAGGTATTTGGAATGTAAAGCATTCCAGCTAGTCCACTTGCTGCTCCTGAGATTGCCCAGCCCAAGGTGCGAACCGCATCAACCTTAATTCCAGATAATTTTGCAATCTCAGGTGAATAGGCGGATGCGCGTAGCGCTAACCCAATATTGGTCTTTTGAAACAACAAGGTAAGTAGAATCATTACCAAGGTAACAATTACTAAAACAAGTAAGTTATACAAGCTAAAGGCAACCACGGTGCCATTTATATTCAAGCCTGCATTTGAAACTGGTGTCTCGATAGATTGATTAGTTAGGCCCCAGATAAAGCCGATAATTGCTTGAATAATTCCAAGTAATCCTAAGGTGGCGACAACTGGTGCAATCATCACAATTGGACCGGAAGTAACTCGTTTAAAGATTGGTCGCATAAAGAAGCGATCAATAATTGCGCCAATTAAGGCACCACTTATTACCGCTACAACTAAGGCAATCCAATAAGAACCAGTTTTTTGAATCACTGCATACCCAATATAAGTAGTAAGTACCGCTTGGCCTGCTTGTGCAAAGTTAACTACGCGAGTTGATCGCCAAACTAAAACTAGGGATAGGGACATTAATGCGTAAATTGCGCCAGATGAAAGCGAAGTTAAAACTGCAGTTATAAATTGATTCATATTAAAATCCCAAATAAGCAGCGCGCACTGCTGGATCATTTAATAAGGTTTGCGCATTGTCTACCGCAACTACTGAACCAAGATTTAAAACGATTCCTTCATCAGCAATCTTCAAAGCACCCATGGCATTTTGTTCAACCAAAACAACGGTTAAGTTCATCATGGCGGTTAAGCTTTTAATGGTTTGAAAGATTTGCTCAATTATTAAAGGCGCAAGCCCGAGTGATGGTTCATCCAGTAAAAGTAATTTTGGACGAGCAACTAAGGCACGGCCAATGGCCAGCATCTGACGCTCGCCTCCCGACAATGAGCCAGCGCTTTGTTGCAAACGCTCACCTAATCTGGGAAATAAATCAATTGCTTCTTCAGTCGCCTTGGCAACATCTTTTTTATCTTTTCGCCATAAACCTGCGAGCGCTAAATTCTCTTTTACTGTTAATTCAGCGATTACAGATTTACCATCGGAAACATGCATGATGCCGCTACGTGCTAAATCCTCTGGCTTCTCCTGCAATATTGATTTGCCATTCCAGGAAGCGCTTCCGCTCTTGGCATTATTTAACCCAGATAGTGCACGAAGCAATGTAGTTTTACCTGCACCATTTGCGCCGATGATCGCCGCTAATTGTCCTTGTGGCACAGTAAATGAGACATTATTTATTGCACGGATTGCACCGTGATCGATTGTTAGATTTTCAACAACTAAGCCGTTCAATTGTTTACTCCCAGATAAGCAGCGATAACCGCTGGATCATTGCGAACCGCTTCAACTGCCCCACTTGAAATAACTTCGCCAAAGTTCAGTACATAAAGTCGATCACAAACTGACATAACAACATCCATGTGGTGCTCGACTAAAACCACGGAACATTGCGTTGCCAGGTTATGAATCAAGCCATTCATCCACTCAATATCTTGCGCACCCAGCCCACCAGCAGGCTCATCCAGAAGTAAAACCTTTGGCTCACTTACTAATGCACGAGCAATCGCTACACGCTTAGTTACTGGGTACGGCAATGAATCAGCTCGGCGATCTGCGATACCGGAGGCGTAGACCCGCTCTAATGCAGTCATCGCCTTTTCCTTTAACCGCTTCTCATCGCGGCCGCTAAAACCTAATGCGCTACTGATTAATCCGCTCTTGGCTGATTTAGTTGCACCAATCATTACATTCTCTAAAACTGTTAACTCTGGAAATAAACCAACACCTTGTAATGTACGAGAAATACCTAGATCAATTAATTGATGGGGCTTTGGCCACTTATGGTTTTTGCCATTGATCTCTAATGTGCCACTATCAACCGGAACAATTCCACTTAAGGCATTAAATAACGTGGTCTTACCAGCACCATTTGGGCCAATTAATCCAACTACCTCATTTGTATGTAAATCTAGAAAAACATTTGAGAGCGCTTTTAAACCGCCAAATGAAACAGAGAGATTTTTGATCGAGAGCAGATCAGAACTGTTACCCACGAGGGTAGATTCTAGGCACGCGTGGGCCGATTCTGGTAACTATTTCATAATTTATTGTTCCGGCTGCGCTCGCCCATTCATCAATTGTGTACTCACCGGCGCTGCCATCTCCAAAAATTACAACCTCATCGCCGGTTTTAGCTTTACTGTCTTTGCCAAGATCAACCACAAATTGATCCATGGAAACTCTTCCTAAAAGTGGTGCACGTTTTCCATCAAAAAATACTCCTGCAGAATTATTTGTATTTCGTGGAATTCCATCGGCATACCCCATGGTGACAACACCAATCTTGGTATCACTATTGACCGTGGCAGTTCCACCATAACCAACCTGTGCTCCAGCTTCGACATCTTTTACTAAATGCAGCTTGGCCTTTAACCTCATCGCTGGCTTTAAATTTAATTTATTTGAATTACCCATACTTTTAACATCTGGCGATAACCCATAAAGTCCAATTCCCCAGCGAACGATATTTTTATAAGAATCAGAGTTTGTAAGTGCAGCTGCTGAATTTGCAATGTGTACAAATTGAGGATTAATACCTTGCGAAATTAATATCGCTAATCTTTTATGAAAGGTATCTAGTTGCAGTTGATTAAAACTTTGCTCAGGTTCATCTGCTCTTGCAAAGTGTGACCAGATTCCAACTACTTCAACACCATTATCTTTAACTGCCTTTGCGATCTCTGAAACAAACTCTGTCCAATCATTTCTAACTCCACCACGAGTCATTCCAGTATCTACTTCTAGATGAATTCTTGGCACAATATTGACGGCTCGACCTGCCTCAATAATCTCTTCAAGTAGTTCAATGGATGAAACTGATAGATCAATGTCATGTTTGATCGCTAATTTAAACTCTTCACCAAGTGGCGTAAGCCAAGAAATTAATGGAGCTTTAATACCTGCAGCGCGTAACGCAAGGCCCTCTTCTAATAACGCAGTTCCCAGCCAATCTGCTCCAGCGGCAACCGCGGCCCTAGCAACTGGAATTAACCCATGTCCATAAGCATCTGCTTTAACAACCGCTAAAACTTGGGCATTTGTTTTTGCTTTTATCAACTTCAAATTTTGAGCGATCGCGGAAAGATCTACCTCAGCAACAGCGCGTGACATGAAATAACCCTACCTCTAAATAAATAAGAGATGTTAAGAGGGTTGCTTCTTTGATGGAATGCTGCGATCTACAGCGATGATTGAAACCAAAAGTGCGGCGCCGATAAATAAGCCGCCCAATAAATCTGAGAACCAGTGGGTATTGCGATAGAGCGATGCCAAGCAGACACCAAATGTTACAAGTGAAACAAACCAGGTTAAGCGAAAGCCCTCAAAGGGTTCTTTATGAGAGTAGCGAAATA
>JACCEE011084501.1_pt1 | contig 10451 bp, 7 predicted proteins | sample 7449931 | NCBI WGS metagenome assembly JACCEE01 (sample SAMN15323457, study PRJNA562643) | freshwater metagenome | isolation source: river surface water | place: USA:Blue River Watershed | collected 2017-08-19 | reverse complement strand
GATCAGCGCCTCAGCGAGGCGCACGGTGGCGGTCATGTCAGGGTCTCAGCGGGAGGCAGGGAAGGGCGCCCGGGTGTCTTCTTCCGGGTGCACATCCAGGGTGATTTCTGTGAAGGTCGGGCCGTCGTCGTGTTCTTCGGGCTTGGCAGCCTGCCGGGTCGGGATCGTGGTGTCGTTCTGCAGACGCCACATGAGGTCGGTGGGCGAGTCGGCATAACGCAGACCTTCTTCGCGGCTGACCAGACCTTCACGGATGAGGCGGGCAATGTCCTGCTCGAAAGTCTGGGAGCCTTGCGACATGGACTTTTGCAGCGCTTCCTTGACCTCGTTGAAGTCACCGCGGGTGATCATCTCGGACACCAGTTGGGTGTTGAGCAGCACCTCGACGGCGGGCACGCGGCCACCCGAGGTGTTTTGCAACAGGCGCTGGGACACGATGGCCTTGAGGCCGGAGGCCAGGTCGCTCAACAAGGCGGGACGGGCCTCGGGCGTGTAGAACGACAGAATCCGGCCCAGGGCGTGATAGCTGTTGTTGGCGTGCAGCGTGGACAGCACCAGGTGACCGGACAGCGCATACGACAGCGCAGCCGTCATGGTTTCGCGGTCGCGGATTTCACCGATCAGGATGCAGTCGGGTGCCTGACGCAGGGCGTTCTTCAGGCCAATTTGCAAGGACTGGGTATCGCGCCCCACCTCACGCTGGTTCACCACAGACTTCTTGTTCGAGAACAGGAACTCCAGCGGGTCTTCGATCGTGAGGATGTGGCCCGTCATGCGCTGGTTGCGGTACTCGAGCATCGACGCCAGCGTGGTGCTCTTGCCCGCGCCGGTGGCGCCCACCACCATGATCAGCCCGCGCTTTTCGAGCACCAGATCGGCCAGCGACATGGGCACGTTGAGCGACTCCAACGCCGGGATGTCGCTGGGGATGTAGCGGAACACGGCCGCCACGGAGCCACGCTGTTTGAACGCGCTCAGACGGTAGATGCCCACATTGGGGATCGTGATGCCCAGGTTGAGCTCACCCGTTTCGTCCAGCTCTTCGAGCTGTTGCGGGGTGATCAGCTCGGACAGCAACTGGCGCGGCTGCGACGGCGTCAGGATCTGGTCCGTCAGCTGCAGGATCTGTCCATTGATCTTGATGAGGATGGGTGTCTTGGCAGACAGGAAGACGTCCGATGCCTTTTTCTCGGTCATCAGGCGCAGGATCTTTTCAAGATTGCCACCGCTCATCAAATGCTCTCCCGTGATGGGTTGTCAATGGACAGACAGGATGCCACGCCGATCAGGCGCCGCGCAGCAAGTCGTTGATGCTGGTCTTGGAACGGGTCTGGGCGTCAACGCGCTTGACGATGACCGCACAGTACAGCGAGTACTTGCCATCGGCCGAGGGCAGGTTGCCGCTGACCACCACCGAACCGGCCGGGATGCGGCCGTAGCTGACCTCGCCCGTGGCGCGGTCGTAGATCTTGGTGGACTGGCCCAGGTACACGCCCATCGAGATCACCGAGTTCTCTTCCACGATGACGCCTTCGACGACCTCGGAGCGGGCGCCGATGAAGCAGTTGTCTTCGATGATGGTGGGGTTGGCTTGCAGGGGCTCCAGCACGCCACCGATGCCGACGCCGCCGGACAGGTGCACGTTCTTGCCAATCTGGGCGCACGAGCCGACGGTGGCCCAGGTGTCGACCATGGTGCCTTCATCGACATAGGCGCCGATGTTGACGTAGGACGGCATCAGGATCACGTTCTTGGCCTGGAAGCTGCCACGACGCGCCACAGCGGGCGGCACCACGCGCACGCCGGAGGCGGCCAGCTGCTCGGCGCTCCAGCCGGTGTACTTGGTGGGGACCTTGTCGTAGTACTGCGTGTCGCCCTGGCCCATGGGCACGTTGTCGTTGAGGCGGAAGCTCAGCAGCACGGCCTTCTTGATCCACTGGTGGGTTTCCCACTGGCCGTTGATCTTCTCGGCCACGCGCAGCTTGCCGCTGTCGAGCTGGTCGATGATGTGGTTGACAGCATCACGCACTTCGGCCGGGGCAGCGGCGGCGGACAAGGTGGTGCGCCGTTCCCAGGCGTTGTCGATGACGGTTTGCAGAGCTTGAGACATGTGGATCTTTCAGGAAATCAGACAGATTGGGATTGGATGAAGGCCTTGATGCGCTCGGCGGCTTCGACGCATTCGTCGACACCGGCCACCAGCGCCATGCGGACACGGCCTGCGCCCGGGTTGACGCCATTGGCCTCACGGGCCAGGTAGCTGCCGGGCAGAACGGCCACATTGTATTGAGCCAGCAGCTCGCAGGTGAACGCTTCGTCACGGCCGCCACACACATGGGGAGGCACTTCGGCCCAGAGGTAGAAGCCCGCGTCGGGCAAAGCCACGTTCATGACCGAGGCCAGGATGGGGGTGACGCGCTCGAACTTCTGGCGGTACAGCGCACGGTTGTCGACCACGTGGGCTTCGTCGTTCCAGGCCGCGATGCTGGCGCGCTGCACAGCGGGGCCCATCGCGCTGCCGTGATAGGTGCGGTAGAGCAGGAAGGACTTGATGAGGGCCGCGTCACCGGCCACAAAACCCGAGCGCAGGCCAGGCACGTTGGAGCGCTTGGACAGGCTGGTGAGCATGATCAGGTTCTTGAAGTCATGTCGACCCAGCTTGGCCGCGGCTTGCAGACCGCCCAGCGGTGCGGCGTCAGCGCCTTCGCGGAAGTAGATCTCGGAATAGCACTCGTCAGAGGCGATCACGAAACCGTAACGGTCGCTCAGCGCAAACAGGCGCTCCCACTCGTCCAGCGGCATGACGGCGCCGGTGGGGTTGCCGGGTGAGCACACGAACAGCAGTTGCGTGGTGGCCCAGGTGTCTTCAGCGATGCTGGACCAGTCGGCAGCAAAGTTGCGCGCCGGGTCGGAGTTGGCGAACACCACGCGGGCACCGGCCAACAGCGCCGCGCCTTCGTAGATTTGATAGAAGGGGTTGGGGCTGACGACAGCCGGGCCACCTGCCTCACGGTGTTGCGAGGGGTCGATCACGGTTTGCGCCAGCGCGAACAGCGCTTCGCGCGAGCCGTTGACGGGCAACAGTTGTGTGGCCGGGTCGATCTGCAGGCCGTAGCGACGCTGCATCCAGTCGGCGCAGGCCGCGCGCAGGGCAGGCTCACCGGCGGTGGCGGGGTAGTTGGCCAGGCCTTCCAGGCCGGCGACCAGCGCCTCTTTGATGAATTCAGGGGTGGCGTGCTTGGGTTCGCCAATGCCCAGACTGATGGGGCGGTACGCCGCGTTCGGCGTCACGCCTGCGGTCAGGCGGCGCAGGCGCTCGAAGGGATAGGGCTGGAGTTTGGTCAGCAGGGGATTCATGGGCAGGCATTATCCCAGCCCCTGACGGCAGATCGGTGCGCCACGGGCATTCCCCTCAGATGTCCTGCTCGGGACCCGCGGCCACCACCGAGCGGTGGCGCCCGGCGCTCTTGGCCTGATACAGGGCCTGATCGGCGCGCTCCAGCGTGGCATCGGTCCCTTCCTGCCCCAGGCACAGCGCCAAACCGGCAGAAAACCGCAGGCGCAGCTGGGGGGCGACCTGCGAGACGGTGACGCTCGCCAGGGCGTCGCGCACACGGTCCAGCGCAATGGTGGCCTTTTGCGGGCTGGTGTTGGGCATCAGGAACAGGAACTCTTCGCCACCCCAACGTGCCAGCGTGTCGGTGTCCCGCAGCACCATGGAGGCGGCGGATGCAAAAGCCATGAGGGCCTGGTCACCCACCACGTGGCCGTGCTCGTCATTGATGCGCTTGAAGTGATCCAGGTCGATCAAGGCCACCGTGAAACGCTCACCATAGCGCTGGAAGCGCTGCGCGGCGTAGGCCAGCTTCTCCTGCATGTGCCGGCGGTTGTAGAGCCCCGTCAAGGCGTCGCGGGTGGCCAACTGCTGTACCTGGTCCAGGGCCTGCTGTAGCTCGCGGCGCTGTGTGGACAGCCGTTGGCGCCAGCTGGAAATCAGGTAGGCCGTGAAGATCAGGACGGGCAGGCTGCCCAGCATCACGCCAAAGCGCAGCAACTCCAGTTGCGGCGGGTAGTAAGTGGGGTCGACGCTGGAGAGCACCCCCATGGCGGCGCCCAGCAACACCATCGCCAGCACGCCGTTCATGACGGACAGGCGGGGCGCGTGGGTGTACATGCCGAACACGATCACCAGGGCGATGAGCACCAGCACCATGCCCCGCTCGGAGGGGTCGAGCGTGATGTAGGCAAAGGAGATGGCCAGCAGGGCATACAGGTTCTGCAGCACCATCAACCCTGGGTCACGCCAATGGCGGGTGACGCCGCTGCGCACCAGCACGTAGAAAATCAGATGGGCCGGGAAGGTGACGATCGTCAGGATCTGGGGGCCGAAGGGCAGCATCATGCCGACCGTGGCGGCATGGGCAGCCGCAGCGCAGCAGATGGCATACATGACGGCGCACAGCAAGATGATGCTGGTGTGACCTCGCGTGTGACGATCCGGGCCCAGGATGGCCAGGGCGCTGCGCTGCAGGGCGTCCATCAGGCGATCGGGGCCGCTTTCGGCAACGGTCAACTCAGTCATCTGCACTCCTCAGGCGGGGAAGGCCGGTGGCGGCACGGGGTTGCCGAACAGGCTGGGCGTCAGCACAGGGGCCCAGACCGAGCGATTGCGCCCGGAGGCCTTGGCCTGGTACATCGTCTTGTCGGCGCGCTCGACCACTTGATCGATGGTGTCTTCGGGCTCGGCCTGCACCAGGCCGGCAGAAAAGCTCATCTGCAAGGTGGGGTGGTCGGGCAAGCGCCAGGCGTTCAGGGCCTTGCGCAGGCGCTCCAGCGAGGCGTGGGCCTCGTTCAGACGTGTCTGGGGGAACAACACCAGGAACTCTTCGCCGCCCCAGCGCCCCACCTGATCGACCGCCCGCAGGTGCTGGCGCGCCAGATCGGCAAAGCCTTTCAGCACCGCGTCGCCAGTGGGGTGGCCGTGGCGGTCGTTGACCTGCTTGAAGTGGTCGAGGTCGATCAAGGCCACACACCACTGTGTGCCGTGGCGCTCGGCCAGTTGGCGCTCCGCCTCCAGGCCTTCGAGCATGACGCGGCGGTTCAGCAGACCGGTCAACTGGTCGAGGGTGGCCATTTGTCGAACGGTCAGCACGGTCTTGCGCAGCTCCTTGGCTTGCTCTCTGATCTCGGTGCGGATGTCGCTCACCCACTTGCCCACCAGGGAGAGCAGCAGCAGGCTGGCGCCGCCGACCATCAGGTGCGTGACCCCTTTGGTGAGCATGCCCACGCTGGTGTCACGCCAGTCGACCCAGGCAAAGGCGCCGCACAGCATCAAGGTGGCCACCACGCCCAGACCCAGCACCTGTTTGGGACGCAGGCGCAGCATGGCCACCACGATGACCTGGGCCATCAGCACCAGCACGTTGACGCGGTGTTCGTCGAGCATCACGTAGGCCGCCACGCCCAGGCACAAGGTGGCCACCGCGTGGGGGAAAGTCAGCACCGGGTCCTTCATGCGCTGCGTCAGGCCGGCGCGCACAGGCAGCCAGAAAGCCAGGAAGGTGACGATGCTCGCGAAGGTGAGGCCCCAGGCGGCGGGCGTGGCCAGTTCGTTCAGGTGAACCAGATGCCAGATCATGCCCAGGCTGGCCAGGTAGGTAGGCAAGGACGCCAGAACCAGCAGCGTGTGGCGGTGCACACGCGGATCTGGACCCAGGACAGGGCCCGAGATGGCGTGGAACCAGTTCAATGCTTTCATGCGGCGGCGAGATCTCCGACGGGCCACATCACAAGGGGCCTGTCAACGTCCTGAAAGGTACATCATTTGCCCTTGCCTGACGCGCCGGGTAAGTACCTGCCATCAGAGTAAGTGAGCAGCCATTCAGGCAAAAATGCCACAAAAACGGCAGTCAACATCCCCGTACTGACGGCTTCGCCCCACCCGAGCAGCCAATAGGCGAGCATCCATTCGTCGCCGCGCAGGGTGTCGGGCTTGTGTCCGAAGGCCAGGGCGAGGGCACCGCTGAGGGTCACCGACACCGCCGTGGTGAAAAACCCCCGCCCCAGGATGTAGACGAAGAGGTGGTGCGGCAGCCAGCGCCGAATCAGCAAGCCCAGACCCAAGGCCAATGTGGCGGGCAGCATCCCCATCCACACCACATGGGTGGCCAAGGTGTCCAGGTCAGGCCACACAGGCCGTTCGATGTAGCTGGCGCCCATGGCGATGGGCAGCAAGGTCCACATGGCCAGCGGCCAGCCAAACATCAGCACCAGCAGACAGGCGCCCGTCACATGCAGGGCCATGCCGTTGGGCAGGAGGTGCTCGGTCCACCAGACGAAGGGCAAGAGCGCCACGCAGGCCAGCCACGGGCTTTGCAGAGGGCGGTGCGTGAGCGGCAGCCAAGGCTTGAACAACAAGGCCATGGCCAGCACGCCGAACATCACGGCAGCCTCGAAGCCGGCGGGCAGGACCCAGTCCATGGCGTGGCCTGCTTGTCCGCCGCGCCGACTCAGCCCAGCAGGCCGGTTTCAGCGTTGTGCTGGGGCAGGTCGACCTTGGGCGCCGGCTTCCAGCCCTTCTTGCGGTGCTCGACGACGACGTTGGTGTAGATGCCGCCGCGCACGTACCACTTGGCCGTGATGCGCAGGTAGCGAGGCTGGATGGCCTTGACCATGTCGTCGAGGATGGAGTTGGTGACCTTTTCGTGGAATGCCCCGTCATTGCGGTAGCTCCACATGTACATCTTCAAACTCTTTAGTTCGATGCACAGCTCGTCGGCGATGCAGTCGATGGTGAAATGCGCGAAGTCGGGCTGGCCGGTGAGCGGGCAGAAGCAGGTGAACTCGGGCACCTGGAACTGGATCACGTAGTCGCGCTGGGGCGCCGGGTTGGGAAAGACGTCCAGGTGGCGGGCCGGTGCCGACGGCGGCGTGGCCGGCTTGGCGCGTTCGCCCACCTCGAGGGCCTTGCCCTTGGCTGGGGTGGTCGGGGCGGTGGAGGCGGGGGCTTTCTTGGCCATGGTGAACAACTCTGCAGTAAATGGGATGCCAGCAAAACGCCGATGTTATCATCTTTGGTTAGTCTTTACCCGTAACGAAGCGGCTTTTACCAAGCAAATCAAGGACTTAGCCGTCTACCTTTTGCCCTGCGAACGCCCCGAGCATGCGCCTGAATTCGATCAAGCTGTCTGGCTTCAAGTCATTCGCTGAACCGACCCACTTCCAACTGCCCGGGCAACTCGTGGGCGTGGTGGGGCCGAACGGCTGCGGCAAGTCCAACATCATGGACGCCGTGCGCTGGGTGCTGGGCGAGTCCAAGGCGTCGGAATTGCGTGGCGAGTCCATGCAGGACGTGATCTTCAACGGTTCGGGCAACCGCAAGCCGGCCAGCCGCTCCAGCGTGGAGCTGGTGTTCAGCAACGAAGACGCCCGAGCCGGTGGGCAGTGGAACCAGTTTGCCGAAATTGCCGTCAAGCGGGTGCTGACGCGGGACGGCACCTCCAGCTACTTCATCAACAACCAGCCGGTGCGCCGCCGCGACGTGCAGGACGTGTTCCTGGGCACCGGCCTGGGGCCGCGCGCCTACGCCATCATCGGCCAGGGCACCATCAGCCGGATCATCGAATCCAAGCCGGAAGAGCTGCGCCTGTTTCTGGAAGAAGCGGCTGGGGTGTCCAAGTACAAGGAACGCCGCCGTGAGACGGAAAACCGCCTCAAGGACACCCGAGAGAACCTCACCCGCGTGGAAGACATCCTGCGCGAGCTGAACAACAACCTCGACAAGCTGGAGAAGCAGGCCGAGGTGGCGACCCGCTATCACGCACTGCAGGAGCAGGGCACGCTCAAGCTGCACCAGCTGTGGTTCTTGAAGCACCGCGATGCGGCCACGGAAGAGACCCGCATTCGCCTGGCAGTGGCCGAGGCGACCAATGCGCTGGAGGCCCGCCTGGCCGAACTGCGTGGCGTGGAGGCGCAACTGGAGCAGGTGCGGCAAGACCACTATGCCGCCAGCGACGCGCTGCATCTGGCGCAAGGGGAGCTGGCCGAGGCCAATCTGGCGGTGAGCCGACTGGAAGAGCGTATCCGCTATGTGGTGGAGGGCCGCCAGAAGGTCGAACAACGCCTGGCCGAGCTGAAAGGGCAGAACGAGCAGTGGCTGGAACGCCGCTCGGCGGCCGAGTTCGAGCTGGAAGAGCTGGCGGAGAAGATGTTGGCCGCCGAAGAGCAGGCCGAGATCCTGGCGGCGCAGTCGGAAGAGCTGGCCGGCAACCTGCCCAGCTTTGAAGATGCGGTGCGCAGCGCCACCCAGCGCGCCAACACCCAGCGCGGCGTGGCCGGCCAGGTGCAGCAACAGATTCAGCTGCTGGCCGCCGAGTCGCGCAACATCGACGACCAGTCTCGCCAGTTCACGCTGCGCCGCGAGCGCCTGAGCAGTGAAAAGCATGCGCTGGGCTCACCCGATGAGGCCCGCTTGACGGACCTGAAGCGTCAGCTTGAAGCGGTGCAGGAAGAGCTGGCCTTGTCGGAAGCCCAGCTGGGTGAGTTGACAGAAGAGGTGCCCGAGCTGGACGAGGCCCGCAAGGCACAGCAACACGAAAGCCAGACCCAGGCGGCCAGGCAGGCCGAGCTGACGGCGCGCCTGGAGGCCTTGCGCGCCCTGCAGGAGAAGGTGCAGACCGAAGGCAAGCTCAAGCCCTGGCTGGCCAAGCACGGGCTGGACAGTTTGCAGGGCCTGTGGCGCAAGGTGCACATCGAGCCGGGCTGGGAAATCGCGCTGGAGTCGGCTTTGCGCGAGCGCTTGTCGGCACTGGAAGTCGGCCGCGTGGAAACCGTGCGTGCCTTCGAGCAGGATGCGCCGCCGGCCAAGCTGGCGTTCTACAGCCTGCCGCAAGCAGGCATCCAGAACACGCACACCACGCTGCCGCGCTTGTCCGATCAGTTGCGCTTGCAGGATGCAAGCCTGAAGGCGCTGATGAACGACTGGCTGGAAGGGGTCTACACCGCCGCCAACCTGGAAGAGGCACTGGCGAACCGGCAACGCCTGACGCACGGCGAGGTCATCATGACCCGCGCCGGCCACACCGTCAGCCAGTTCGCGGTGAGCTTCTATGCGCCGGACTCGGAACAGGCCGGCATGCTGGCCCGCGCGCAGGAAATCGAGAGCCTGGACAAGCAGGTGAGGGCGCAGGCCCTGATCGCCGAAGACGCCCGCGCCAGCCTGATCCGCGCCGAGGCGCATTACACCGATGCCTCACAGCGCCTGGCCACGACGCGTCGCCAGACCAGCGAGGTGCAGCAGCGCGCCCATCAGCTGCAGGTGGAAGTCTTGCGCCTTGCCCAGCAGGCCGAACAGGCCCAGGCCCGCCACGGGCAGATCGCCGAAGAGCTGGCCGAGATCGATGCCCAGTTGGACGAACTGCAAGAGCGTCGCGCCACCGGCGAGGCCCGTTTCGAAGAGCTGGACCTGAGCCTGGCCGATGCGCAGGAGCAGCACGCCCAGCTCGAAGAAGCGGTGATGGAGGCCGAGCGCAAGCTCAACCAGGCCCGTGAGCAGGCGCGTGCGCAAGAGCGTCAGGCGCAGGAAGCGCAGTTCAGCGCCCGCGCCATGGCCTCGCGCCGGGGCGAACTGCAGCGCAGCATCGAAACCTCGGCCCAGCAGATCCAGCTCAACGAGGCCTCGGTGGCGCAGTTGCACGAAGAGCAGGCGCGTTTGAGCGATGCCTCGGCCCACACCGGGCTGGACGAAGCCTTGGCGGTGCGCGTGGAGAAAGAAGGCCTGCTGGCCCAGGCCCGCACGCACTACGACGACCTGTCGGCACAACTGCGCCGCGCTGACGAGCAGCGCATGGGCTTTGAGCGCAGCCTGCAACCGCTGCGCGACGAGATCACCAAGCTGCAGCTGGAGCAACAGGCCGCCACGCTGGGGGGCGCTCAGTTCCTGGAGCAGCTCACCGCCGCCGAGGTGGACCTGGTCGCGCTGGCCGACGTCATCGAGCGCGACGGCATCAAGCTGTATGGCCTGCAGACCGAAATCGACCGCATCCAGCGCGAGATCAACGCCCTGGGCGCGGTGAACCTGGCCGCCCTGGAAGAGCTGACCGCTGCCCGCGAGCGCAAGGGCTTCCTCGACTCGCAAATGGCCGACCTCAGCGACGCCATCGGAACGCTGGAAGACGCGATCCACAAGATCGACCTGGAGACGCGTGACCTGCTGGGGGCCACCTTCAACACCGTCAACGAGCATTTCGGGCGCATGTTCCCCAGCCTGTTTGGCGGGGGCAGTGCGCGCCTGGTGATGACGGGCGATGAAATTCTGGACGCGGGCGTGCAGGTGATGGCGCACCCGCCGGGCAAGAAAAACAGCACGATCCACCTGTTGTCGGGTGGGGAAAAGGCGCTGACCGCCATCGCGCTGGTGTTTGCGATTTTCCAACTCAACCCCGCGCCGTTCT
>JACCEE011777160.1_pt1 | contig 10455 bp, 14 predicted proteins | sample 7449931 | NCBI WGS metagenome assembly JACCEE01 (sample SAMN15323457, study PRJNA562643) | freshwater metagenome | isolation source: river surface water | place: USA:Blue River Watershed | collected 2017-08-19 | reverse complement strand
TGGACGGCCTGAACGGCCTGAGCGACGGCGCCCACGGGTGCGGCCTGACCGGCCGCCACGAGCGCCTTGTGTGTCGCAGCAATCGACGCCGCTCGGTCCTCAACCTCGCTGATGAGCGAGTCGAGGTGGCCGCCATCGGTGGCCCTGAGGACGATCCACGGTGCATTGCCGTCGAGCTTGAATGTAACGGCAATCGGGGAATCAAGGTCGGACATCAACTTCTCCTTAATCCAGGTAATCGGTCTTGTAGTGGTCTGACCAGAAGGTGAACTCGGGTCCGCCTTCGGCGAGGGTGACGCCCCGGCCCGCGTACGGGCGGCTGGAATCAAACCCGACGACTGTCGCCTCGAACTCTTCGCCCTCGCACACAAGTTCACCATCGTTGTCGTACAGCGGCTCGAGAGTGATGAGAATGTTTCTGCCGATATCGGCTTCGGTAAGATCAGCGAGGATCATGGAATCTCAATCCTTTCCACCCAGTATTCGTATGCATCGGATTCGATCCTGAACTTGGCTCGGGCCAGGCTGTGTGCAGCCTTCTTGTTCGCGAGAGCCCTCTCGGCCTGGTCTTCGGTGGAGTACAGCTCCTTGAGCGGGAACGACCAATCCTTGCTGTCGGTGCAGACGGCCCACACGACGATGGGAGCCTGCGTCAGTACGGCTTCCACTGCATGTTTCCCTTCGCCCAGCAGTGCTGGCTAACACCGCACCAATTGCAATGGTCACCCTCGGACGGAAGGAACCTCCCCGTATCGATCTGACCCCATGCGGTTTCCGCCTCCCACTGGAGGCGACCATCCAGGTACTTGTTGAGCTGCGTCGGCACAGTGCTCGTTCCGTCACGACCCAGCCAGTACGTGCCCCACATGTCGCAGTTGATGCCGTAGCGGAGGTTGATCTGGAGTGCATACCACCCCAGCTGTTTCGCGCTCGTCGGCTTCCTGGAGCCGAACTTGAGGTCCGTTACCACAAGTTCGCCGCTGGATGCGACTAACACTCGGTCAATAAAAGACTTGAAGCCAGCCTCGGCAACCTCCTCCTGAAGTTCAAGCTCGATCGCGGGAGTGTCGTCCGGATCAACCCAGATGGTGTAGCCGTTGAAGTTGATCCAGTTCCGCCAGTAGCCGACCATCAGCGGACCGTGGTGTTCCCACCACTTGCGGTTTTCCTTGTCGGGCCACTGGGCCGACTTGCGTCCAGTGACACGAACCTGGTCTTCGGACATCTCGTTGCGCTTGAGCTGGTGCTCAAGCTCCAGGGCGAGGGCTTCGTTGAAGTCCCGAGGCTTGCCGTTGTCGATGCCGAACATTTCCCACAGATCTTGCGCTTCGGTGACCGCATGAGCGGTCGACCCCCCGATGGTCGCCCAGCTCGGCGTCTCACGAACGTGAATGATGCGGGTGAGGCGGAACCGCTCCGGGCAGTCAGCGAGTGTCGAGAGTCCCGAGAAGCTGAGATGCCCCGGTCGCGTCGCGCTGTCCTGGCACTGAGTCATTGCTGTCCCTCCTGAGGAACCACACGACATACTCATCGATCACGGCGTCCGCCTGGCCGGGGACTCTGGTAAAGCCTAACGCATCGAGCCGGGAAATCAAGTCGTCCCACTGGGACCCATCCCAGCTGTCGCTCCAGGGGTGGTACCAGAGGATAGCCTCGCCCCGGTCCCCGATGATCACGGCAAGTGACCCGCCGCTCTTGATCAGTTGATCGCCTTCGATCATGACGCTCCCCTTAGTGATCACGGCGTCGCCCGGAGTGGCGATCGCCGTGCAGGGGTGACGTTGGCACGGTGACCTAGCGGGTGTCAAGCCGGAGCACGGCGTGAGCGGTAGCGTTGGTCCGAGCGGTACGAAGGCAACGCTCGCGCCAGGCCGAAGGCGCTGGCGTTACATCGTCCGTTCGGACGACACGTCGGTGTCAACCGGTTCAACTTGCGCAGGTGCTAGGCAACATGCTACCCTTGCATTACACCCCGGAGGGGTGTTACTAATGTAGTAACTACGTAGTAGTTACTACGTAACTACTAACGTTAGAATCTAACTACATGCTACGTAGTAGCATGTAAGTACTAACTACTTAATGGTTCCTTACGGAACCATGGTTTATAACTACGCGCGCGCAAAGCAAAAGAACCCCGGCCGCGATGCCGGGGTTCGTCAGCTACCGAGGGTCACTTGCGGACGATGTCGGTGTCGCTCGCTTCGCGGGCGACGTACCAGAAGCCCTTGTCGGTGGCGGTGAACTTGCATGGGCTGTTAGTGTCTGACCATGCCAACGATCAGCGAGTCGGCCAGTGCGTACTACGCCTACAAGGCCGCAACCTGCGCCCCTGGGACCGTCAACAACTGCCAGCAGGCACTCAGCAGCCTGGTCGCCGTCGTCGGCGACATGCAGTGCGAGAGCCTCGAGCCCGAGCACTTCGACAAGTGGTGGATGAAGCGACTGTCGCAGGTGGCTCCGGCTACCTCGAACCGAGACTTGTCGTCCGTCCGGGTGTGGGTCACCTGGGCGCAGCGATACGGGCACCTCCGCTCCGGTGTCGCCTACCTCGCCGGGGTGAGGCGGGTCACGCAGATGCCGAAGGATCGGCTGCGCGTGCCGGTCGAGAAGTTCCCCGCGCTGCTCGACGCAGCGCTCGACCCCGTGGCCCGCATGGTCATTGCACTCGGGCTCTACGTGTTCCCCCGTCAGTCTGAGATCAAAACGATTCGACACGGGGACGTCGACCTGGCGCGAGGAAGCATCCACGTCCGCGTATGGAAGACGAGGAAGATCAACGACGCCCCGATCTGTTCGGAGCTGGATGCCGAGCTTCGGCGCTACCTGTCGTGGCGAGCCGCACAGGCGCCGATCCATCCGTCCCCGCCGCTCATCCCCGCCCGTGGAGGCGGGCAGTGGGTCGCAGGAAGGGACCGGCGGTCCCCGATCGTCCTCCAAGTGGACAAGCCGATGGGCAAGCCGTATGAGTCGGTGCAGTGGGCGCTTGGCGGGATCGGGTGCGCGCATCTGAAGGGCGAGGGCTGCCATACGTTGCGCCGCTCCGGCGCCAGGGCGCTCTATGACTCCCTGTGCGATCGCGGGCACGACCGCGCAATCCGTGTAGTTCAGTGCATGTTGAACCATTCGTCCATCGCCATGACCGAGCACTACATCGGCATCTCGGCCGATGAGGTCACGACGGCCCGCCTGCTACGCGGGAAGCCGATGTTCGGCCTTGAGGCCGATAATGTGATCCGATTCAAGCCGCAAGAACCCATGGAGGAAACATGGCTCGCCGCACTGTGACCGAGGTGGTCCGCATGACCGAATCCAAGCCCGAAGACATAGAAGCCGCCAGGAGGGCCTACAGGGCCAAGCCACAGAGGGGGTAGGCAATCACACCAGGGTGCGGGTGTTAGCCCCGCACAGGCGATCCTGCGGCGTTTTAGAGGTGGTTGTGCGTGTACCAGAACCCAGTGTGTGCAGTGACGAGCAAGTTCAACCCCAACTACGGCGCGTCGGTAGACAGCGCCGGGTATGTCCACGTGAGGTCGTACAACCACGGCGTCAGCGTGGACATCGACACACTGCGCGCCCTGGTCGAGGCGTTCGACGCGGCCCGATTTGACACCGACGAGCGGGGCAGTTAGTGTCTTACCTGTCGGCAAGACGTCGACAACAACCAGTCGCCGGTCGGTGGTGGACGGCCACGGGCGGGCGGTTCGGAAGATCAGTCGAAGTTGTGTTTGGGGTAGCACCCCCGACGCTAGTCACGTCGGGGTCTTGTCCTTGATGGTGTAGGTGGAAACACGCACCAGAGCGCGACGCGCGGTCGGCACTAAGGTAGCCCTCCCCATCCTTAGCCGATCACTGGGGTACTGTCTGCCCCCGGATTGCATCACGCGGCACTGGTGAGTATCCCCGGTTCGAGTCCGGGCAGGGACACGCTGAATGCAAGTCGCCGGTGGCTCGACCGCCGGATGACCCCTGCATTCAGGTTAGCTCGCGGTGCACCGCGAGGGCTGTCGGGCGATTCGGTTTAAGTCCGACGTCGCGGTCGGCGACGGTTTAGCTCGGCCTAGCCAGCCGAGAGCGGCAGGCGGTCACTCGCCAGTCCAGTAGGGACCCGTTGTGTGGCCCACGACGGTCTATTGGGGCAATGCACGCGCGAGCCGCTACACACCGCCCTGTTCCTTCGCGTTCAGGGTTTTGTCGGCTCCGGACTTCCAGCGAGGTGCCGGAGCGTTGCTCCTGGCGGTCCCTCGGGACTCGCCAGGTGTTTACCGGCTAGCCCGGTAGCGGAGGATGGCTAGCGTCCTCCAGCTGAAGCAAGACTGGTTCCGCCGAGAGGTCCAGGGCTAGTCCTCAGCGCAGTACACCAGGTCGCAAGCCTGGTGCCCCAGGTAGCTCACACTCGGATAGAGCGCCACGACGGTGGAGATGAGAGGTTCAAGTCCCTCCCTGGGGGCAGGGCCAATGGGTGCCAACAAGCCCTTTAAACTGTTAGGCACGCGACAAAGCCCCGGCACTGGGGAACGCGAGGGAGTGTCGCCCTTGCAACGCCAGAACGCCCCCCACCATAACGGTGGGGGGCTTCTGTGCATCACTCGCCGATAAGGCGAGCCTGGTCCTCGGTAAGAACTCCTGTCGGTGTGATGCCCTGCGATGACTGCCACTGTCTCACTGCGGTCTCAAGGTCGGAGACGTCAACGCCGAGGCGTTCGGCCGCCCTCGTGTCGTCGCCCCACCATGTCGGGGTGAGGCCGTAGGCCGCATCCTCGCCCAGGGCTTCCGCGATTCCGTAGTCCAGGACGCCGCGAAACGGAAGCGTACGCGCCTCGCACCAGCCGCTCAGCTTCGCCAGTAGATCGGCGTTGTATGGGCCAGAACCCATACCGAGCTTCGCCCTGACGATCAGGACGTCGGAGCCCTCATCGCCGAGGGACAGCTCGCGCCTGAACCATGCTGGCATAAAACCACCTTTACCCGCTCTAGTGGCGTTTAAAGCCTGGTCAGCGTGACGCGTGCCACGCCACCCCAGTTCGGGTCCGACTTGCTCGGCGGCTGCGTATTGGCGAACTCAAGCTTGTCGACCCAGGCCGGGAACGCCTCGCCGGTCCTCAGATCCTTTACGAGGACGATGGTCTTCGTGTCCTCAAGATTCTCCAGGGCCGAGTAGCGGTCCCACGCGAAACCACGGTAGCCGACCTTCACTCCGAACCTGTCCGACTGATGGTCGGACATCAGCAGCGGATACGTGACGGTGCGCTGCACCTTCGGCTGAGGGAGCGACTTGAGCGCCACCGACTCCAGGATCGGAGTCGACAGGCCGTCCGTGCTGGCCGTCAGGGTGATCTTAAGCTCGCTCGAATAGCGAGCCGCCTCCTTCGTCGACAGGCTGATGTCCGAGTCATCCGTGTACGTGGACGTCCACGAATACTCGGCCGTCTCGTCCCCGTCCTCGTCAACCGTGACCATGCCTACCGACGCCGAGATCGGGATGCGCGAGCGAACCTGGGCGAACGCGAACACCTTGGGGACGGTGGTCGCATACCTGACTCGCCCGAGGGAGATCGTCCCCTGGCCGACATACTGCGTTGCGCTCTGGAGGAACGCGCCCTTGCCATCAACCCCGATGACGACGCGATCGGTAGACCCGAGGAATGCGACACTCCGGGCCGTACCGGCCGACTCGATATCGGCGTCATAGGCCCACGCATACCTACCCTGCTCGACCTCCTCCGAGACGTCGATGCGAACGCAACCAGCGTTGCCGATGCCGTTGGTGGTCAACGACGCATAGAAGAATCGGTCGCGTGCAGCGATGCTCCGCACCGGCTCGGAGGTTTCGACCGTGAGCGGCCCCAGGCCGATCTTCCCACCCTCACCAACGATCCCGATGCGCACTCCTGCGCTCGTGCCGACGGCGACGTACGCACCGAGATAGGTGCGGATCGAATGAATCGTCTCCCCGGGCGGGAGTTCTGCGACCTGCATCGCCGAGCCGAGCGTAGGCGTAGCTCCAGAGCCGGAACCGGCAACGAGGCTGAATGCGTAGATCGCGCTCGCTCCGGCGCTATAGCCGGATGCGAGGATGGCGTCCGGCGTTTCGGCAACGCCACTCCACGTCCATCCGGTGTCGGGGTGCACGTAGAGTGCGGTCGGGAACGTCGAACTGGAAAGGGTCATCTCATACAGTGATGACCCCCTGGATGCGATGATCCGCGACTTGACCCAATACGGGATGACCTCCGACCCGCTGCTGGTTGCCAGTGCGGAGAATGTGCTCCCGGTCGCGTCTGCGGTCCACAGCCCATCCGTCCCGCCGACGACAATCTTCGCCCCGGCAACGGCAACGGGGCCGGACAGGCCAGTTGCTCCCGTGTATCCGGCAGAGCCGGAGCTGTCGATCCTCGTCACCGTTCCAGCCTCGGTGACGAAGACCGAATCGTTTCCCCCGACGACCGCACCTACGACGTGGACCATCTGTCCTGCCGCCGTGGACCTTGCAAGGTCCACGCGCTTGAGTAGCTTCGCCTCACCCTTGGACCAGACGTCGACCCCACTACTGGCCCGGTATCGGTTGACGGTGGCCTCGTCCGCCCCTGGCTCGTACCAGGTGGCGCCGGAGCCACGGTGCCAGGAATCCCACGACCGGACCCACCACTGGGAGAGCGACTGCTCCCCCGGCTCCTTGCTTGTGTCGAACTGCTGCTTCTGCGTCGACTTCGTTTCCCTGGTCATCGGCGAATCGTTGCTGACGGCCAGGAAGAACGGAAGGTCGTTGATGCTAATGTCGAACTTCGCCCCGGACGGGTTGAAGATCGCCCCGCCCTTGCGGGAACTGAGCGCGAATGGGATCGGCTCAGTGAAGTCTCTTCGCACATCAGCTCCCGATTGCAATCCAGCAGAACGCGGCGCCGGTCACGGTGTTCGATGTGACATTGCGGACCTTGAGCCGGAACGACGTTCCGGTGAGGCTGTCGACAGAAACGATCGCCCCTACCTGCTGGTCGTCCTCGGTCGACACGATGACCACAGGGCTGGTGAGCGTCGAACCGAAGTTGATGGTTCCGGTATACGCGACGGTGTTTCCCGGGATGCTCAGCGCACCCCTGCCGGTGACCACCTTCTTCGGGAGGTTGCCGAACGTCCCGGTAGCGCCGGTGATCGCACCCGTGGCGGTGATGGACGGGGCCGTGACGGCCCCGTCCTCGTCGGCCTTCACGACCACAGTGCCGTCGGACTTCTGAACCTCGACGAGATTAGCGGTCTGTGCCGACGCCCCCTTGGCGGTAAGTGGGACATCCGTGGCCGACGCCGCAGTGAGGACGGTGGCCCCGGCATCGACACCCGTGGCCGAGACGCGACCGGCCGATGTGACGGCCGCCAGTTCTGTTCCGGCGCTGCTCGTCCATTGGGTGAGGTCGGCCGTCTGCGCGGCATCGGCCTTCACTGTTACCGGGACTGCGGTAGGCCCCGAGGCGGTGACGGTGGTGTCACCGGACGCCAGCTTCGTCGCGGTCGTAGTTCCGGTGGCCCCGACGGAAAGCATCTCGACGTTCGAGCCATTGCGGACGCTGAACACGTTCGCTGTCTGGGTGCTGGAGCCCTTCGCGGTCAACGCAGTGGAGCTACCACCGGAGGCGGTGAACACGGAGTCCTTGCCGTCGACCCCGGGCGTGACGACGCGCCCGGTTGGCTCCACGGTGGTGAGTGCGGTGCCGGATGAGTCGGTCCACTTCTGCAAGGACGCACTCTGTCCGCCAGTGGCGCGAACCGTGAGCGCCGTGGTGATGGCCGAACCAGACGTGAACGTCTTCTTGTCGAGCGTCTGCGTGTCGGTAACTCCGACAAGCCCGCTTGTCACCCCGTGAACGCCGATAATACGGTCAATATGCGTCAGCGGTTCATTAAAGTCACGGGCGCTCGGCCCGTGCACAACCTTCGACCCAGCGGAATGCGGTGCCGCGCTGGTCCCGTCGACACCCCGACTAATGAGGAGCGAGGTCCCACCGCCGGAGGCCGTAGCCTCGACGACCTCCTCGCTCATCGAGCCAAGGTCGATGATGAGTGTGAACGGGAACGACGTGGGGAGACCGGAGATTGTGTCGAGCGTAATCCCACCGGACGTAGCATTGATTCCGGTTTGAAGGATCATCTCCCCGGCGACACTGGAGAACTTGCGCGCCATTATCTACCGTGCCTAGTCCTAGGAGGGAACTTCAAGTCGAGCGCCCGCTTCTCGCGGGCTACGGCGGCGAGGTACATCTTCTGGATTGCCGCAGCCGCATTGAGTGCAGTGCCGAGCGGACGTGCCTGATCGAGCGCGTCGCCCTCGACCGCCTCCACGGGGAGTCGCCCGGTGTCGAGATAGGGGAGCAGTGAATACTGCGCCCCGTACACGATGACGTCATGGCACGACGTTGGCAGCGCGGAGACGCTGTACGGGTCTGTGAGCGCCTGGAATGCGACCGGCCTTGTCGCGTACCACACCCTCATTGTCATTGCGCCTGAGAGCATCCTGCGGGTCACCAGGGCCACGCCAGACGGGAAGTCGGACGTGTTCGCTTGGAACATCACGTCCCAGTCGGAAACCGTGACCCAGCCATCCGTTGCCGACGGCTTCACCTCGACCCGGAGCACTCGGTCAACGTCTGCCGGGAGCGGATACTGCCAGTTGACGGACGTGCTGCTGAACTCGACCGTCTTCACCCCGAACAGGTCCGGCCACAAGCCGGTGATAACTCGGTTGATCGCCCTACCGACGGCAGCCCTGGGGTACGTGGGGCGCGTCAATACCGGCGCGCCAGCGAGGTGCGCCTCTTTCTTCGTTCCCTTGTACCCGCGCCCCCAGGGCGCAATCGTAACCTCGGTCCCACCGTAGGAGGAGACAAGCATCAGTTCCGTATCGACCTCGATAAGGCCCTTGCTGATCTGCTCGGACTCGGTTACGGTGAGGTTGAGCGCCGTGGGGTCGATGTCCACGGCCAGCGTCGTGAACTGATCCTGATTGATTCCGTTGCCCTGAAGCTCACTGATCACTTCGTCGATCAGGGAGCCGAACGTAACTTCGTCCTCGAACACTTACTACTCCTGAATGGGGAGCGACGCAATCGGGTTGGCTCCGTCGAACGCCTTGCCGGTGGCGTCGCTGATCTTTCGGGCCTCATTGATCGCACTCATCGTGGTCCCGGCCGGTTCGATACCTTCGGCGAGTGCCTGTCGGTATTCGCCGAGTTCGGCATTCCACCTCTTCTCGCGCGTGTAGTCGAAGCCCTTTGCGTAGTCCATCATCATGGACTTCACGTTCGAGGCCCGACAGCATTCGCCGTAAGTGGCGTGGTCCTTCGTTCTACAGCCGGTTCGGCAGGCCATCAGTCGACCAGACCAGCCGACTCGGGGTTGCCGACCTTCTTCGCGAGAAGGCCCTTGACGATTGCCAGGACGGACACCAGGAGGGGGGCGTACCTGTAGTCGACGACATCAAGCTCGGCTGCCGCGACGGTGACGCCCGCGTACGCGGCCGAGAAGCCGACCTTCTCTGCGAGGGAAAGGAGGAACTGCTTGCTCATGGCTTAGCCTTTCAATGCGACGAATGCGGTGACGATGCAGGAAACGAGGCTGACCGGGACGCCCCACGCGAGGCGTTCCAGCCAGCGGATTCGGCCTTCGTGGTCCTGTAGGATCTTGTCATTACGGGCGTTCGACTCCTTGAGTTGGTCGACTAGGCCGTCCAGCTTTACGGAGAGCTTCGCAAGCTCTGTCGCGATAGACATATCCACAGGGTTACCCACGCCACTCGAATCCGGCAGCCTTGGCCGAGGCCGGGCCGAACTCGCCATCAGCCACAAGACCATTCGACTTCTGCCATCTCTTGACGGCTCCAGCAAGTCCGTTGTCGTAGAACGGCCATGGCTTCATGCCGAGCGCCCTGCGGACAGCGAGGACGTCTGCGCCGGACATGCGGGGGAGCCGCAGCCTCAAGACGCGCTTCAGCGCTGGCCTTGCCGCCGGAGCGGCGTATGGGGGGCGGAGGATGGACGCCGTGAGGCTGTACCCGCGATGGCGCTCCATCACCTCGCCGCCATTGTCGTCCGAGGTGATCGACGTGTTGCCCTCATAGGTGCGCAGCGACCTGTGAGCCAGGTCGTTGTCGGCAACGATCCCAACGTGCTGGATCCGATGCACGGAGTCGGGGAAATCGAAGAACACGACGTCGCCGGGTCTGGCCTGCTCGGGCGGAACCCGGCGGAATCCGAGCGTCTGGAGCTTGGCGTTCAGCGTCGGGGTGTAGGCGAACCCGGCGATCCCTCCCCGCCAGTCATACCCGGCACGGGCGAACACCCATGTTACGAAGATGGCGCACCAGGCGACACCATTGCGCTGCGCCCACACGCCATACTTCTGCCGGTTTGGCCCGGCGGGGCTCTCGTGGGTGCCAAGCTCGGCTCTGGCGATAGACAGAACAGAGCT
>JACCEE011494350.1_pt1 | contig 10455 bp, 11 predicted proteins | sample 7449931 | NCBI WGS metagenome assembly JACCEE01 (sample SAMN15323457, study PRJNA562643) | freshwater metagenome | isolation source: river surface water | place: USA:Blue River Watershed | collected 2017-08-19 | reverse complement strand
CAATTCCTTTCGTTTGGTTGTTGGTTCAATTACGCTGCGGCTTTGACTTGCACAATTGGCCCCGCGTTGCTTGCATCGCCGATTTCGTGGACGTTGTAGTCCCAACGAGTGATCGAACGGAAAGCGGTTTGGTCAAACTCCATGTAGCGGGAAGAGTCAGCGACAACGCTCACTCCGCGTCGCAGTCCTAAGGTGGATGCCATCGACAAGTCGCCGATGTATGCCAACTTAGTTCCGCCGCTGATCGTGCTTGGCATCACTTGCACAAACTGGACTGGGTAGCCCATAAACTGCAACACCGGCCCGCTTCCAAGGTCGACGTAGTTGTTACCGCCGGCTGCGAGTTGCAAGCGTGCTAGGACGTTCCAGAAAACCGCCTTGTGACAGAACCACACTGGATTCATTCCGGCAAATTCAGGCAACTTGCCGACCGCCTCTTGGAAGACTGCGATAGTCAATCCTGCGGCCGTGTTTTGGCCTGCTGCTGCGGTTGCAACTGATCCAGCGGCTAGCACGTTAGCTAGTCCGTTGATGCCGCCGTATGCGGTCGTACCGTCACCGAGGAACGCGGCTTGATCGAGCTTGAGGGCGTGGGCTTGAGCCATTTCCATCGCCAAATAATCAGCGATGGCAATAACCGCATCTTCGTTGAGTTCGTTTGATACGCGGGTCAGCGTAGCCCACTTGTGAGCGGTAAGCGAGACTTGCCCCAAAGAAGGATCGCTAGCAGTGATTTCTCCCGCTTCGCCAACAGCGTAGGCGGTAAGACCGCTGACGCGTCGAGGGATCGTAACGGTATCGCTTCCCATTGGGTAAGTACGAGCGTAGCGACTGGTAACGCCGTAGGTTTCCATGAGGCTGATCACCGACGTTTCAAACTCAGGCGGGACAAGTACGCCGCCTCGCAAGTCGTCATTTTCGCCCATTGCATTGAGCACGCCGTTATCCCGGCACCACTGGCGGGCTTGCGAGTTGCCGTTCAACGCTCGGAAGAATTGCCCGGCTTTGAACGCATCGCGTTCGGCGTCTGGCCCCTTGAACGCCTTGAGCTTTCCGGTTGCCCGTGCGGTTGCTGGAATGCGGAATGCGGACGCTTCGACGCTTCGAGTTTCGTTGACTTGTCGGACAGTGTTGGACACTGCCGACTCGATGCGGATCGCTCGTTCGCGCTCCTTGCTGAGGTTCTCGATCTGACCGGCTTTGCCGTCAGTACCGACGATTGCATCAATCTCAGTTTGATCTTCTGCGGAAAGTTCACGCCCTTCGCTAGACGCTACGTCTTGGATTCCCTTAACCCTGGCTTGCAAGGCTTGGATTTCTTCGCCAATTTGCTTTGCGGTCTTCATTCGACTGCTCCTGTGCTGTGTGGCAGTCGATAAACCAAGATAGCGGCATGACTGCCACGGTTTCGTTAAAAACTATTCCGTGTGTCACTGCCGCTAATTAGTTGCAGAGTGTGGGCACTTCTGGCCCACGCATTAAACCTAGCAAGTGCCTAACGGCTTGTCAAGCCTCCAGCATACTGAGCCATCTTTGCCTTGAGCAAATTAACGCGGGCTTGGTCGAATGCGTTCGAGGTCTTCCGCTTCTTGCCGTTCTCAACTCGACCAGTTGCAAAGCCTAGTTCAATCGCTTTTTCGACTTCGTACCACGACTCATTCGCCATCGCGGTCTCGATTTCGCTTTTCGAGAGTTTCGCGTATTGCGAATAGATATCCGCTAGCGATGCGTCGTAGGATTCGAGAGCGTTGATTACCTTCGCCAACTCTTCCCGGTTGCCGAATGCGAACCCCATCGCTCGGTGGATCATCAACCGCGACCCGTCCGCCATCAGCCTTTTAGCACCGCCGAGGAAAATGATCGAAGCCGCCGACGCCGCTAGGCTGTCGTTGATCGTCGTAACCTCGCCTCTGTGGGATCGCAACGCGTTGTAGATCGCAATTCCCTCATCCGCCGCTCCACCTGGTGAGTTAATGCGAACAGTAACCGCGTTGGAGCCAAAAGAACGAAGTGCATCGACTACGCCGCGTTGAGTGATCGGGTTTTCGTCCCATCCATCGCCGACAACGCCGGTTAGCAGGATCTCATTCAGTTCCGCCTTAACTTCGATCATTTTCCACCCCTTTTTAGGTCAAAAACCCTGTTTTCCCACGTTTTTACCTCGTTTTCGACCGCTTTTTTGAGCGATTCGCCCCCGTTTTTAGCCGCTAATTCAGCCAAAATAAGCGTCGATTTCTCGCAATGGATGCGAGCCAAGTCGCGGTCTAGTCCGATTGCCTCGATCTTATCCGCTAGTTTCGCTTGCCACTTTGGATAGTTTTTAGCGATCCAAGCGACAAATTGAGCCTTTCCGCTGGCGTTGATTGCGTTGTTGCCCTCTGTTTTGATCAGGTCACGCAACATCTGCTCGACTGCCATCGCGTTTTGCGAATCTTCTGTTTCGTCTTCGGCCTCTTCCTCTGGCGTATCTTCGACTTCATCAACCGACTGTTCGCCGGTCGCTTCCGAGATTGCAGGGTTGATGAACTCATCACCGCCGACGTAGGGATTAAGATCAAGTTTCGCCCTGCATTCATTCGGATTCATAATCCGCGACGCAATCGCCTTGGAGAATGATTCCATCGTGGTACGCAAGTCCGTTCTGTAGAGTGCGGCCGCGTTGAACTTGAAGTAAACCTCGCCGGTTTGCTTCTCTTGTGGCGTTCGGAGCTTCATGTCGCATTGCTCCTCGAACTTCACCAACCAACGGTCAAGGGCTTGCATGTACGCAAGGTTTTTTTGCTCGAGTGAATTGTACGATGTAGACTCACCATCGCCCGGCATACCTTCGAGTCCAAAGAGCATGCCGATATCCTGCCTAGTGAAGCGTTGCAACTCTGCAAACTGTGCATCGTTGTTTGACATGCTTACCGCATTGGCCTTAACGCCTTCGCGTAGCAAGCCTGCTTTCGCCGAGTTCTCCGCTCCTGCTTCGACCTTGTTAAACGCGTCAATAAACTCTTTCGCGTCCTCTGCTTTGCGAAACGCTCCGGCAGGGGCTTCTAGGAAAAGTTTACCGCGAAAACCTCTTCGCAGTTGCGTATTGGTGAACTTGGTTTGCTCGACGCCCGTTGAAAAGGTGATGTTCGCAATATCCAACAATCCGATTCCTTCAACGCCATCGTACGAAAAGCCGGGAAGATGCAAGACGTCGGCATCGGGAAAGATCAGATAGCCATTCTTGTCAACGTCGAAACCGTCGAAGAGGTCTTTCTTGCTCTGATCTTCCGGTTGCGTTACGTGCCACTTCTTGCCGTTATAGATGATCGTCCAAGTATTCTCAGGCAACATCGGTATCAACTCAACCGGCCTGCTACCGCTGCGAATAATAGCCGCTCGACCGTTTCCACGCATCAGAGCATGCGAAAGCATCTGCTCCTTAAAAATCGTCGGGGCTTGCACCTTGTTAGGCTCTTCGCGGAGTAGGATGTATCCGGGATGCTCAGTATCGTTTACGGCCCCGTCACCCTCACGGCGTTTAACGTCGATGGGCAATCGCCCAAAGTCACCTGTCAGTTTATTGTGAGCGTACCACGCCGGCGGTACTCCTAGGGCTTCGCGTACGCCGACCCTTCGACCGTTGCTGAACTGGTCTTCATTCAGTCCCATCCATTGCAATAGTGCGGTCATCAGTGACATTCGGCATACTCCCTTTAAGTAACGTATAAACTACCCGATGAACGCTCTTTTTGCAAACTTGCGATTCGATACGCCATAACCGCCGCAACGATAGGGTCGATCTTGTCTTTGCTGTTCTTTTTATCGAACATCCATCTATCCTGACGGTCTTTGCAGATAATGGCGTTGTTGGCGCACCAGCGAAGTAGTTTGGAGTCCGAGAAGACTAGCCGCCCCTCTTGCATTAACTGTATGAAGTCGCGGATTGCTTCGTTGAAGTTGGCTTGATTCTGAGCCATGCGAGCCGCTACCGCTCCGGTCTTCTCTAACTTCTCGCCTAACTGCTGGCCGTTGTATGGATCGTACGCTACAGTTTGGATCTCGTACGCCTCAAGCTCTTCAATTAGCGATGCGGTCAGATCCTCGATTGGATACTCGCACTTGTATAGCTCTTCCGTGTGAATGAACTCCGCGAACGGCATCGCAGATAGATCGCGTCTGGAGTCAGCCGCAATAAATGCCCGCGTCTTAATCTCGTAGCGGTATACCGTCTTTCCCTTGCCATCGACCGCCACCGGGAAGCGTCCACAGATCGCATACGCTGCAAGGTCATCTCTTGAGCCTAAGTCAACACCCGCTCCAAGTCCGTCAGCCTCACGCCAATCAGAGTGAACGCCAACGCACTTATCGAACGCCGCAAGGTCAAATGCTTTTTCCGTAGAGGATACAACGCGATTGCCGTGATAGCGAGTGAAGCGATTGATACCTAACGCCGTTGACTTGTCCTCGTTCCACCGCTGACGTAGGTAGTCAAGTTTGATCGATACGTTAAGATTTGGATTCGCCTTTTTCCAGTTCGCTTCCTCTCCGGGATCGTCTTTTTCATCGAGTTCGTAAATCAACGCAAAGAGCGACTCATCTTTGTGAATGCCGCTAACTACGTTGGTTGCGTACGTGTACTCATCCAGCCATAACAGCGAGTCATCCGCACCGGCTGTTGTGATAATCAAGTGCAACGGTTGCGATCGTGAACCGCTGCCCGTCACCATCGTATCGTAAAACTTTCGATGATACTCGCCCCATGCGTGCAACTCGTCCATTACAACGCAATGCGGATTCAGTCCGTCGAAGGGCTTCTCGCTCGATACCTTGCGGATAAATGATAGGTTGTGGCTATAGGTGATCGTTTCGTTTTTAATGTCGGTGTATTTTTGCAATGGACGCGACTGGTCAACCATGCGTTCGCATTCGCTATACACGACGTCGGCTTGCTCTTTTTTGGTTGCGGTCAAGAGTATCTGCCCGACCGCTTCCGGCTTGCGTGTCTTCGGGTCAATGTCCGCCATCGCTAGGTAGTGACACAAACCCGCTATCATCGTTGACTTGCCATTCTTCCGAGCCATCGACCAATAGACCTTGCGATAGCGTCTGGAATTGTCGTCGTTTCGCTTCCATCCGAAGATATTCCAGAGGCCGAAGAGTTGCCAATCTTCGAGGACAAGCGGATGCCCGGCGAACTCGCCTATCGAGTGACGCAACACCAACGGGAAGAAGTCACACACGGCTGTAGCGTGTCGCTCGTCGAAGTGATAGGGGAAATCAGCCGTGCTTTGATGCTCGAAGTCAAGACGGTATCGGCGTACGGCATCCTTCACACGGTCGCAGGCGATGATTTCGCCCGATTCAACCGCTTCGCAGTAGTCTTCGACTCGTTGCCGAACGCCGCTTGCTATCAACCCGTTGCCCTCTTTAACCACTCCTCGAATACGTCCTCTTCTTCGGCCTGCGGTGCCCTAAGTCGTGCCCTCGATGATGGAGTCAAACCTAACTCGGCCTCACGCTTTAGGCATCGATCCGCGAACTTATGAAACTGATTTGCTTCCGGCTTCGTGTTGACTACTCCTCGCTCGTTCATGTCGCTTACGTTGCCGCCCTTTATGTGCCCCCAGAGCGAAATCATCATCGAGTAGTCGAGACAATAACCCGCGATCAAGCCTTGGTCGGTCGCATGTAGCAGATTCATTTCGCGTAACTGGTCGCATACCCAGAACCAACGCGATTTTGCGACAGGATCGGCCTCGACGTGATCGGGAATCTTCGGGTCGGATAATTTTGGCTTAGGCTCTTCGTGGTTGCGTCGTTGCGGATTTTTTGCGAACGCCCCCGACGCGTCTTTGACCGCAGAGGATAACGGTTTTCGGCCTTTTACCATTTTTCAACCCTCCAAAATCCAAAACTGCCATTTTTGTGGAGCATCGCGGAAGGAATTGCGAGCGATCGGTGAGGCTTAGGACTGGATCTTGCAATGCCCCCCATATTAGTTATCCCCATACAGAGGGAGCATAAGCTGCATCCCTGGTGCGACTGTGTTACCCTTTACCGTGTTGCATCGCCTGCAAAGCAATTGGACGTTTGACCATGCGTGTAGCCCATTCTTCGACAACGGAATGATATGGTCAATGGTTGCTTCGTTGTCTAAATTGTAGCCCTCAGGCTTAACACACTTGACATTGCATTTAACGCAACGCCATTTGCTTTTCTTTGCCAACTCCGCAAGACCTATGTTTTCCCCAATGCCATTAGCTCTCATGCGATGCTCTCTGTTTCTCTTGGCGTGCTTCTCCGAACACCTTCTAGAGCAAAATGATCGCATGCTAGCCCTAGACGTAAACGAAGTCATCTTGCCGCATCGCTTGCATTCAACAACGCCTTTTTGCATTGCGTCAATCCTGGCCTGACGTCTTGCCTCTTGCTTTATTCTTTTAGCCTTTAGCTTTTCTTCCTTGGCCTTCAGCCTTTCTTGCTCTAGTTTCTCCAGCCTGACTTTCGCTCTCTCTCGTCTCTTTCTGTTATGCTTGTAATGATCCGTTGCGTAATAAACGCTCTTCCAATTGCATGCACATTCAAGGTCACAGAACATTAACTCCTGTCCCTTACTGTGTCTCCTAGATTGTGCGTCGCCTAACACCTTTACCGAACCGCAAAACGCACAAGCAACGGACTCAAAAGGTTTTCTCCTTCCTCCCATTGCACGCCTAAAGAAAACCGCAGATTCAGACAACTTGAAGTAAAAGGGGTTTTCCATCCATACCATGCTGTCTGCTCTAGCCTGTGATTGCATCACCTTTAGGCAATCCTTGGAACATACAGGAAAAACCCTTTTCTCGGACGCCTTGCGAACAAATGCCGAATTGCAAATCACGCACCGCTTGTTGCATATCTTGCTGACTTTTGAAGAACTTTCGCCGGTCAACCCGGCAATGCGTCGATACCTTAACTCTGCTTTTTCGCAATCATCGCATCGCTTTGCAGGCCCTTGTTTTCTTGGCATATTTCCGCCGCAATCAATGCATATCCTTTGCTTTTTCTCCTTGATCTTTGACGGCGAACACTCATCGCAAAACTTGTGATTTCCAGATAGCCTCTCAAAGCCAGTCGAGCATGTTTTGCAACTAACAATCTTACTCATGCTCTGCCTCCATCCATCGCCTCTGCGTAGTTCGCGTCGCTCCATCGCTTGCATTGCATCCCTTCGATCTCATTGCCCTCTAGTTCTTCGTGATGCTCGCCGCAAACTGCCAACCAATTCCCACGCTGCATCCTTTGTGTTGCATCCTTGCGAATGCTAATGATGTGGTGCATGTCCCTTGATGGCTTAGCGTGCATGGCGCCGTGCAATTGTACGCATCGCTCGCATAACGGATGCTCTGCTCTATACCGTTCGCTTGCTCGTCGGTGATCGCTTCCGTGCCCTTCCGCCGTTGTGGAGCGTGAAAGCTGCGTTGACGCTCCACTAAAGCAATCGCAACGGTCTTCGACGATCTTACCGCATCGGCACAATCTAGGCATCCTTTGACGCTGACTCCTGCACGGTAAGCACACCAAAGGCTATCACGCTATTGCCCGTCGTAATGTCTCGCATGCTCCAACGATAGTTGCCAAGGTTAGCAGTAACCGCCGTTGTGATCGTAACCGTAAACGTCTGACTGCTCTTGGTAATCGACGCATTTTCGATGACCAGCACATCGTTACCATCGTTGTCCTCAACCACGAACCGAAGCGTTAACGAGGTCAACGTAAAGTCAGTAACCACGCTGACCGCTCTGGATTCGTCGCGGTAGAAGGTCAACGTAGTACCCGCAACTCGCTCTGGAGTTGATGCCGAGACTGGATAGACGTTGACGGTAGTGTCTCCTAGCCCGTCTCGTATCTCATCGAGAATCCCAACCGATGGATCAACGACCGAACCGCTAGAACTAAATCCAAGGATCGACCGAATAGCCGACCGCTCATTCGACGTCCAGTCGGTGCTTCCACCGCCACCGCCGCCGCTGGGAGCGTTTTCAAGAGCAATCGTGTCGAATCTAAACTGACCCGCTCCATCGCTTTCGATCATCGAGTCCAACCGCGTTAACACCTGCAACGTACCTACCGCCGTTGCTATCTCTGCTGCCGCATCCGCTGCCAAGACTCTCGCAGACAATGCACCCGTCGCAAAGTCTGCTTCGGTGATAACTCCTGGCTGAAACTCGTGAATATCCGCCGCAACGTGATTGCTGCCTGTTACCGCAACTGATCGCTGCGTAGAAGACCCAACTAACACCTGCTTGCCAAAGGAATCGGTAGGCCATGTAGCCGTAGTAAGTTGCTGCCAAACAACAACGCCGATATCGGTAATAAGATCGTTTGCATTAAGTGCATCCGAACCAAGTTCGCTGACAACGTCCACCGTTGTTACGTTCGGTATCGTCGCTCCCGTGTGCGTGACCGCCGCTAATGTGATACCGCTCGCCGCTGTAATGTTCGTGGTCGATGCCACGGTCGCTGGGAATGTAGCCGATAGGAATCCGGTAGGTTGCGTGTAGGTTGCCATTCGGCTCGATGTAGACGCATCTATACGCGATAGGCCGAACCCGTCAGAGTCCTGGTAGTTTACCGCATCAATTTCGTACTCAATAAGCACTGGAAGCATATTAGCAACGCCGCGAATCCTGATAACCACAAACGGCACCCCCGATGCAACCGCCGCGTTTGGTGGATCGATCTCGTAGGCTCCATCCAGCGAACCATCCGCGACTATGCCGCCGCTGGTATATGTGCCAAGAGTCTTGCTTACTGGAGTCACCGAAGTCCAAGACGATTGACCAGCCCTTCTGTACTCAAACACAAGACCGCTCGATGCGTGAGTCACGCCAGCAAGCCCTGCGCCGGTTGTGCTTGTTGTGTCTCTGACAAAGATAGGTAGTGATACGCTCGTTGATCCGCCAGTTTTTCGCTTGCTCATTATCCGTCGTATCCTCCGCTGAATGCGTTTGGTAGCATCAATCCGCCACCGCCACCACTTACGCCGTACACCGCTGACTCGACAAGACTCAAAACAAATGTCCGCCATGAGGCTGAGTTAGTCACTGTTACGTTCGTCGAAGGCCAGATCGTTGTGCGAGACAACTGATAGTCAAGCCTTGTTTGCCATGCCGAACCATCCGTTGCCGATTGTGCCAACGTCATACCGCTCGGACTCGATAGAGTGTTCGCCGAGTTTCGATTCGCGACCCAGCCGACTAACGCTTGATCGCTTGCGTTCGTCTGAAACGTATTTGCCGTTTGCGATAGGTAGTTGATAGTCGTACTGGTCGCGTTGTTAGTGCTCAGGTAGTTGGGGAAAATCAACGTGTTCGGATCGCCTCGCCAAACCGACGCAAAGATTTGCGTTGCGTTTGTCCATGTTCCGCTAGTCTCTGCGTTGCTTTGTGCGTGCTTGTAAGCAATCGCCAGCGAACCGACCGACTGCGACAAACTAACCCGCGTAATCCAACCGCTAGGGATTGTTGGCACTGTCGCTGAGTTGTCGCGGTATGCAAAAAACAACAACAGGTCACCTGCTGCGTGACTTGGCATTGTTATCGTCGTCGAGTTTGCTGTATCGCTACCTTGGAGAGCTATTGTCACAGAGTAGGCTCCGCATCAGGGCTTCCGTCCCAAGCTTCCATAGCCGCACAATAGGCATTGTATCGCGTCGATGCAATCACCTTTTTCTCACGCTTGATCGCTCCGAGTTGCATACCGCTCAAGACAGTTGCAACGAGGCTTTTATTGGGAGCGAGGTCGTAAAACTCCAACGGGGTTACCATTCGCCGACCGGCCTCTGCGATTAGCCAAGCGTCAGTGCTTCCAAGGTTTCGCAAAATGCTATTGATCGCTGGATCACCAATCGGAATCCCTCTTCCCGCTGCTTGCGTTGCAACCCATTCGAGGTTGATCGATTTCAGATATGCGATAAATGGCGATACGTTCACCTCGCCGATTACTTGAGCGATGCCAAGCAAACTCCACCACTGATCGCTTACAAACTGCTTTGTATTGGCGTTCAACTCCGCCCACACTTCATCGATTGACTTAGTCTGCCAATCGTCCAATTGCTCAATCAGGTCGCTTACTCGCATGCTATGCACCCCTCAGTAATTTTCCGATTTCCGTCTGGAGCGTTTCGATTTTAGCCCATAGTTTTTCGCGGTCACTTCGACATTCCTGCAAGTCCGCCCGCGTTGTCTTCTTCTCATCGACGAAGAAGCGAAACAGGACGGCTATCGCTGTAGACTGCACGCCGACGATGCCTGATCCGATGATGTAGATTAATGATTCCTGAGTCATTTCGCCAACTCCGCTGCAATTCGTTCAAGGGTCATATAGCCGCTAATTTCAACCGTCTTATCGCCATCCGTAACGATGAAATGAGGCCACGCCTTAACGTCATCAGGATTGCCATAGGCGAAAGTATAACCGGCTTGCTCAAACTTG
>JACCEE010492019.1_pt1 | contig 10456 bp, 9 predicted proteins | sample 7449931 | NCBI WGS metagenome assembly JACCEE01 (sample SAMN15323457, study PRJNA562643) | freshwater metagenome | isolation source: river surface water | place: USA:Blue River Watershed | collected 2017-08-19 | reverse complement strand
GCTCCTTCTGATTAGTGCTTATGCTCACCCGGCATAAGTTCAAGGACTGGCGCTGGGAAGTTCAATCGCGCACCTGATCCGTCAGGTAGTTGATTCCAATCCATACGACCCTTTTCGCATACCTGAGCAACAGGAATAAAAATTGGACCCGTCTTATTCCACAGCTTGGACATAATGACAAACTCATCGTAGTGCGCATCAATGAGCTTTCCGCGCCAACGTATAACCCGTACATCTTGCTTAATTTCTTTGCCGTGCAAGGTGTAAGGTACGCTCAGCGGACGCACCTCGGTTTCTACCGTCCAACCAGGTTTCGGCATTGGCTTCGCACCCATGACTGATTCGGGTAATTCGACAACGACTTCAAGCGTTGGCGAACCTTCACAACCGTGAGAGACTCCAAACGATAGTCGCTGATAACTATCCTGAGTCGACTGCTTTGGCGATAGTGTGGCATGACCCCATGCCTGCTGTGAAAGCACAAGACATAGGGCGAAAACCAAAATAAAAAGAGAGTTTGATCTAAACATCATTACCATTTCCCTTCTAAACCAACATAAGCCGAGCGTCCATTACCGGGATAATAGGCAGCACCGGGGCTACCACCAAAGCCAGCACCGATATTCGTAGTGGCTGCATATTTTTTATCCGCTAAATTTCGTGCATCCAAAAACCATGACCACGTTTGATCAATCGGCCCACCTGCTTTAAATCCTAGTAGTGCATACGAATCATTCGATACGCTGTTGGAGTTATCCATCGGAGCTGCCGTTGGAACCCATTCAAACGTAGGACCGGCGTAGGATGCTGGTATACCGCGTGCACCTTTATCAGCGCCCCAACGATACAAGGTTTCGCCGCGCAACATAATGGGCGGGAAACCGGGCATACGGTTATTACCGTACAACGCGTTGTTATCAAAGCGGAAGTCGCTATACAGAAAAACGCCACGCGCTTCCCACTGACGATCAAACAACCCAGACAACCCTAATTCAATACCTTGATGAACTGTCTTAGGTACATTGCTCGTAGCTGAGGTGCCGAAAACTGTGCAGGTGGTGCTGCTGTTAATACACACCGTTTGAAACTCGTTGCGCAAATTAGCGCGATACAACGTCAGGTCATAAAACACCTGATCGCGACCGTTATTAATAGTCGCCTCACCGCGAGTACCGACCTCATAACTCACCCCTGTTTGCGCTTTCGTCGCTAGCATAGTGCTAGTGACATCAAAAATAGGTGGCTCAAAATTATTACTCACATTCGCAAAGACCTGAGCGGATGGTGATACCGCATGAATAATGCCGAGTCTGGGAATCCATTGGGTATATTGGACATCATAGTTCGATGAAGGCGTTACTGAATCGTCTTTTTTGCGGTTCGATTGATGATACTGAAGCGAACCGATGAGCGTCGTTACATCCGATAAGCTAAATCTATCTTCAATTAAAAAACGATGATTATCGGATTTTTGCGAGTACTGCGTGCTGACCGCACCAGGAACAAAGCCGGCTCCAACTCTACGAGTACGTCCATCAGTGGTACCAAAATCAGGCAGATAACCTACAGTCAAAATATTATTGGTGCCAAATAATTTTGATTTGTCAGACACCTTAATGTGACCGCCATAGGTCATCGTATTTTGTTCAATAAAGCCAAAGGTAATGGGATGCCAGAGATCATGCTGCAATACGTAGGTGGCAACTTCGATTTGATAATCACCATTGGTATAAACCGTTTTATTTGCTAAGCGATGAGAATCAACGTCGCGACGCTGGAAGCTATCAGGCCACGATGAATTATTCGCTACAGTAGGATCGGATACCAATTGCGCCCTAGTCACATAGCCTGGCAATTGGGAACGACTTCTCACCGCCGCCATAAAGAATCGAGACTCTAAACTACTGCTGAGTTTTACACCAAAATTAGCCACTGCTTTTTGACTGCTTTGGGCTGAATGATCGCGGAAACCGTCTTGCTGCATCGTGTTAACCGAGAGGTTGTAATCCCAAATAGTTTCACCATCATTATGTGGCTTAACTACGCCACCAGTAATCGCTTGTAACCGTGCGTAGCCAAAGCTACCCGCTTCTGCTCTGCCAATCAGCTTTGGACTGTCATAACCTGTGGGTGATACAAAGTTAATTGCACCACCTAAAGTGCCATTTGCGTAGCTTGAAGCATTCGCGCCACGCAGGACTTCAACATACCGCGCCGCTGAAGGATCGACTGTTTGCATGTCAAAAAATCCGTCCGCATAGTTAATGGGTATTCCATCCTGCATGACTTTCAAACCAAAGCCGTGATAAGTGCGACTGAGCGCCGAGCCACGGATAGAGATACGTGCCTCTTCCGATCCAAATCGCTCTTGCACAAACACACCGGGTGCTAAGCCTAATGAATCGACCCAGGTTGACACACGACCTTGTTTGACCACATCCATATCCACTAAAGAAGCACCACCTGGAATTTCTTTGATTGCTTGCGCAGCCCGTGTGATATCAAGCTGAGTTGAAACTGGGTCGGCTGTTCCTGTGACAACCACTTCAGGTAAGCGCTCTTCTGCTGCTGCCGATAAAGCCCCCACAGCCATAAGTATCGCTACTGATACTTTGCTCAATTTAAATGGCGAATTCATCTGAGAATCCTTTTGTAATTAGTTTTTTAATCCGACAATTTTTTTAACTAATAAAGCCGGCGTAAGCGCGCTGGCGAATTAATTAGTTTCTGAAAGTCGATAAGCCCATGACGTATGCTCGCAATGCGGCATAGGGCTAAAGCTAATCATTGACTCCGCCGTTTTAGACGAAGACCGTGATCACCAAGGATGGGGTATTAAAGCGGCGGAGCGCGGGAGAGAATGCTATGTCCAGAAAATACCCGCACCAAAGGCAAGGCACGTTCTGAAATAACGTCAGAGGAAGTGTGGTTAACTAAAAGTTTGGAAGCATCAAAGGAATCAGCAGCACCAGTGGATGCACAAAAAACGCAGTGCTTATGCGCCGACTGATGATCAAGTACTGATGAGTCATTGTTATCAGCGGCCTGCTTAATCCAATGAGTACCTGCGGTAGTACAAATTTCAAGTAAAGACTCAGTACTTTTATTGCTGGCTCCCGCCCAAGCCGGTGCCAATGCTTGCAGCAATACGGCTGCAAGCAGAAATTTGGCAATCCAACGTAAAGGCGCGGTGTGAAGTTTCATCGGGCTGGAATATATCACAAGAGACACTTATGAATTAGGCATGTAGTGCATCAGACATCCGTGCCTATAGTTCACCCACATCTGATCGAAAAAATCCTTTGCACTGCAACCAACCAACAACACCCACGCCCCACATGGGTAGTAAACGCCCCATCCTTCCAAGGATTGGTATGATGCCGGTTTACCTTAGGCACCCCTCCTATGAATGCCCCATCTGGCGTAGCCACTCTGAATTATCACAACGGCGACCACTATGTGGGCCAACTCCAAGATGACTGCTACCATGGGGTAGGCACTTACAAATTCGCTAACGGTGCTGAATACGTGGGTGAGTTCCTTAATAATCACTATCACGGAAAAGGAACGTTTAAATACGCCAATGGCGATATCTACAACGGGCAGTTTCAAGAGGGACAATACGAAGGACAAGGCAACTATCTCTTCGCGAATGGTGATAACTACATAGGAACCTACAAAGACAACAAGCAAAATGGCCGAGGTCTTTTTGTGTATGCCAACGGTGATCGGTATGAGGGAGAATTTAAGAACGATAGATTCAATGGTCAGGGATCGCTACTTTTTAAAAGCGGTAACAAGTACGTAGGCCAATTTCACGATGGGCGTCCTGAAGGACAAGGTACCTACACCTTTCGTAATGGCGATGTCTATAAAGGTGCTTTCAAACGCGGTGACAAGCATGGCGAGGGAATTGAAACCTATGGGGATGGGCGACCGAAAAGACAGGGACAGTGGAAATCAGGCCAATTTATAGGCTAGTGCGTTACAACCAACCTAGTTCAAATGAAGACCTATTTAGGGGTATGTCATGGCGAGTAATCAGCCGGTTCAAGATCCACTGAGCGATGAAGAAATCGAAGAACTCGATGATTTTTTGCTCGACGCAGAAGGTATCGACGAATCGATGAATGTATCCATGCTAGATGGATTTTTAACGGCACTCATTTGTGCCCCCAAACTCATCTTACCTAGTGAATGGATGCGCTGGGTGTGGGATACAGAACACGGCAAAGACAGCCCCAACTTCAGCACTGAAGATGAAGCTAGTCGCATTCTCAGCATGCTGATGCGCCACATGAACGATATTACGCGCACGCTTTCTCAAGCGCCTGAATACTACGAGCCGCTGCTTCTGGAAAACATCAACAGTGGCAACCCCATCCCTATTCTTGATGAATGGTGCATGGGCTTCGTTAAAGGCATGAGTCTAGATGAAGAAGGATGGTCTGATATTGCTGTGGCTAACCCTCAGTGGCTATCCACTATTTTTTTGTACGGAACCGAAAAAGGCTGGGAAACACTGCTCGCGAAAGACATACCTCTAGAAGAGCATATCGCCATGTCTGAACGGTTAACCACCGATGTATTGAATATTTATGCAGGCCTCAAAACTCTGCGCGAATCGCAAATCTCACAAGCTCGTCCTAGTACTTTTAGCAAACGCGATCTAACTGCGGATAGCGATACGCAAGACCCGGCTGGCTTATGTCCTTGCGGCTCAGGGAAAAAATTCAAACTCTGTCACGGCGAACCCGGTCGACTGCATTAGACGAATGAAAGAAACCGCGGTCATTATCGGAGCCGGTGTCGTAGGATTAGCCTGTGCCCGTGCACTGGCTCGCAAAGGTCTCGAAGTCATCATAGTAGAACAACACGATGACTTCGGAACTGAGACCAGTGCACGCAATAGTGAAGTCATACACGCCGGCATCTATTACCCACCCGGCTCATTGAAAGCGACTTTGTGCGTTAAAGGCAGATCGCTGCTTTATCAATTCTGTAAAGACTATGGCGTCGACTACCGTCAGTGTGGAAAACTCATCGTCGCCACAACAGCAGCTCAAGAAGCGAAACTGCAGGCTATCAAACAAAAAGCCGAAAGCAATGGCGTCACTGATTTAGTTTTGATCAGCCGTGCGCAGGCACAAGCACTCGAGCCCGAGGTTGAATGCACAGCGGCCTTGTTTTCACCGTCAACTGGCATTATCGATAGTCACGGTTTCATGCTTGCCTTACTCGGCGATGCAGAGCGTCATGGTGCGGTGCTCGCAGTGCGTACTCCGGTTGAGCGCATCATCGCGAAAAATAATCACTTTGATGTAGTGACGGGTGGCGACGCACCCGCCTCTATTAGCGCCAACATCGTTATTAATTCTGCGGGATTGCATGCTGCAAAAGTAGCTGCGCGCATTGATGGACTAGCGGCACAACACGTACCCACGATGCGCTACGCAAAAGGAAATTATTTTTCACTCAGCGGTAAAGCGCCTTTCGCGCGACTGGTTTATCCCATACCCGAACCTGGCGGCTTAGGCGTGCACTACACCATAGACATGGGCGGGCAAGGTCGTTTTGGCCCCGATGTACAGTGGATAGATCAGATCGATTATCACGTTGATGCCGCACGTGGCGAAAAATTCTACGAACAGATTCGACGCTACTGGCCCAAGCTTCACGACGGCGCACTGCAACCTGCTTATTCAGGTATACGCCCAAAATTAGTAAGTACCGGTGAACCGGATGCCGATTTTTTTATTCAAGGACCACAACAACATGGCCTATCGGGTTTGATAAACTTGTTTGGTATCGAGTCCCCTGGCCTGACGTCGTCATTAGCTATTGCAGAACACCTCGTTCATGGCATCGATTAGGCTAAACACTAATTAAGACATGCTTCTTAATTGACTTGCATGTAAAAGCGGAACAGCATGTCTGCAGTACGCTCATCATTTTCCAAATCAGGAACCGATTTTTCAGTAGGCATATAGCCTTTTTCAGTTTTAAACAAACGAACCCCATGCTCTTTTTCCAAGCGATCGAAGTTACCTCGATAGCCATCCGTTAGCCAGTAGCATTTACCATCGCTTTCTTCGATAGGCTTAAATAAACCACTGGCAAACCAGTAAAGCTTACCTAATTCAACCTTAAATTTTTCTGCAGCGATTCGATTGGTCGTTATAAAAAGATCGTTATATGCATAACCCTCTACAACATCAGGCATACGAACGGCATCATGCCAAAAGGTATGTTTTTCTGAAAATTTCTGTTTGGTGTCGATAGTTATATTAACTAGTTGATTTTCTGGGCTGAGCCAATTCGAATGAAAGGTCCAGCGAAAAATTCCATCATTAATCTGTTTTTTATTTCTATCCAAACTCCAGCCGCTGATAAGCCTACCGCCGTGTTTCTCTACTCGCTGTTTCACATTGAGGTGGCTATCGGTTCGGCGACCTGCTCCAATGATGGCCTCTTTATGAAGCGGTACTAAGACCACATTCGACTGCGCATGCGCATGCATAGCCTGAGCCACTGCAGACGGAATTTTGTCGGTATACAGAGTTAAGCCAAGTGAAGTGATATCGAAGTGCGGATCAGTGCTAAACATGAACAAAAACCTTTATGCAAAAACAAAACGACGACGCAAACTGTACGTCGACAACATATCCAGTCCACCGAGTGGGTATATAAAAAATGGACAATCGTTTGCGGTAACGCCTTAAGCTAATAATCCTTGTAGCGGAGCGCCAGAACTCGCTAACCACTGACCTGCTTTATCTTGCATAACCACATCCACTCCCCACTGCTGAGCTTTTGCAATGACACGGTCTTTAGGTGTCATGAAAAATACTTTGGTTAAGGCATCTGCTACAACGCAACTTGATGCTAGTACGGTCACCGATGACCACTGCGCCGGAGAATAACCCGTGTGTGGATTCAAAATATGATGATAGCGATGGTCTTGACTAAAGGTGGTGTGCGCATCCGACGACGTCGCCATGGCACGGCCGTCGCTAATGATTATCGGTGCGCTAGCACCCTGCTGATTTAATGTGGCCTGCAAGGTATTTTTTGAGTCAGAATTTTTTAGCGTAGCTGCACTTTCTATACTCAGACTCCAGGGTTTATCATTCGGTGCGCTACCTAATAATGCTGTTTCACCGGCATCGATCAACGCATGCTGAATACCGTGTGCTTGTAAGGTGGCGCGCACTCTATCGGTGGCATAGCCTTGAGCAATTCCATTGAGCGATACCCCCATACCGGCTAGTTGTAAATTTATTGCATCGGGTGTGACTTGCACCGCACGCCAATTCACTCGTTTACGTGCGCGTTGAATTTCCAGCGAAGTAGGCTGACTTTTTTGTGATGCTGCCTTAGACCAGATTTCCCACAATGGCTGCATGCTGGCATCGAAGGCACCTTGGCTTTGTCTCGCTATATGTTCAGCAATTTTTAAAACAGCGAATAAATCAGCATCTGGTTTTTTCAATGAGCCTGACCGATTCAACCGACTAAGATCACTTTCAGGATCAAACAAACTCATTTGTCGCTCAATGCTACGAATCACTTGCACAGCAGCCGCTAACGCTTGCTCGAGTTGATCCGTATTTTCATGCGCTGCTTTAATCCACAAAGTGGTACCAAATCCAATCAACGCACGCTCACGCCAAATCAACTTGTCTGACTTGCCCATGAACGTTGAATGCGCCTCTTTAGCTAACAGGCTACCCGCAGCAGCCGCACCTAATAACCCCCAACCCCAACGTAATACCTGACGTCGCTGCATCATGTTCTACCTACCTCTGTAATTGTAATTATTCGTGACCCTGTTTTACGTTCTTGAATCAACGGCAAACAACGCTCATCATCCTGATAAATGGCTACACAATCCAAACATTGAAAACACTCACTATACGTGATCTCACCTGCTGGAGTAATCGCCTGATACTCACAACGATGACGACATGACTGACAAGGTGTTCCACATTCTTCGCGCCGCGGTATCCACGACCAGCGCTGCAATACATTCACCGCTGCGAGCGCTGCTCCAAGTGGGCAGATATAGCGACAATAGCCACGATACACCACCACACCTAAGACCAGACAGACAGCCGCCCAGAGAATATAAGGCCACTCGCGCATAAAGTAAAAACTAATCGCAGTCTCAAAGGGTTCGATTTTTACTGCAAGCTCAGCAAAGGATGGCGCCACGAAAATAGCGCCTATTATCGTGGCCAGTACACCGTACTTAATCCATTTGAGTTTGGCATCTAAAGCCGTATGTAATCGTCGCTGGTGCAATCCAACGGTATTGGCAATCATGCTGATTAATTCTTGCAATGCGCCGAATGGACACAGCCAACCACAAAATGTACTTCGCCCCCAGACCAACAACGTACCCAACGTAAAAATCCAGAGAATCACTGTCATAGGATCGTTCAGCAGGAAACTCAAATCACCACCACCCGATAGTGATTCCACCGCCGCCGTGACATTGATAATAGTGAGCTGTCCCTGCGCAAACCAACCAATAAACCCTAGCGTAAAAATAAGATAGGAAGTGCGCAGCAGTTTTAATCGTCGACTCGTTGCGCTAACACGCTTTTGTGCGATGAGACCCGCTGTCAACAGCAATAATCCTGCGACTAACACAGCAATTTCTACCCAACGTTTTTGCCAGACCTTCATCCAATCTAACGCTAGCCAATCGGTATCGATAAAATCATAGTACTTCGCAGGCCAACCATTGAAATCGTAGGGCAGTGGAAATTCTCTTTTTTCCACGCGCGTAAGAACGAAATTTGTTCCATATTGACGCCCTAATTTGAAAATCAATTCAAAAGGCTTACTAGGATCTAATGGCGTTGACTTATCAACGACTAAAAAATACGCCTTTATTTTTTGCTTCGAACTAGTTTGTGAGCTGTCATTTTGTCGATTCAAACATCGTGGATCACCCGTAGCGGAATTACAATTTAACAGCGTGGCTTGGTCGGGATTTTCTGACGGTAGTGCTATCGGTGGCTTAGTCACATAGCCAGGGACTTTTAAGCCTTTGTCATACGGTAGAACAGTAGTTTTTAGAATGGTGCCGTTTTGTTTAACGATAAAAGGCAGATCGTCAGCCACTCTCAGCGCTAAATTATTTGCTTCGGTAAATGGACCACTTTCAGTCACCAGCAAGGCTTGAGCTTGTCGGCGGCTACTACTCAGATAACGCCATCCTTCGCTGTCGAGTAAATTTCGACCTATCGACGGTAAACTAATTAATGCTGTGTTAAAAATTAGTGCAGGTTCGTTAGCCTTAGTCGCAGCGAGCGCATCGGCATCAGCGGAACGTGTATTAGCAAAGGCGCGCGCAAAATCTCCTCGCGTAAAGGTCGTTGTGCTGACCATGCCGCGCGAAACCATCACATCCCACGTGAGTGGCTTGTAGTGTTCCCCAGAAGAGCGTCGTCGCGAGGCACTCCCAGTATCGGTCATCCCCAACTTACCCATGGCCACCATCGCAGCAGACACCACGATACTTTGATCGATCGCTTTTACAGAAACAGTGCCGTGATTGACGCCTTGCAAATCGGCTGATCGTTCATCTCTGACAGTGGGAGTCGTGTGATCATGAACCTGAATGGAATGCTGTAACGACAAATCGATATACTGAGACGCAAAATTGCCCAGTCGCGTATTACCCGTAGGATTATTGAAAAAGGGTTCTTTGTGATCGACTAGGCGAACATCCATAAAGCCGCCTGTCAAATCCATCGCAACCAATACATCGAGTGGTTTACCGCTGTAGCCGCGTATAGGTTTGAAATCAATCGACTCAAAGGCATAGCCCTTCAAATCGGGCTTACCAGCAGACGCAGGATTTTTTGCAAACAAGGGATACACAGGCATACCCGCCTGAACTTCACCAACGATATATTGGCCGTCGAGTAGCTTCTCTATGTCCTGCCGGTTAAGTAAACCCGCATGTGCTTGCGTGAACAAGCACTCTAGAGCTAGCAACGCGATCCCGACAGCGCCCCAAACGCGACGGTTCATTATTTTAGTTTTTTTAATTACGATTCAAAATCGCGCTGGATGAGTGCTTACTGTGTATTTAGCCAATCCAAACAATCCACCATCTCGACGCGGACCCTGATGAATCTACCATGAACCCAGTGAGATCAGTCATGCAATTCATATCAATCAGCAACAATCGTCTGCAATTAAAGGACGATCATTGAAAAATATGATTTCATTTTGAGTACATATCTATACTAATTGGCAACCACAGCCGCACTGCCATAGGCAACACCACGGTTCCAGCTATCGACATACTCGGCAATCGAGACGGTACCCACACTATTCATGTGCTCGTCAAAATATTCAAACAAGCGTCCGTCAGTCGCCGTCATCGATAACAGTACGGTTCCACCCTGCGCGCCTCCATGCTCATCATGGGGATGCG